>ERZ833515.467-NODE-467-length-35200-cov-2.902518_pt1 | contig 35200 bp, 23 predicted proteins | sample MGYA00519949_ERZ833515 | MGnify/ENA primary metagenome ERZ833515 (study PRJEB31850, sample SAMEA3708741) | human gut metagenome | biome: human gut; feature: human-associated habitat; material: faeces | place: China | collected 2014 ...
CGAAAGTTCCCATGCGGAAACTTTCTCCCTCTGAAAGTATGAAAACCGAGGTACACGCCCCCGGTTTTCATGCTTTTGGGCTGCAAATGCTATTTCATACGCGCTGCCGCGCGACAGCATCAGCATCGCGAAAACGAACTTAATTGACAGCCTAAAAAGGAGTTCTCGTGAGAGAACTCCTTTTTATTTGTGCGGCGACAGAAGGATTTGTCCCATCAGCACACAAATTTCAACCAGATACGCTGTATAAACCGCAAGTATCACTTTGCCAAGCCGCAATTCAGCTGCAATCGAGCAGTACAGCAGAAACGGAAAGCTGACGAGTATCAGAAGCACAATCAGCGCCGCAATCTGAAATTTACTGCGCGGCAGCCGCCCCGATCGGAATACAATCATACCGATAAGAAAAATAACGGTAAATACCGCAAACAGAATCGCGAGCTGGCGGCGGCCTGCATGCAGCGCGTCTGCACTGACATCTGGTGGAACATCGGATAAAATACCCGTGAGATACCACTGCGGGAGCGCACATATCACGAAAAACGTGAGCGCGAGATGGTGCAGCGCCAGGCAGAATTCCTGTCGTTTGCTCATAATTTATGCATAAACTGTCCGGCCGACTTGGCCATCAGCCGCTTGGTGCCCTTCTGATCAAACGCAATTTCGAGCAGGGCATCGCCGCCCATCGGCTTTACCGACACGATCAGTCCATCGCCGAAGGCCTTATGGAACACGCGGTCGCCTGCGGCAAAATTCGGCAGCGGCTTGCTTTTAGCTGCCGAGGCCAGCGACGCGCTCGGCGCCGCATTTGCAGCGGAAACGTACCGCGCGCGCGCCACCTGCGGACGCGAAAGTGTCGGATCGGGTGCAGTCGCGTTCGAGAACCGGCGGCTCTCGGTGATATTGCTCTCAAGCAGCTCTTCCGGCATCTCATCAATAAAGCGCGACGGATGCGAATACTGCGTGCGGCCGTACAGCAGGCGGCGCTCCGCACAGGTGAGATACAGCTGCTCCTTCGCGCGGGTGACGGCAACGTAGCACAGGCGGCGTTCCTCCTCCATGTCCTCGTCCTTCTCCATTGCACGGAAGCCGGGGAACAGCCCGTCTTCCATGCCCGCGAGGAATACGACAGGGAATTCCAGACCCTTGGCGGCATGCATGGTCATCATGATAACCGCGTCATCGTCCTCGCCGGACTGGTCGGCATCCGTGTACAGCGCCATGTTCTCGAGAAAATCGCCGAGCGACGGCGTTTCGGTCTTGTCCTCGTAATCGACAATGTAGGATTTTAACTCCTCGATGTGCTCAATGCGGCTTTCCTCTTCTGCGCCGCCCTTTAGCTGCAGCGCACGGATGTAGCCGCTTTTGTCCATGAGTTCATCGTACAGCTCGGAAAGCGAAACAAATTCCCGCAGCTTGCGCAGATTTTCGATCATTTCGCCGAACTTCTCCATCGCAGCCGCGCCGCGCGACAGGGCAGGGTACTGCGAAGCGTGACAGACCACATCATACAGGGTCGTGCCGTACTCGACGGCAAGCTGCATGGCGGTTTCGACCGATTTATCGCCAATCTTGCGGGCAGGCGTGTTGATAATACGGCGCAGACGCAGCTCGTCTGCCGGATTTTCGATCACCCACAGGTAGGCAAACATGTCCTTGACCTCGGCGCGCGAGAAGAAGTCGCGGCCCTTGTACACGCGGTACGGAATGCCCGCGCGGATGAATGCTGCGGCAATGTTATCCGATAGGACGTTATTGCGGTACAGAACGGCGAAATCTCCCCATTTTCGGCCCTGCTCCACGCCCTCGCGGATGGTGTCCGCGATGTAGGCGGCTTCGCCCTCCTGGCTGTCCGAGCGATGCAGACGGATTTTCGCACCGTCACCGTGGTCGGTCCACAGTTCCTTGCCCTTGCGGCCGACGTTGTTGCGGATAACCTCGTTTGCGGCATTCAGAATGTTGCCGGTCGAGCGGTAATTCTGTTCCAGACGGATGGTTTTCGCGTCCTTGAACTGCTTTTCAAACTCCAGAATATTCGTGATCGTTGCGCCGCGGAACTTGTAGATACTCTGGTCGTCATCACCCACTACACAGATGTTGCGGTACTTCTCCGCCAGCAGGCTCACCAGACGGTACTGGGCATGGTTGGTATCCTGATACTCGTCCACGAGAACATAGCGGAACTGGCGCTGATAGTATTCCAGCACCTCGGGGTTGTTCTGCAGCAGCAGCACGGTTTTCATGATAATGTCATCGAAATCCAGCGCACAGGCCTTTTTCATGGCCTTTTCGTAATCGCGGTAGACGTCTGCGACCTTTTCACGGAAGTAGTCACCGGCGGCATCCGCGCTGAACTGACGCGGGGTCATCAGCTTGTCCTTCGCGCGGGAGATCATGCCCATCACGGTTCGCGGATCGAAATTCTTGGGATCGAGATCGAGCTTTTTCATTACGTTGAGAATGACGCGCTTTTTGTCGTCCTCATCGTAGATGGTGAACGCGCTCTCAAAGCCGAGCAGATCAACATGCTTGCGCAGGATGCGCAGGCAGGCTGTGTGGAAGGTGTACGCCCAGACAGCGGACGCGGCTTCCTCGTCACCGAGGGCAAATTCCAGACGCTCGCGCAGCTCACGCGCGGCCTTATTCGTGAACGTGATCGCAATCACCTGCCACGGGCGGGCGGGATTCATTGCGCACAGGTGCTCCGCGCGGGCGCGGTTCTCCGGCTTAGGATCGGTCAGGTATTCGGTCAGGAACAGAAGATCGTCCTCGGTCGCCCAGTCGGGCGCAAGTTCACTTTCCAGTCCGTCACCGAACTTGAGAATGTTGATGATGCGGTTGATGAGCACGGTCGTCTTGCCGCTGCCTGCACCCGCCAGGATGAGCAACGGACCCTCGGTCTGATAGACAGCCTCGCGCTGCTTGTCGTTTAACTTGGAAAAGCGCTGTTCGATGATCGCACGCCGGACAGCAGCATATTTCATATCAAATTTGGTCGGTTCCATAGGTTTCCTCGTTTCGTTTGAAAATACAGAAAATCAAATGCAGAGATAGTATATCATATTCGGGAAAAGAAAACAAATGTTCTATCCGGATTGCGTAAAAAAGTCGATCGGAGTATACTATAAAAAGAGGTGAGCACAATGACAGACAAACAGCGGCAGGAAACCTATGCGCAGATGCTTGTGCGGCTTTCGCGCTCGAATTTCCGCAGCCGCTTTCATTTGAAGGCGCAGGACAAGCAGTACATCCGCGAGAAGGGATGGAACACGGTTGCTGACCACGCGGCAGACTTCGTCTCCAAGCGGCTTGCACTGGCCGCGCCGAAAAACGATGGCAAGCAGACCCCCATGCGGGGACATCCGGTGTTCATCGCGCAGCACGCGACCGCCTGCTGCTGCCGCGGCTGTCTGGCGAAATGGCATGGCATCCCGCAGGGCGTGCCGCTTTCGGCGGAGCAGCAGGTCTATATCGTTGGAATGCTGATGAGCTGGATGAGGAGAGAAATGGAAAATTGAGAATTAGAGTGAGAGTGAAGAGAGACTTGCGGTTTACCGCTCTCCATAGAATAAAAAAGAGACGCAGTTGCGTCTCTTCTGCTATTTTGGCATATAGCTGCGGATAATACATAGTATGAGTGCGATTCCGCTGGAAACACCAATCAGGTATTGATGGTTGATATAATCGTCCATCGTGTGCGGTGTGTGGGCAGTCAGAGTGATCTAAACCGCAATTCCGACAGCAATCATGGCCGACAGGGCACAGAGAATATTGATAACGCTTTTTCGATTCATCACAGTAGCCTCCCATCATAAACGAGGTTAGTCGGTATATACACAGCATAGCACAGCGATAGGAAGAACGCAATAAATGTGATGCAGATGGTTACAGTAAATAGCGGTTATATAAAATGTAAGAGGTACTAAAGATAAAACTCTCAGGTGCCGTCCGTAACCACTGGGCCAACGAGTTGCCCGCTGCCGCGGGTGCGGCGAACCGCCCAGTCGTCCGGACGGCGCCCGCTCCATATCCGATAGTGGACAATTTGGTGAGGATTTGTATAGTTGCAATAATCTTCATGTTAAAAAATCTACATTTCGTACAATCAATCTCTTGTCACAAACGACACGATTTGATAATATATAAAGTGTATTGCTGTTTTGCTTGCCAAATGACAAAACAGAATAATTGATTCTCTGCCGGGCGGCAGGGACAAGGAGGAAATTGAGGTTTCATGAGTAAGGTTGAGCAGTATATCACCAGCATTCCGGATTTTCCGAAGGAAGGCATCATCTTCCGCGATATTACCACCGTGCTCGGTGACGCGGACGGCTTCCATCTGGCGGTGGACGAGATGACTGCGCTGCTGGACGGAGTGGAGTTTGACGCGATCGCCGGTCTGGAATCCCGCGGATTCCTGTTCGGTGCACCGATGGCGTATAATCTGCATAAGGCATTCATTCCGATCCGCAAGCAGGGCAAGCTGCCGCGTGCAACGTCCCGCATGTCCTACGAGCTGGAGTACGGCATGGAGACCATCGAGGTACACCGCGATGACATCAAGCCGGGGATGAAGATCGTCGTTGTCGATGACCTGATCGCTACCGGCGGTACGCTTGAGGCGGCTGTTCACCTGTTGGAGCAGCTCGGCGCAAAGGTTGTCAAGGTTGTCTGCCTGCTGGAGCTCAAGGGTCTGCACGGACGCGACCGCATCAAAACCTGTCCGGCGGAGACGGTTGTCGCTTACGAGGGGAAGTAAGCAAGGGCAATACCGCATAATTGAACAAGAGTGATTTGCAAGTGAATTTTGCGGTGTTGCCCAAGACATTTCACAGTAATCAAGGCGAAAGCCTGAAAATTAAAAAGGGGGTTATTCGATGTTTGAACGTGTATTCAAGCTATCGGAACACAAAACCACAGTCAAGACCGAGGTCATGGCCGGTATCACTACCTTTATGACCATGGCGTACATCCTTGCCGTAAACCCGAGCGTACTCGGCTCCACCGGTATGGATACCACCGCGGTATTGCTGGCAACCGCCCTGGCATCCTGCCTGGGCACGCTGTGCATGGCGTTTATGGCAAACCTGCCGTTCGCGCTCTCTGCCGGCATGGGTCTGAACGCCTTCATGGCGTACACCGTTGTTGCAGGCTATGGCTACAGCTGGCAGGTTGCGCTGCTGGCCGTATTCATTGAGGGCCTGCTCTTCATCGTCCTGTCGCTGACCAATGTGCGTGAGGCCATCTTCAATGCCATTCCGCTGACGCTCAAAAAGGGCGTTTCGGTTGGTATCGGTCTGTTCATTGCCTTCATCGGTCTGCAGAACTCCGGTCTGTGCGTAGACTCCGCTACGCTGGTCGGCATCATCAGCTTCCCGGAGAATTTCCACACCGCAGGCATCTGCGCACTGCTGACCCTGATCGGTCTGTTCTTCACCGCAGTATTCTATACCCGCAAGATGAAGGGCGCTATCCTGTACGGCATCCTGCTGACCTGGATCCTCGGCATGCTCTGTCAGGTGACCGGCCTTTACGTTCCGACGCCGGACGCAGGCTTCTATTCCCTGTTCCCGAGCTGGGGCATGACCGACTTCTCCAAGCTGGGTCTGACCTTCGGCCAGTGCTTCAACGTGGATTTCAGCGCAGTCGGCATCGTAAACTTCATCGTTGTCATCTTCTCGTTCCTGTTCGTTGATATTTTCGATACTCTGGGCACGCTGATCGGTGTTGCCACCAAGGCGAAGATGCTCGATAAGGACGGCAAGCTGCCGGGCATCAAGCCCGCTCTGCTGGCAGACTCGATTGCAACCTCCGCAGGTGCAATTCTGGGTACTTCCACCACCACCACCTTTGTTGAGTCCGCATCCGGCGTTGCAGTCGGCGGCCGTACCGGCCTGACCGCTCTGGTTACCGGCATCCTGTTCCTTGTATCCACGCTGTTTGCACCAATCTTCACTGCCATCCCGTCCTTCGCAACCGCTCCGGCGCTGATCATGGTCGGCTTCCTGATGGTAGGCACCGTAACCGAGATCAACTTCGATCTGGACAACCTGACCGAGTCCATCCCGGCTTATCTCGCCATCATCGCTATGCCGCTGTTCTACAGCATCTCCGAGGGTATCTCTATGGGCGTTATCTCCTACGTTCTGCTGAATGTTGCAGCCGGCAAGGGCAAGAAGGTTGCTCCGCTGATGTACGTTCTGGCAGTACTGTTCGTACTCAAGTACATCTTCCTCTAATTAAGAAATCGTAAAGATTGAAGAAGGCTGCCGAAGCTCGCTTCGGCAGCCTTTTTTTGTGGCATGAAAATCATGGTAAATATCAGAGAAAATAAGCGAAAACAGCGGGGATTGCAGTTGAACGGTGTCGATACTTGACAGAAAACGTAGGAATTTGTAAAATATAAAATGACTAAATTGGGGCAGTATACCCGTTCATCTTGTATCCAAAGGGAAGGAGGCAGCGAATATGACACAGCAGCGCAAAAAGTGCGGAAAAGGCGGCTTTACTCTTGTAGAGCTGGTGGTTACGCTGGTCATTCTGAGCATTCTGTTTGCCATCGCTGTACCGAGCCTTCTGGGGTATATCCATCTGTCGCAGTTCAGAAAGAATGAATCGTACGCTAAGACTATGTATCTGTCGGCAGAATCCGAGCTGACCTACCTTCGTACCGGCGGCGAATGGGAGTCATTCTGCAGCAAGGTGAAGAAGGAAGGCGTGCTGAATCAGTCGTTTGATGAGTCGGATGAGGACCGGAAAAAGCTGGTCGGCCGTATTTACGGCATTCGTCTGGATGCAGGCGAATACGCAGAAGGCGAGCTGTCGGGTGACGGTGCGCTCGTTGGTGCGCTTCTTTCGCAGGATACCTACGATAAAAGTGTGCTGAATGCTGCAATCTGCATCGAAATCGATGTGGAAAGCGGTCAGGTTTATTCGGTTTTCTACGGCACAAACTGCAAGGGACTGTACTACGGATCGAATGAGGACAGCAAACCGGCGGATATGTCTGGCAGTTGGCTGGATATTGATTACAGCAAGCGCGACCGCGATACGCGACAGGAAGAACGGCTGGGCTATTACTCGGTTCAGGATGCAGTCAATGCTGTCAGTCTGGATGCGACCAAGCTGAAGATCACCTCGATCAATCTGGTAAATGGTGAAACCCTGTCGCTGAACTGGTCGAGCAATGTGAAGGATCAGGATCTGGATAAGGTTTATTACGAGGTCAAGCTGTACAGCAGTGAGGATAAAGCACAGCTCCTGTCGATCAATATTCCGGGCAGGAATTTGAAAACGGGTTCACAGTCGGTTGCGGTTACGACCGAGGACAACGCGACGAAGGATTATACCTTCCCCGTGGAATACGACCGTACCAACAAGCGGGCAACACTTGTGCTGGACGGTATGATGAATGCGAAGCTGTACGACCGGCTGGATAAGCTGTCCGCTGATAACAAAGCAGCCTTCCGGCAGAGCAGCGATACCAGCATCACGCGCTTCGGCGGCAAACTGGAAAACCCGCTGAATGTTTACGCAGCTGTGCAGGTATTTCCGGACCCGAATGCAGAAAACACCGGCGGTGAGGAGTATCAAAAGAGTGACGCTATCGAATCCAATAAGGCGAACACGCTTTTCGGTGACGGCACCCGGTCGGATAACGGTCGGTGCGAGATCGAAACCTTCCGTCATCTGTCCAATATCCGTTATATGGATACGGCGGCGGCATTTGCTGTTACCGCACGTTCGCTGGACTGGACGAGCGACAGTGTAAAGGTTTACGGTACGGCAGCCCGCGGCGCGCTTTCGGTCTCCGGCGGCAAGGATATCGGCTTCCCGAGTATCCCTGCGCTGCGCAGCAATCAGACACTGGACGGCACAGGCGGTCTGCTGAACCGCATTGCCGGCGTGTTTACCGGCGGGAATGTCATCAGTAATCTCAAGCTGGATGAGACCTCGATTGCCGATGACGCAGAATATCTTGGTCTGTTCCGGAAAAACGCAGGCACAATCCATAATCTGCGCCTGCTCAATCCTCAGGTGAAGATTGCCTCGGACAAGCTCAAGGGTGTCGGCGCAGTCTGCGGTTACAGCAATGGCTCTTTGAAGGGCGATAACGTGGACGGCACCCAAGCCAGGGTGGAGGCTGCGCTGACTTCGGCACAGGCGCAGGGCATCGGCGGTGTGGCCGGTGTGATTGAGGTCGGCGATTCTAAGTCGGTAACCAAGCTGTCTGCATCGGGTACCGTGAGCGGTACGCTGCCGACCGGCGGTACTGCGCGCGGTATCGGCGGTATTGCGGGCAGCCTGACAACAAACGGTGCTGCAGTCAAGACCCTGACCAACAGCGCCGCTGTAACGGGCAATCGCTCGGTTGGCGGCATTGCAGGCTATTTTTCCGGCAAGGATCAGGCCACGGGAAAAGATATGGCTGACTGCAAAAATGAGGGTCTGATTCTCAGCAGTACAGCCGCAGATGATCATTCGCTGGCAGGACGTTATATCGGCGGCATTGTCGGCTACGGCGAGCAAAGTGTGCTGTATGACTGCGAGACCGAGGCAAACGGCTACGTTCTCGGCAGCGAGTATGTCGGTGGCATCATCGGTGCGCTGAATCAGTCTGATACGCAGACGGCACTGCTCAGTGAAAACGTCACCAGAACAACCGTTAACGCAAGCTATGTCATCGGCAATTCGTATGTCGGCGGCATCATCGGTGAGAATAAAGGCGGTTCGACGATCAAAAACTGCGTCAACACAGGTGTCGCTGCGGGATACAATGCGTATATCGGCGGTATTTGCGGTGCAAATGAGAACAATGCGGCCATCATAAACTGTGCAAGCTATGTTTCGGACACCAATAATGCGATCTACAGGCGTGTCACGGACTGGGGAGCTGTCGGCAGCTATGCGGGCGGTCTGACTGGCTACAACAGCGGCACGATCACCTTCAGCGACAAGGATAACGCAGTCACCAACCGGAGTGTGGCGGGTATCGTTGTCGGCAGACACTATGTCGGCGGTCTGGTCGGCTATAACGACACGGACGGCACGATTGACATCAATTACACGCTCATCGGCGGCCGTGTTGCCGCAACCGGAGATTGTGTCGGCGGTCTGGTCGGTCTGAATGCTTCGACAAAGCTGCTCGAGAAGAAGCTGACCATCAAGCCGAGCAGTGTGCAGGGACGGTACTATGTCGGCGGTGCTATCGGCGCGAATGTCGTTAACCCGACCGACGATATTATGGTGGACGGCCTGACGGTCAATAACAGTCTGGGCACCATCACGGCCGAGGCCTACTGCGGCGGCCTGATCGGTTATCAGCGCACCTACACGGAGAATGACCGAGCAGGCGGAACGCTGTATGCGCTTCTGCCGGGCATCGCGGCAAACAACAGCAATGTGCCGGGAACGGTCACGGCTTCTACCAATACGCATACCATCAACATCACAGCGGACGGCAACAGTGCAGGCAGGCTGTCTGCGGTTTCCAGCAACATGACCATCCGCGCGTATGCGTATGCAGGCGGCATTATCGGCAGCTGTGAGCCGCAGACCCGAATGAAGGTGGAGCACTGCCTGAACGCAGGCGGCTTTGAACGTCCGGCAGAGGACACCTTCCCGGACAGCAAGCTGAAAACCGGTGTGGATATGGTGTCCTATCTGCAGGCGCAGAAGTACATGGATGCCGCGAAGGCGCTCTCCGATGAGCTGGGCAGCAGCGAGCTGCGTGTTTCCGTCATCGGCGGTGTGATCGGCGTCAACGGTGAGAATCATGTGATAGAGCACTGTGCCAGCAAGGGCACGATGAACGGTCTGAATGCCATGGGCGGCGTGGTCGGTCTGAACGAGGGCATCATCCGCGGCTGCACGCTCTCCGGCAGCATGGGCAGCGCAACGCAGGATTATATCGGCGGTATCGCGGGTCTGAATGTCGGCGGCAGGACGGCGGGCATGATTGAAAACTGCACGACCGAGAAAAACTGCACCGTCACCGGACGGAACACGGTCGGCGGCATCGTCGGCTATAATCTCAGCGGCGGCAGGATACAGAACAATACCAGCAGCGCCAATGTCAGCGGTGCAGGCCGTGTCGGCGGTATTGCGGGCGAAAACGGCGGTGCGATCACGCTTTCAAGCACATCGGCAGGAAAGCGCCGTGTCAACGGCAGCGGCAGCGGTGTCGGCGGCGCGATCGGCGTGAATACCGCAACCGGCACGCTCAGTCCGGCAAGCGGCAGCGCACAGGGCGATGTCATTGCCGCGGATAACAGGCTGACCGTGCGCGGCAGCAGTATGGTCGGCGGTATTGCCGGCATCAACCGCGGCACACTCGGCGGCACGAGCATCAACTGCCTGACCAATCGGGCGGCAGAGGTCCGCGCAGCGGCGGGCAGTGCAGGCGGCGTTGTCGGCGCGCAGGAGGGCGCAAAGGCTGTTCTGCGGTACGCGAAGAATCTCGGTCAGGTGACCGCAAATGTCGGTGCGGCAGGCGGCATTGTCGGCATGAACAGCGCGAGCAGCACGGTCGAGAACTGCATCGGCAACGGCAGCGTCACCAGTAACGACGGCTATGCAGGCGGCGTTGCCAGCGAAAACTACGGTACGATCAGGAGCTGCAGCGTCGGCACGGATAACACGGATAACAGGGTAACGCTCATCACCCGCAACAAGACTGCGGCAGGCGCGATCTGTGCGGTAAACTACAAGGGTGGTACGGTTCAAGGAGCGGTACTCGGCGATCATATCACGATTTCCGGCAGTGCATTCATTCTGGGTGCTGTTGTCGGAGACAACAGCGGTATGGTTACTGAAACCGAGGTTTCGCAGCAGCCGACATACAGCGTTTCCGCAAGCACGCTGCAGGTCGGCGGTGCAGTCGGCATCAATCGAGCGGGCGGTACGGTCAGCAAGGTGAAGGTCACCTCGGATTTCGAGAAATTCACTAAGTATACCTATCTCGGCGGTGTAGTCGGTCAGAATAATGCAAGCGGCAAGGTAACCGAATGCACTTACTCCGGCACGATCGCCGAAGGAAAGAGCGCGGTCGGCAACTGCTACGGCGGCATTGCCGGACTGAACGGCGGTCTGCTGCAGGGCAGCACCGTTTCCGGACTGACACTGACGGCGGACGGTGTGTACACCGCAACCTCCACCAGCTCGGCGGCAGAGAAGGAACGCCTGTCCTCGCATATCGGCGGCATTGCAGGCAAGAATGATACGACCGGCATCATCGAGCAGTGCTACATAGACAATACCGGAACCGGCACGATCACGGTCAAAAACGGCATGGTCGGCGGCGTGACGGGCTACAATAAGGGCACTATCACGCAGTCCGGCGACAAGAGCACCGAAACGCTGATGGAAAATGTCAGCAAGGTGAGCGACCTGCTGTCCAATGCCAAGGCACAGAAGCTGTCTGCGGATTCCACCTGGGTAAAGTGGGCAGACCGGACGGATGTGGAAAAGCTGTCCTACAACGGCGGCAGCAAGAGCGTAGCGGCAGACCGCACCATGCAGATCATCGTATCGAGCAACGGCAACCTCGGCGGCGTGGCGGGCTACAACGCGCCGACCGGTGAGCTGAATCGCTGTGTCAGCGGCAGCTGGCTGCTGGTCAACAAGTCGGACGGCATCGGTGTCGGTACCGGCGGTATTGTCGGCATGAACGAGAGTGAAAAGGACCTGTCCTATCTGCTCAATCAGGCGTTTGTCGGCCGCCAGCGGAGCAGTAATGCGACCAACCGTTTTGCAGGCGGCATTATCGGTACGCAGTCGAATAAGACCACCACGGATTGGATGATCCGGAATTGTGTCAATTATGGTACTGTTTATGGCTATCACTCGAATTATTCGGGCGGTATTGTCGGTCAGTGGACGAATAACGGCGGCATAATCGAAGGCTGTTATAACTATGGCAATCTGCAGACCACCTTTAAGGCGGATTGGGTAGGTGCTTCGGGCGGTATTGTAGCACAGCTGTATCATGCGGCCTCCGATCAGAATTTTGATATTATCAGCTGTCAGAACCACGGCAGCGTTTACAGCTGTAATGGTGAGAGTAAGGCAAACGGTGCGAATGACAGTGCCGGCATTCTTGGCAATATTACGGCGTATGAAGCGACTAAAGCTGGAGATGGACAGAAGTATACGATCAACGTGGTAGACTGCGTGAACGCACCCGGTGTGAAAATTTACGCAGGCTCGATGGCTTCCGGTATCGTCGGCTTCTTCTCTACGGATAATGTGCTGTCGAAAAGCTATAACGATGCACGGTATTCCATCGGTATTTCGACCGAAAATATTGTGCTGAACATTGATCGCTGCCGCAACTATGCGGAAAAGCTGGTGGGTGATCCGTATTCTGCAGGCATTATGGGTGATCGCTACGAGCGCAATGGCAAGAGCGGCAGTTCTAAAATTGCCGCAGGCAATACCTACATACAAAATTGTTTTTCCGTCAGCCAGGACACAAAAAATGATTGGTCGATTGCTGCTTTTGGGAATGATTTTGGCCTGATATCGGATAAAAATAATGTGGGAAACAACTATTATTTTCATGATACCTGGGGTTTGACAAACGATGTAGGACATACGTTTCAGTATGGTTATCGAAGTGAATCGCGCAAGGCATATTCGCGTATGATTGCCTTCGGTAATCTGAGTATCGAAGGCAAATGGAAAGATAAGACCTTTGCGGCGATTGCAGGTCCGAATCTGGATTCTGTGGATACGGACGATAATCGGCTGTACTACAACATGGCAAACGACAACACAACGATTGACGATAATGGTATCATTCGTACTTCGGGTGAAATCACCGGACGTGTTTTGTTTGTTATGCCGGATTATCCGACCTATCAAACGATTTCGCAGACGACAGGCAACAATCAATCGTGGCTGCGGCCGAATATCTACCGAGTGAATGGCTTGTTTAATCAGAACGGCAAGCTGCTTGACGAGTACGTCCGCACCAACTACCGCGATATGGAGCACAGCAAGACGGCATCCGGTGCACTGGACAACTCCTTTGACGTTTCGCTCCGGCAGAACGATGACGGTGCCTTCAACGTATCCATCACGGACGACGACCGCCCGCTGTACTACGAGGGCAGGGTGTTCGTTAACGGCGAGGAGGTGCTGTCCAATCTGCGCTTTATCCCGAATCAAAAGGGACAGGGACAGTGGGACCCGAAGCTGGACGGCACACAGGCGTACGGCTCCGGTACGACCAGCGGTACGTTCCAGCTGCCGGCAAGCCTTGCGACAGACACAGCAGGCAAGACTATTACATTGTCGGTTCGTGCTGTCAGTCTGTTTGAGGATACCGCGCCTTCTGCATGGAAAACTGCGGCGACGCAGGATGTGTCGGTGCTGCCGACACCGGATGTCAATATCCGACTGGTGAGCCATTGGAACAATGGCGCTAAATATCAGATCTCGCTGAAAAACCTTGCGGATTATGCGGTCTTCAGCAACTGGAAGGTCACCTTCAGGCTTGGCTCGCAGACAGTGACCATTGATCAGAACAACCATACCGCCGAGATCAGCGGTGATGATTTGAAGGAGCTGATCGTCACGGCAGCGGCAGGCATTACGAACGGCATTCAGCCGGCCTCCGTGACGGATACTATCCCGACCGACACGCCGAAGTACAAGCCGGACGGCAGTATTAACAAGCTGTCGGTATCGTACTCGGGCAGTACGGTGGATGATTGCACGGTCACGGCTGCACTGACGGTCAACGAGCCGCAGATGGAAACACCGCCGATTTACCGTATCGAGGTGCTCGGCACGGTTGGCACAAATGAGTATGTGTTTGCGTATGAGGATGTGCTGACCTCGGCGGGCAACACGGTTACGGCAAACTTCCGCGACCTGCCGAAGGAGTATTTCGCGGAGAATGTCACAAATCGTCGGGTGCGTGCATGGTACGCCGCTTCCGGTCTGGGACCGGTTTACACCTATGGCGATACCTGGCAGACCGGCGATGCGTCCGTTACGCTGCGGACTTACAGCGCGGAGGGCGTTCAGCAGCAGGACAAGACCATTTACAGCCATGTTCTTGGCCATGCGAATGACTTTGAAAACTACTACATTGGAGCCGCGGCGCTGAACATCAAGCCGCTGACGGCACCGGAGCTGAACGACCCGGTACTGATACAGGAAGATAACGGCAGCATGAGCTACAAATTCTCGTGGACACAGCCGAATGAGAGCGGAGCGCAGTACACGGTCAAGCTGACCGGCATTACTGCGGCAGGCGCAAGAATCGGCATTCCGGTCAACGAGGTTTACGGTACGCAGGAGAATCCGAATACTTCCCAATCGTTCACCATCAGCGCAGACGACTGGCAGTACGCCGAGGTTGGGCTGACCGTTACCCGTCTGGGACAGGAATATGGCGAGGTTGGCCTGAGTACGACGAAGAAGTACGCTGTCAAGCAGCGCCTCGAGCGTCCGGGACAGCCATTGGTAATCAACCCGGATACCAACGAGCTGGAATACACCATCGGCTGGAGTGCCATCGGCAGCGAAAACGGCTGTGCAGGCTATCAGATTTATGTGCAGCCGGAAGGCGAAACGGCCGCTGCCCTGGGTGTGCTTGTGCCCGTCAGGGGCGGCACCTGCTCGGTAAGCCGCAGTCTGGAGGATTACGCCGGCAAGACCATCGACCTCTATCTGGTGGCGGTGGCTGCTGATGATTCCGGCTACGCGGACAGCCCGAACGGTATCGTGTACACGATGACCGTGCCGATGCGTTTGGATACGCCGAGCGTCAAGTGGTCGTACAACTGGAATGCGACAGCAAACAACCCGATTCCGGCGGCCGGCTTCCGAAGCGGCGGCCTGCAGGTCACCGTTACGCCGGAGAATGAGGCCAGTGTACCGCCCGGCGGCAGCACCTATCTGCTGCGGGCAAAAATCACTGGGACGGACGGCACAACGGTGACTTACCCCGTTTCCGCAATGAGCGAAAGCGGCGGCAGCTACGTCTGCAGCCTGACCGATCTGGATACGAAATACGCAGGCTGTTCTGTACGGTTTGAGGCTCGTATTTCGCAGTCGGCGGGACAGGTAAGCTCGGTCTGGGTATCGAGCGGCGATGTGGTATTCCCGCGTGTGAAGCTGGAAGTACCGAGCGCGTCGCTGGCAAACGTGAATGAGGCGCTTGAGGTCAGCTATGGCCCGATGAATCGTCTTATCAACACGGCAGAGTGGGATGCACAGCTTACCGCGCTCTCGTGGGACGAGGTAGCAGAGGCTGACCGGTATCGGATTGAATTGACCGATAAGGACGATAATTCCACGACGGTTACCGTCGATATGAGCGGGAACCTGCCGGAGATTATCATAAATGGTCAAAATACGTTTGCAGTTGCAGGGGATGACTGGTATACAGTAAAACAGGGTAGTGCGGTCAACGGCAGATACAGCCTTACCAATGGCAGCATTCGTTATTACAGCTATCAGCCGGATACCATGCTGCAGGTGAAGGACGGCACATTTACCTTGAAGCTGCCTAACATTTTCTCCGTGGTAACGCACGAGAATCAGACCCTGCAGCAGACGAATGGTATACAGATCAGCAGGGTAACTGTCATTGCGGACAGCAAGAGCGACCGTTATACGGAATCCGATCCTGCTGAGCGCAGATTTTAGTTACGAAGGGAGGCGGCAGACATGAAGCGGATACGTCAGGGATGGAACACCCTGCGGCGCAGCAGGCGAAGCGGTGTTTCGCTGATCGTAGCACTTTGTGCTGTCGCCGTCCTGATCGGGCTTTCGCTCAGTATCGTGTATTCCTCATCTATGCTGCTCTCGCGGGCCAACCGCAAGATCGGCAGGGAACGCTGTTATCAGCTGGCGCAGTCCTTTGCACAGGTGCTGGACAGCGAACTGCAGGAATACAAAACAATAAAGCCGGAATTGGATACCAATTTTGCGCCGGAAGGCTGTTTCTACCGTGAAGTGAACAACATTTTAGCGGAAGATACGGGATTGGGTATTTACGATCCGGACCGTTCGGATGAAACCACTGCCTGCTATAATGCGGGTTCGACCGAGGATAACTACGGCAGGATTACGATTCTGCTCCGTGATGTTACCGATGTGCAGGACCCGATCACAGGCGATACCTTTGCATACGATGCTCGGAACGAAGGCACCGAAAAGGCAGAGCAGACAACCTTTAACAGACATCAGATTTGGGTAGGCGTCAAGGCGGAAAAGGGAGTGGACAGCTACATGTACACCACAGAATACCGCCGAAAGGACAGTTTTCAGCCAATCTACACATGGGAAGGGGAAGACGGCGTCAAGTTCCAGGTCTACTGGGTAAACGGCCGCTTTTACCGAAGTGCCAACGGCGAGGATCCGGTAAAACCCAAGGACATTGGCGAGGGCGAGGATGCCCGCACGGAGCATGTGGAGATCAGCTATACCTATGATATCAACAATCCGACGTACAGCCGATACGAACCCATTCACAAGCCGGCAGCCCGGACAACCGGAGGTGCAGCCGATGAATAGACTGATTCGCGTGCTGCGCGACCGCCGGGGCGAATCCATGGTGGAAATTCTGGTTTCCACGGTGGTGTTCATGCTGCTGCTGGGCGCGTTGAACGGCGCAGTCGGCTTTGCCTCAAATGCGCAGCGCAAGTCGGAGCAGCTCCGCAGGGACGCGACCGAACTGCAGGAAAGCGTGCGCGGGAATGCAGAAGTCGCGGACGGCGAAGCTGCCGCGTACGATTTTAAGGTGACGACGTCGAACGGCGAAGATACCGATATTGACGCCTTCCACGTAAAGGTAAAAAAGCAGACCGTAAACGCCAAAACCGAGGACGGCAAAACCGTGCCCTTCTACCGGTTTGCGAAGGGAGAGTGACGGCATGAAACGCATTCGCTCAATCCTGCGCGGCCGGGAAGGCATGACGCTGGTGGAACTGGTGGTCGGCGCCGGACTGCTGTGTCTGGTCATCGGCATATTCAGTGCGTCGCTACGGCCGGCGGCCGAGGTATTGCGCCGCACGCAGGAGCTGAACAGCGCCGAGCTGATCGCGGACGACCTGCTCGAAACCGTGCGCAGCAAGGTGGAGACCGCCACGGATTACATCAAATGCTACGACAGCGGCACGGATGTGACGAATAAAACCGGCTCGTCCGAAGGCTCGGCGATCGAGTTTGGCTATGAGACCGAACAGGGATATAACGCGGCGGAGCTGCTGACGGCAGACGGCTGCGGACCAACCAAAATCGTGATTGCCGATAAGGACTCCGGTGAGCAGCCTCGAGTGGAAAAGGGTTATCTTGTCGAGCGCTATTATAAAGACGGCTACAGTCAGGATGCGGACGGCAATCCCATTGCCCGAGCCATGACGAAAACCTACGCAGAGGGCTTTTATATGGGTCTCCGCGCCGGACTGTATTTCAAAATCGACGAAGCAAAGCACACCGTTACCGCCACCGTGACAATTTACCGCGATAAGGATTTGACCGATAAAATCTATTCGGATTCGCTCATTATCGACCTGCGGTACGATATTCCGGTGAAAACCGAGGTAACGGCAATGAGAAAGCCGGCATAACGGCAATGTAATATGTATAACTCTGCGGAGCACCGCCGCAGCTTACAGAGATAGAAAAACAAAAATAAAATTGGAGGAATAAGATCATGATGGAAAAAATGATCGCGCTGCAGCAGAAGCGCCGCAGCAAGAAGGGCGGCTTTACGCTGGTAGAGCTGATCGTGGTTCTGGTTATTCTGGCAATTCTGGCAGCGCTGCTGATTCCGGCGCTGACTGGTTATATTGATAAGGCGAAGCAGAAGCAGATTATTGCTGAGACTCGTCAGGTTGTAATGGCTGCACAGACGTTGGTTGACGAAGCATATGGCACGAAGAATGTTGGTGATGCTATCACCGTAGGTACGGCTGATAGTGCTACTGTAAAAATTGCTGATGTTGCTAAGCTGGCAGAGGTAAAGGGTGAGATCAACTCTGTAACCGTAGGTAAGATTGGCAATGTCCCGAATAAGATTACGAAGGTAGAATATACCAACAACGGCAAGAAATGCACCTTCACGGCTTCTAATAAAGATCAGGGCAGCTATAACGTTGAGAAGTAATGCCTAATCCCACCAACCACCTCGCCCGTACCGCACCGTCTAACCCCGGTGCGGTACGGTGTCCGTCGGTGGTGACTTGATTCATACCGCTGTAACGATGTGGAACGCAGTAACGGTGCCTGCGTTCGGCTTGCGGACGGTATGGCGGGTCACAGCCCCTTAACGTTTAAGTGGCTGTGACCTGTCATGCGGTTTTTGCATGGTAGATTCTATTTGTAAAAAATCATTTCAAACCGACCCAAAACGAGGAGGAAACCAATGCTTTACATCGCCTATGCTGTAGTATGGCTGTTACGGTTCGCATTGGGCGCATGCGTATTCAGCTTTCTCGGTGTGGTGGTATGGCGCCTGCCGCGCAGAGAGAGCGTGGTGAAGGGACGCAGTCACTGTCCGGTGTGCGGGCGCACGCTGTCGGCGGCGGAGCTGCTCCCGTGCCTGAGTTATCTCCTGCAGGGCGGCAAATGCCGCGGCTGCGGTGCAAAAATTCCCGCAAGGGATTTCTGGATCGAGGTGCTCGGCGGCTTGTGCTCCTGTGCCTGCGCATACGCCTTCGGCGGCGAGACCGCACAGGCGGCGCTGGCGTTCGCCGTGCTCGGTATTCTGACGGTCGTGGCGCTCATGGACATGGACACGCTTGAAATCTACGACCGGTTTCCGGTGCTGCTGTTTGTCTGCGGCATCGCTGCGCACATACTTATCCCCAATCTGGGGATAAAATCGCGGCTGATCGGCTGCGTGATCGTCAGCGTGCCGATGCTGCTTCTGGCGCTCATCGTACCCGGCGGCTTCGGCGGCGGTGATATCAAGCTGATGTTCGGCGCGGGCTTTTTCCTCGGCGCAAAGCTGACGGTCGTTGCCGCGTTTATCGGCATTCTGCTCGGCGGCGGCTTCGGCGCGCTGCTGCTCGCCCAAAAGAAGGCAAACCGGAAAAGCCAGTTCGCATTCGGTCCGTTTTTGTGCATCGGCATTGCGATCGCCATGTTTTTCGGAGAAACGATCGCGGACTGGTATATGGGATTATTGTAATGAATGGAGAGGAGGGTCAGCATGGCTGCATCCAACAACCACAGGCTGACCGTCACGGTCAAACCGAACAGCGGTCACACGCTGTTCCGCTACACGGCAAAGGACATAGACGGAAAGGTAGTCCGCGGCGCAATGGAGGCTGCGGACTATGACACGTTGTATACCCAATTACTCGCTCAGGGGCTGTATCTGCAGAGTGCGACCCGCCGCGGTGCGGGCCGCAAGCCGCGCACACTGCGTCCGCAGGAGCTGAGCGACCTGTGCCGTCAGCTGTCCACGCTGCTGGCTTCGGGCGTCAGTCTGGTGCGCGCGCTGACGATCATCTCGCAGGATGAGGGCATCAGCGCGGGTCTGCGCCGCATTTACGAGAGTGTGCTGGGTGAAGTACGGAAAGGCTCGAGCCTTTCTGCCGCACTCGAGGCGCAGCAGGTGTTCCCGCCGCTCATGCTCGGCATGATCCGCGCAGGCGAGGGCAGCGGCAAGCTGGATCAGGTCGCGGAGCGGCTCGCCATCCACTACGAGAAGGCGCACCAGATGAACCAGCAGGTCAAGTCGGCGCTCATGTACCCGATGATCCTTGCGATTCTGGCGGTCGTGGTCGTTATCGTTATCGTAACCTTCGTGCTGCCGCAGTTCAGCGATCTGTTCTCTACAATGGATTCGCTGCCGGGCGTTACGCTGGCGCTGATGGCGTTTTCCAATTTTATGGTTACCAAATGGTATCTGATGATACTGGGTGTCGCGGCAGTGGTCATGGTTATCCGCACGCTGCTGCGCATTCCGGCCGTCCGGCTGGAAATGGACCGGCGCAAGCTCAAAATGCCGGTTTTCGGTCCGCTCAATCAGGTTATCTGCACGGCGCGGTTCGCGCGAACCATCAGCAGCCTGTACTCGAGCGGTCTGCCGATCGTCACTGCGCTGCAGACCGCCCGTGATACCATCGGCAACGCCTACATCGTTTCGCAGTTCGATGATGTGCTCGTGCAGGTGCGTTCGGGCGTCAGCCTGTCCGCCGCCCTCGAGACCATAGACGGATTTCAGCGCAAGCTGTGCAGCAGCATTGCAGTTGGCGAGGAGACCGGACGACTGGACTCCATGCTGGATTCCATCGCGGATTCGATGGAGTACGATGCACAGCAGGCGAGCAAGCGCATGATGACCATTCTGGAGCCGATGCTGATCGTGCTGATGGCGTTCGTGGTCGGCTTTATCATTATCGCAGTCATGTCGCCGATCATCGGCTCGTACAGCGCGATAGAGAGTTCGGGGAACGTATAATCTCGGAAACGTGTAAACCTCACAAAAGGGGAGAAATGAGAATGAACACAACCGTTTTGGCGATACAGGAGGAGCAGGTGCTTGTCGCGGTCGGCAAGTCCGGCGCGAAGCCTTCCGTGCAGGCGCTTTACAGTGCCCCCGCACACGGCGGCGGCATGGAAAACTGGGAGAAGGCGATAGGCGCACTCTGGCAGCAGCACAGGCTGCCGACCCGCGGCATCACGCTCGTCCTGCCGGATGAGGCGGTTGCCACCAAGACTATCACCGCACCGAGCATGCCGGAAAACAAGCTGGAGGAGCTTGTGCGGCACGAAATGCGTCCGCTGGAGGATCAGCTTGCGGCGGCGGACTATGTGCCTCTCGGCACAGATGCCGAAGGCCGTCGGCAGCTGTTCTGCGCTGCCTGCCGCAAGGAAACGATGGAGGAATACCTTGCAATGACCGACCGGCTCGGCCTGCGCCTGCAGAGCGTTACCGTTACTATGGCAGGACGGCTCAAGCTCCTGCATGCCATGCAGTCCATGCAGGGCAAGACCTGTATCTGGCTGTGCTTTGAGGGCAGCAGTGTGCTTTCACTGCTGGTCGAGAACGGCGAGTACCGTTATTCCAGCCGCAGCCGTATTTTCAGTGAGCCGGGCACGGTGGATTTCGGCACTGAGATGACGAGAAACGTTTCCGGCACCATGCAGTTCCACACGGCAAGCCGCTCGGGCGGCACGCTGACCGATGTGTATTACGCCGGCTGCTCGGATGATGATTTCGAGGTGTGTCTGGCGGGTATCCGCGGTCTGGGTCTGAAAGTGAGCCGTCTGCCCGAATGCCGTGCGTTCCGCGCCCTGCCGAACGGCGAGCGGCTGGACGACTGGCTCGGCTGTGCCGAAACTTTGATTCGAACTGTGCTTCGTGCAAACAAGGAGCTGGATCTGCTCCGCAGCTATCGGCGTTTGTCCCGCGGCAGCAAAGGGCAGACCGGCCTGCTGCACAGCTTCTACACACCGATTGCGGTGTGCTGGTGGTGTGCGCTGCGGTCTGGTGTGTGTTTCTGCAGATGAACAGCAGCCTGAGCCACAGGACCGACGACATCAACGACTGGCTGAACGATCCGACCGTGATCGAGCAGTACAACGAGGCTGCCGAAAAGCAGCAGCGCAATGACAATCTGGTGCAGGGACTGCAGCAGGTGCGCAATCTGACGGACGCGCTTGCCACCTATCCGCAGGTGGACAGCGCCCTGATGAGCAAGATCGGCGCGGCAGGCGGCGCTCAGGTCAGCATGGTGCTGACCGGCTATGATGCGGCTACCGGCGCGCTGCAGTTCGATGCACAGAGCGGCAGCGTTATCGACATTCCGAGCTATGTGCTCAAGCTGCAGAAAACCGGCCTGTTCCGCAAGGTGGACTACACCGGCTATACCTATGAGGACGGCGTGTACGTCCTCAGCCTGAACTGTATCCTGCTGGGAGAGGAGGCAGCCGAATGAACATCGTTGTAACCGAACGTGATAAAAAGCTGCTCCGGCTGGTGGCCTGTCTGGCGATAATCGTCATTTTCGGCATGTATCTCATCCGTCCTGCGCTGGAAAATCACGAAACGCTGCAGAACGAGTATGACGCCGCCGAACAGAAGCAGCAGGAATATCAGACGCAGATTGCCGCACTTGCGACGATTGACGATATTATCGCGCAGAATGAAGCCGCGCTGAACACGGCAAGCGAAAAATACTACAAGGGCGATCTGGAAACCCGTCAGATGGACGATATCATCACGGGTATCGCGCTCGAGAACGGGCTGTTTCCGCAGTCGCTGACGCTGACGGAAGCCGCTCCGGGTGCGGTCAGCGCGTATCTCGCCGAGCAGGAAGCTGCGCAGACGGACGGCAGTGCGGACACCTCGTCCGATGCGGAATCCGCCGATTCGACCGACGATACATCGGCAACGCTGATACAGCCGGTCAACTACGTTTATATCGGCACTGCGACTATCTCGGCGCAGGGCGCTGTAACCCAGTGGCTGAACTTCCTCGATGAGGTGGAGCACAGGTACAAGGGTTTGCGTGTGACTAATTTCAGTATTGCAGACTATGATTATGTGGCAAACAACACGCAGGCGGTCAGCACCAATCTGATCACCGGCACGTTGGAGATCTACATGTGTGTCAGCGACAAGGAGGCAGACGCATGAAAACCAATTTGCGTATCGGCGAAGTGCTGATGGAGCGCAATTACATCACGCAGGAGCAGATGGAGCAGGCGCTCGCCTACCAGAAGGAGCACCGTGAAAAGCGAGTCGGTCAGATCCTGATCGAGCTGGGCTTTGTCACCGAGTCGCAGGTGCTCGAGGCACTGGCTGCCCGTCTGGGACTGGAAATTGTGAGCATCGGACAGATGCAGGTCGATCTGACCGCTGTCCGCATGATTCCGCGCGAGCTGGCGGAAAAGCAGAACCTGCTTGCGGTCGGCTTTGCGGACAAGAGCCTCGAGGTCGTGACGAACGATCCGCTCAACTACTTTGCCTTTGAGGAAGTGCGCCAGCTGACCGGCTGTCAGGTGGTCATCCGCCTGAGCGAAATGGGTCCGCTGCAGAGCGCCATCCGCTACTATTACGCCGAGGTCGGTGCACAGCAGGCGGCACAGACCGCCAACGAGGACTTTGCAGAGCGCAATGTGGAGATGCTGCAGGTCGAAGAGAGCGAAAGCGGCGATCCGGAAGCGCCGATCGTCAAGCTGCTCAACAGCCTGCTCGACCGTGCCATCAGCACCGACGCAAGCGACGTGCATATCGAGCCGTTTGAGGGCAGCACGCGCGTGCGCATGCGTATCGACGGCACGATCGTCGATTATGTAACGCTGCAGCGCAGTGTGCACCAGCCGCTGATCGCGCGAATCAAGATCATGGCGAACCTCGATATTGCCGAGCGCCGTCTGCCGCAGGACGGTCATTTTCGTATCCGTGTGGGACAGAGCGAGTACGTCAACATCCGTGTATCGCTGCTGCCGACCGTGTTCGGAGAAAAGGCCGTGCTGCGAATTCTGGCAACGGCGGGTCAGGTCGATCACGCCAGCCACTTCGGCATGGATGACGAAAGCTATGCAAGGTTCCTGCCTATGCTGAACTCACCAAACGGCATTATTTATATCACCGGTCCTACCGGTTCGGGTAAGTCCACCACACTGTACATGGTGCTTGAGTACCTGTCGCACCGGCAGGTGAATATCTCCACGGTTGAGGATCCGGTGGAGAAGAACGTGCCGAGCATCAACCAGACGCAGGTCAATCCGGTTGCCGGACTGACGTTTGAGTCCGGTTTGCGCGCGCTGCTGCGTCAGGACCCGGATATCATCATGGTCGGTGAGACCCGTGACGGCGAAACTGCCGGTATTTCGGTTCGTGCGGCCATCACCGGTCATCTGGTGCTGAGTACGCTGCATACCAACGATGCGGTCTCGAGCATCGTCCGTCTGGCCGATATGGGCATCGACCACTATCTGATCGCAAATTCGCTGGTCGGTCTGGTCGCGCAGCGACTGATGCGCAAGGTGTGCCCGCACTGCGGCAGAGAGGTCGCAGTTACGCCGCAGGAGCAGGCGCTGCTCGGCAAGGATATCACGACCATCAAGCGCGGCACAGGCTGTGCGCACTGCAACGGCACCGGCTACCGTGGCCGTATTGCCGTGCATGAGATCGTCACGATCGACCGCAATATCCGCCGCATGATCAGCCGCGGCGCCGAAACCGAGGAGATCGAGGCCTACGCGCGGGAACAGCAGGGCATGCGCAGCCTGAAGGAAAAGGGTCTGGAACTGGTAAAACAGGGTGTTACTACACCGGAGGAGCTGCTCAGGATCGCGTATTACGCATAACCGGAAACCGCTCTGTATCTTTTGATACAGAGCGGTTTTAACGATTATAAGCAGAATTACAGAACGAAATCCACATAAATGAACGTGCGTTCACTGTTGACTGGCGCCCCGGAGCCGAAAACTTTTCCTTTACATTCTTATCTCAAGCGGGTATAATACCCATTGATGGATGGCATTCCGCAGAGCGGAAGCTATACCTTGTCACAACATGTTTTTCAAATTTTTCCGACAGTGATTTTACGTTGCGTCACACCACAGAAAGCGGGTGACAGCATGAACATTGGCATTGTTGGAGCAGGAAAAGTCGGCTTTTCCTTCGGCAGACTGCTTGCCGAAAAAGGCGTGCGGATATCCGGCTATTACAGCCGCAATTCCGACAGCGCAAGAGAAGCCGCAGAATTTACAAATTCCGGACACTATACCGACCTGGGCAAACTCATCGAAGATAGTGACGCGATTTTCATCACCGTTCCGGATAATGCGATCACCGAGGTGTATCGGCAGGTCGCAGAATTTGAAATTCAGGACAAGTATATATGTCATTGCAGCGGCGCCTGCACAGCCGAGGAAGCCTTTCCGGGTATTCACGCGCAGGGAGCCTATGCAATATCCATTCATCTGCTATTTCCGATCAGCAGCAAGTATAACTGCTGGCGGGAGCTGGCAGGTGCTTTTTTTTGCGTCGAGGGTGACGCGCAGGCGGTCGAGGTCTTTGTACCGCTGCTGCGCGGACTGGGGCTGCAGGTGCAGATCATTTCGCCGGAGAGCAAGGCGCAGTACCACCTCAGCTGTGCACTGGCAAGCAACTTTATCTGCGCACTTGTGCAGCGCAGCGCCGAATTGCTGGGCGGCTGCGGATTCTCCCAAACAGACGCACTGCACGCGCTTGCGCCGCTCATGCGGAGCAATCTGGCGCATGTGATCGAGCACGGTGCCGTCTCAGCGCTGACCGGACCCATTGAGCGCGGCGACACGCAAACCGTGCAAAAGCATCTGTCGTGCCTGACGGAACGAGACGACCGGCAGCTTTACGCGCTGCTGGGACTCGAACAGGTCAAAATGGCACAGGAAAAACATCCTGAGCAGGATTACGGCACGCTTGCCGCCCTGCTGAATAGGGAAAAGGAGCAGAACGAATGAAGAACACAGTGAGCACATTTCTCTCGATGAAGCAAAACGGCGAACGCCTCACCGAGATTACCAGCTACGATTACACGACCGCCAAGCTGGTGGAAAAAGCGGGTATCAACGCCATTCTGGTGGGCGATTCGCTCGGCATGACCATGATGGGTTATGACACGACCCTGCCGGTTACGATGGAGGACATGATCCACCACAGCGCCTGTGTCGTGCGCGCGTGTGAGAACACCATGGTCATCATGGATATGCCGTTTATGAGCTATCAGGCGTCGGTTTCCGAAGCCGTGCACAACGCAGGCCGGCTGATGAAGGAGGCACGCGGACACGCGGTCAAGCTGGAGGGCGGCGCAGCCGTTGCCGAGCAGATTCGCGCCATTACGGATTCTGGCATTCCGGTGCAGGCACATATCGGCATGACGCCGCAGAGCGTCAACGTGTTCGGCGGCTTTAAGGTACAGGGCAAGGGCGAGGATGCGGCAAAGCGGCTGCTCGAGGATGCCTTCACCGTACAGGAGGCCGGTGCATTTTCGGTCGTGCTCGAGTGCGTACCGCCCAAGCTGGCGGCGCTCATCTCGAAAAAGCTCACCATCCCGACCATCGGCATCGGCGCGGGCGCAGGCTGTGACGGACAGGTGCTGGTCTATCAGGACATGCTCGGCATGAACATGGACTTCACGCCCAAGTTCGCCAAGCAGTTCGACAATATCGGTGAGCGCATGGTGGATGCGTTCCGCACTTACATGAACGAGGTGCAGAACGGCACGTTCCCGACCGAAAAGCAGAGCTTTGTCAAGTCTGACTGCAGCGATGAATATCTCGCCAAACTCGACGCAGAGAAGTTGTTTTCATAACCATTGCACACCGACTGAACGGTCTTTTGGTTGCTATGCTGCGTTGTTTTTCCTTGTAATCCGTCAGGATTGCTGCGAAAAAACGCCTTGCCTATCAACAAAAATCCTCGTTCATTCGGCGCACCCCAGCTATGAAAACAACTTCTAATTTTGAGAGAAACAGGAGTATATACAATGAAAATCGCAACAACCATCGCAGAAGTACGCGCACAGGTGCGCGAGTGGAAACAGCAGGGTCTGACCGTCGGTCTGGTGCCGACCATGGGCTATCTGCATGAAGGACACGCCAGTCTGGTCAAAACGTCCGTGCAGCAGTGCGACCGCACGGTAGCGTCCGTGTTCCTCAATCCGACCCAGTTCGGTCCGGGTGAGGATCTGGAGACCTATCCGCGTGATTTCGAGCACGACTGTGCGCTGTTGACCGAATGCGGCTGCGACATGGTGTTCCATCCCGAGGTGTCCGAGATGTATCCGGATAGTTTTGCCACCTTTGTTGAGGTGCAGTCCGAAATGCCGCGTCAGCTGTGCGGCAAGACCCGTCCGATTCATTTCCGCGGCGTGTGCACGGTCGTTTCCAAGCTGTTCAACATCGTAACGCCGGATAAGGCGTTCTTCGGTCAGAAGGACGCACAGCAGCTGGCGATCATCCGCCGTATGGTGCTCGACCTGTCCATGGGCATTGAGATCGTCGGCTGCCCGATCATCCGTGAGGCAGACGGTCTGGCGAAGTCCTCGCGCAATACCTATCTGAGCGCAGAGGAGCGCAAGGCGGCGCTCGTGCTGTCGCGCGCTGTAAAGCTCGGTCAGGAGCTGGTCCAGAACGGCGAGAAAAACGCGGATGCAATCGTCAATGCCATGCGTGCTCTTATCGAGCAGGAGCCGCTCGCGCGTATTGATTACGTTTCCGCAGTGGACGGCCTGACCATGCTGCCGGTGCATGAGATCAACGGCGGTGAACTGATCGCTATGGCGGTCTATATCGGCAAAACGCGCCTGATCGACAACTTTTCGGTGGAGGGATAAGTCATGACAGTACAGATGCTCAAGGGTAAAATCCACCGTGCAACGGTCAAGCAGGCCGAGCTGAACTACGTCGGCTCGATCACGGTTGATGCCGATCTGCTGGATGCGGCCGGCATTTACGAATACGAGAAGGTTGCCATCGTGGATATTGAGAACGGCAGCCGCTTTGAGACCTATACCATCGCCGGTGAGCGCGGCAGCGGCATGATCTGCCTGAACGGCGCCGCAGCGCGCTGTGTCAGCGTCGGTGATAAGGTCATCCTGATGGCGTACGCGCAGCTGACGCCGGAGGAGGTCAGGAACGGCTATGCTCCGCAGGTCGTGTTCGTGGATGAGGAAAATAAGATCGTCCGCACCACCACCTATGAGAAGCATGGTCTGCTCAAGGATATGGCGTAATGAAAAAGGAGAACCCGGGGGGGTTCTCCTTTTTCATTGGTACAGAGCTGAGGATTAGAGTGAAGAGAGGTAAGGTGAAACGCAGGCACAAGAAAATATTCGCAGGTGCCGTCTATCACAGCGACACTGTTGCGTCGCGCCTGCGGAGAGTAAACCGTATATGTAGCAGCAGGGTAGGCGAGAACTGCGTAGAGGTAGAGAAATGGGCGCACACCGTGCGCCCCCTCGGAAGAAAAAATCCTTTGCCGTTTCTCTTTTCGAAGCGGTCGCCGGTCTCTGGTCTGCGCCAGACCATCAAATAAAAGGAAACTGGAGTCCCAAGAGGATAGTACTCATCTAATCCACGCACGGCGTGGGAACAAGGTTTAGTGGCCGACGGGCAAACCTTGATGTCTATCCTTTGGGAACCCCAGCTAAGGGTTAGCACCCATTCCTTATGCGTAAGTAAGCAGATTAACCCTGAACCGACTCCATCTCCGCCGCAGAGGACTTGTCTGCGTTCTCCCGGAACAGCAGACCGAAAATGCGGCGCACCAGCGGACCGGCTGCAAAGAACTGCCACAGCAGCGCCATCGGGAAGTTCATAACGGTGGTCTGTACCCAGATTGCAAAGAACTGTGCGTTATGGCTGTCTTTGAACAGCAGGGTGGCAAAGAAGCTCATGCACGGGCACATCAGCCATACGGATGCAGCCGAGATGGCAAGCATAATGCTGGTCTGGCTGGCTTCGCGCGGATTGACAAGGCGGAATGCAACCTTCATCGCCAGCTTGCCGACAAACACCAGCTCGAGCAGAATTGCGATAACAGTCATGATCGGCCACTCGTGGAATACCGCGAGGAATACCCAGTTCTGCATGGAACCGGTGTTCAGCACAATGTTGTACGCTACCATGCCGTATACCATGACAGAAGCCATGATAATGGTGTAAATAACGTCCTGAAATTTGTTTTTTGGCATTTTGTTTTCTCCTTTTTGTATATGTGAAATATTTTTTGATAACGAATAGAAATGCAGCTGAACGCAAAAAAATAGGACGAAGTAAACTTTCGTCTACTTCGTCCTATGGACTACTTCAACTACCATTAATTATAGGTATCATACCATATTTTATGGGCGTTCGTCAAGACTAACTTTGTTATTGACAAGACTGTTCCCTGGGTGTATACTGTGTCTGTAAATGAGACCCCCCTCCATCGGGGGAGGGGGTGAAGATAGGAGATGCGATATGAAACAACGGTTTCGGGTGGGCGGCATGAGCTGCGCGGCCTGCTCCGCCCATGTGGAGAAAAGCGTTTCGGCGGTGCCGGGTGTCAGCGGCGTGCAGGTAAATCTGCTCGCCGGCAGCATGGCGGTCGAGTACGACGAAAATGCGTGCGACGCACAGACGATTGTAAAGGCGGTCGAGTCCGGCGGCTACACGGCTGCGGTGGACGATGGCAGGCAGACATCGGCTCCGGCGCAAAGCCCGCAGGCGGACGAGGCGCTGAAGGAAATGAAGACCCGTATTATCGTTTCGGCGATTTTCATGCTTGTCCTGATGTACTTCTCAATGGGTGAGATGGTCGGGCTGCCGCTTCCGTCCTATGCGGCAGGCATGGACGGCATGTTCAATCTGGCGCTCACGGAGCTGATCCTCACGCTGCCGATTGTCATTATCAATCGCAAATATTATATCAACGGCTTCAAAACGCTGCTGCACCGTGCCCCGACGATGGACGCACTCATTGCCGTCGGCTCGGGTGCGGCGCTTGTGTACGGTATTTACGCGCTGATTCAAATCGCGCTCGCGCCCACGCCTGAGGCAGCCCACAGCTTTATGCACGACCTGTATTTTGAGTCCGCAGGCATGATTTTGACGCTGGTAACGCTCGGCAAGTTCTTTGAAGCGCGTGCCAAGCGCAAGACCGGCGAAGCTATTGCGGCACTGATGGACCTGCGTCCGCAGACCGCCGAGGTTATCCGTGGCGGTCAGACCATGCAGCTGCCGATTGAGCAGGTACAGGTTGGCGACCTCGTTATCGTGCGCGGCGGTCAGTCCGTGCCGGTTGACGGCGAGATTACCGAGGGCAGCGCCTATCTGGACGAAAGCGCCATCACTGGCGAGAGCATGCCGGTCGAAAAGCATGTCGGCGATACCGTAATCGGCGCAACCGTATCCAAGAGTGGCTATGTTGTTATGAAGGCATTGCGTGTCGGCGACGATACGACCTTGAGCCAGATTATCCGTCTGGTAGAGGAGGCAGGCGCGTCCAAGGCGCCAATCGCCAAGCTGGCGGATAAGGTGGCAGGCGTGTTTGTGCCGGTCGTTATGGGTATTGCGCTCGTGACTGCAATCATCTGGCTGCTGGCCGGCGAAACGCCGAGCTTTGCGCTCACACGCGCGATTTCGGTGCTGGTTATCTCGTGCCCGTGCGCACTGGGACTGGCTACGCCGGTCGCTATCATGGTAGGCACAGGTGTCGGTGCAAAAAACGGCGTGCTGTTCCAGTCGGCAGAGGCGCTCGAGAATCTGCACAACGTAAACGCGGTCATCATGGACAAGACCGGTACCGTAACCGAAGGACGTCCGGTCGTAACCGACGTAGAATCCTTCGGCGTGGAGTCCGGTGACCTGCTCTCGCTGGCGCTGTCACTCGAGAGCCGCAGTGACCATCCGCTGGCGGACGCCATCGCGCGCTATGCCCGCGAGAAGAACGCGCAGGAGCGTTCAGTCACTGACTTTGAGATGATAGAGGGACAGGGTATCCGCGCAACTGTGGACGGCGTGCCGTGCTTTGCGGGCAACCGCCGGATGCTGCTGGCAAACGGCCTCGCGCTGTCCGGCTCGATGCAGAAGCTGGGTGACGAGTTCGCCGCAGCAGGCAAAACGCCGCTGTTCTTTGCGGCAAACCGTCAGATTGTCGGTATTTTTGCGGTCGCTGATGTGCTCAAGCCGACCAGTAAGGCGGCAGTCGAAGCACTGCGCAGTATGCACATTGACGTAACGCTGCTCACCGGCGACAACCAGAAAACCGCGCAGTTCATCGCGTCCGAGCTGGGTGTGACCGATGTGATCGCTGAGGTGCTCCCGCAGGACAAGGAGCGTATCGTGCGCGAGAAGCAGGGCAAGGGCCGCAAGGTTGCCATGATTGGCGACGGCATCAACGATGCACCGGCGCTTGCGCGTGCCGATGTCGGCATTGCGATTGGTGCGGGCACGGACGTGGCTATCTCGTCTGCGGACGTTGTGCTGATGAAGAGCGACCTGATGGACGCGGTGGACGCCATCCGGCTGTCGCGCCGGACCATGCGCAACATTCGCCAGAACCTGTTCTGGGCGTTCTTCTACAACTGCATCGGCATTCCGATTGCGGCGGGTCTGCTGTGGGTGCCGTTCGGCATCAAGCTCAGTCCGATGATTGGCGCGGCGGCAATGAGCCTGTCGTCCGTCTGCGTGGTCTCAAACGCGCTGCGCCTGCGCTTTTTCAGCGCAACACCGAGAAAAACGGCGGGGACGCCTGCTGTTTTGCCCGTCAGCGGCGAAAAGCCGCTTACGGCACATAAAAAGGAGGAAAATGTTATGGAAAAGACAATCAAGGTTGAGGGCATGATGTGTCAGCACTGCGTGGCACATGTCAAAAAGGCGCTCGAGGGTGCAGCAGCCGGCTGTGATGTTGCGGTCGATCTGGATGCAGGCAAGGCAGTCGTTTCGGGCAAAACGCTGCCGGAGAATGCTGTTCTGACCGCAGCCGTCACCGAGGCGGGCTATAAGGTGGTTGACATCAAATGATGGCAGATCGTAAAAAGGTCGAGCCGTTGCTCAGGACCGCGCGCGGGCAGATCGACGGCGTGCTCAAAATGATCGAGGACAACCGCTACTGCATGGATATTATGATGCAGCTGCAGGCGGTTGAATCGCTGGTGCATAAGGCGCAGAGAGAGGTTCTTCGCGGACACCTTTCCGGCTGCGTGCAGGATGCGTTTGAGGCCGGAGATCAGAACGAACGCGAGCAGAAGATTGCAGAGATCATCAAGCTGCTGGATAAAGCGTAAGCGGAAGGACGTGCCCAAAGGCACGTCCTTCTTTTGTCTGAAAATTGAAAATTTGTGTAAGTTCATACAGTTCGCACAAAAATCACAAATGAATTTTGTTCAAAAATCTGGAAAATAAAAGGAAACATTTCTGCTGACTATGCTATAATTTATGTGTAGCAGGAATTACCTGCTGCGCGGATGAACCAATCAGATTCCATGTGCCCGGAACCACCGGTTCATTCAGCTTAGACAACTTGATCTGTGCATCATGCGCCAAGGGCGTGTCTGTACAGAAAAAGGCACAGCCGGTGAAAGCCGGTGTCGCAAAGCCATGGGTCTACCCGGAGTAATTACTCCGTAGGACAGCCGGTTGCCGAACAGCAGAATTCACGCCTCCTTTGCGTCTGTATGCACGCAGAGGAGGTTTTTTGCATGAAAAAGAGAAATAACCGTTTTCTTGCCGGTACCCTCGCCGGATTGATGATGCTGACCATGCTGCCTGTTACCGCGCTTGCGGCGCAGGAAGGCGCGGACAGTGATGCTGCATCCGACACCTCGAATAATAATATTGTAAACGTGGTAAGCGACGGTGAAAACGGTCAGCAGGATGTGAATATAAATATTGCGGCAAACGGCGGCAACGAGAATGCACAGGAATCCGCTGACGACAGAAGCGGTGATACCGAGAATGTACAGGAATCCGCTGACGACAGAAGCGGCGGCAGTGCCGATACAGCCGCACCTGCTCCGCAGGAGAGCGAAAACAACGGCTCGGGCAGCGGTAATACGGCAGATACCACTCCGGCGGCAGAGACGTTTGTTGCGAAGATTGGTACTCAGACGTATAAAACTCTGGAAGAAGCTATCAGCGTTGCGAAGAACGGCGATACGATTGAAGTTGGTCAGGATATTACCATTGAAGAAGGCGGTCTTGCCCTCGTAGAAAAAGGTGCTCTGACAATTAAGGGTGTTGGAGACTCCAAGCCGACGATTACAATGAAAGATCTTGGTATGTCGCTTTCTAAGACGAAAGTAACATTTGAAAACATCAAGATTGTTGAAGAGGCTGTTACCGACAATCCGACTGGCAACGGTCGTGCGGCTAACCTTGTCAGCAATTCCAATTTCACGCTTAAAAAAGCTTCGCTTGAACTCAATGGTCCTGGTGGTAAGACCGGCGGCAGTGGTATGTATCTTTATCAGGAAAGCAATCTTTATGTAACGGACAGATCGACGGTAATTGTTTCTGGTTATAGCGGCGAACGCGCAAGCGGTATTTTTGCGGATAACTCCGAATACGACAATATGCCGAACCGTAATATTCAGGTTACTGGAAATTCTTCAATCACTATCACTGACTGCGACTGGCACGGTATGACTGTCAATCCAATCGACATTCTGATTGATGATAACTCGAAGATTGATATTTCTCAGTGTGGAAATGCAAGCTATGGCGGTGGCCTTGGCTGTTATTACGGCAGTGTGACGATTTCTAATCATTCCAATCTTATTACTAATGACAATAATGGCAGTGGTTGGGGCGTTTTTGCAAACGGTCTGAAGGTTGATGCCACTTCTTCGCTCAGTGCGTGCAACAACAAGGGCTGCGGTGCAGCATTGGCTTCTAAAAGTAAGATTGAATCTGGTGCAACCGTAACTCTGAATGAGAATGAGAAAGATGGCTTGCGCGTTTACACCGGCTCTAATTACTGGTACGGTGATGTAACGATTGAAGAAGGTGCAAATTTCACAGCTTGTGAAAATAAGGATAATGGCATCGAAATTTATCCGGAGGGTATTCTGGATATGCAGGACGGCACTGTGACGCTCAATCATAGCAGTAGTTACGGCGGTGGTTTGTATAATCGCGGCGGCACTGCTAAGATTGGCGGCAAGGCTGAGATCTACAATAACCATGCAGATATTGCAGGTGACGATATTTATAGTAACAGCTTTAATAAAAATAAGGTTACCTACAAACCTTCGCTCACTTTTGCACCTGTCGGCAAGGATTGGGTACTGGACGACTGCAGCGACCCGATCGTAGGCTGGTATCACGACGGCAAGGAAAAGCTGACGGACAATGCCTACAAGCGCTGGAACGGCGATGGTGAAGGCGATGCCTACTACGCTGACGAATATACGGTTGGTAAAGAAGCTGTTTCCGATGCACTGGCGCTCAAGGCTGCACACGGTCAGCTCTGCAGCGTAACCTACGAAGTAACCGGCGACATTCCGTCTGATGCAGGCGCAGTTCCGGCAGCAGCCAAGGTTAAGAAGGGCGGTAGCTACACCGTAGCACCGGTACAGACCACCTCGCAGAGCCGCTACACGTTCAGCGGCTGGCGGATCAACGGCGTTGGCGATGTTGTAACCGAGATCAAGGACATTCAGCAGGATGTCAAGCTGATCGGCGTATGGACCCGCAGATCGTCCGGCGGTGGCGGCGGCAGCAGCAAACCGACCGTTGACATTCCGGATGATGTACCGACCGGTCTGAACGGTGACGACCACTTTGCGTACATTGTCGGCTACCCGAACGGCAACGTCGAGCCGAACGGCAACATCACCCGCGCAGAAGTGGCAACCATCTTCTTCCGTCTGCTGACCGAGAAAGTCCGCACCGCAAATTCTACCCAGTCCAACAGCCTGTCTGATGTGACGCGCGGTCAGTGGTTTAACCATGCTGTCTCCACGCTGTCCTCGATGGGCATTGTAAAGGGTCATAACGATGGCACGTTCGCGCCGAATGCGCCGATTACCCGTGCGGAATTTGCCGCAATCGCCGCTCGCTTCGACGATAAGAACACGGATACGTCCTCGAAGTTCACGGATATCGCATCTCACTGGGCAAAGAATGAGATCGGTATCGCCGCAAACAAGGGCTGGATCAATGGCTATCCGGATGGTACGTTCCGTCCGAACCAGTATATCACCCGCGCAGAGGCGATGACGCTTGTCAACCGCGTACTCAATCGTCTGCCCGAGAACAGCAGCGATCTGCTCGACAGCATGATCAAGTGGCCGGATAATTCCGATGCTTCCGCATGGTACTATCTCGCTGTGCAGGAGGCTACCAACAGCCACGCATACTCGGATAAGAGCAAGGACGATAAGTACGAGAAGTGGACCACCATCCGCGACGCTCGTGACTGGACCGAGCTTGAAAAGTAAATTATTCGTTTCGGTAAACCGCGAACCACAGATGATATAGCAAGTATCGTTTTACCGGGCACAGCAGAGGCAGGAAAAATTGCTTTTCCTGCCTCTGCATTTTTTGTTTGGGATGGGATAGGGGCGTAGGCGGTCAATGGCTGCCCCTGCGGAGATTAAACCGCATGTGTAGCAGTATGCTGTCTGTGAACTGCGAATATGTCGAGAAAGACACGCAAGAGTAACCCGACTGCCGTTCTCTTTTTCGAAGCGGTCGCCGGTCTCTGGTCTGCGCCAGACTATCTTAGGAAAGGGGTGATTCACAA
>ERZ833515.476-NODE-476-length-34740-cov-193.905809_pt1 | contig 34740 bp, 32 predicted proteins | sample MGYA00519949_ERZ833515 | MGnify/ENA primary metagenome ERZ833515 (study PRJEB31850, sample SAMEA3708741) | human gut metagenome | biome: human gut; feature: human-associated habitat; material: faeces | place: China | collected 2014 ...
AACTTATGAGCAGACTTTTATTGAGCTTTGTGCCAAATATGCGTTTGAAGCCAAAATCTGTAAGGAGGCTGATATATCGTTCTTCTGTCTGTCGCATTGCCATTAATATTAGAGGGGTAAATACTTATAACAAAAATAGAGAAACCCTTTCTAACACGCAAACTTTTCAGAGAAAACTTTTTGGGGGTGGATAGCGCAAACTAAAAAAGCCTTGCTTCAAATTTTCGTCTTTAGTAACGTGTAAAAACATCTTCCACAGTGTTTATATGTACTTCGCACTTTTGGGAGCACAATTTACCACAAAGTAGCACGAAGGTCGGAGATGGCGAGGTTGGCATCACGTTCTGCTTCAAGTTGTGCTGTGCGTGCTGTATAGTAGAAGGAGAGTTCGAGCAAGTAGTCGAGCAATGATATCTGGCCTAAGTCTAATGAGCGACGAAGCAAATGAGCATTATCCATTTGCTGCATATTCAGCGTCAATTGGTTGGCCGTAGCTTTCAACTGCATTGCTTCATTATACTGCTCTTCTGTCTGATAAGCCTGTTGGAGTTTGGCATCGTCAATATTAAACTGACGCATCGCCAATTCAGCTTTAGCTTGTTTCACCTTGCGACGAGTATTGCCCCAAAGCGGAAGGGTGAAGCCAAAGGACAGACCATTGTAGTTATTGTCTTTGACATACTCCCCAGCGAAGCCCACCGTAAAGGCAGGCAAGGCATCGGCTTGAGCAACCTTAAGTGCCGCACGACTCTGTTCGCGGTCAATCATCATCGATGTAATGGGCAGCGACACTTGTGCCGCTTGCTGCAACTCCGATAGTGAAGGGAGTTGATTGTTGGAGGTCGGATAAACTGTGTCGTTCATTTCGACGGCAATTCCACCATTAAGATGTTGCAAGTGCTTGACTAATTGTGCGCGTTCAGCCTTTGCTCGGGTGAGTTCGGCGAGGCTAACCGCAGCATTGAGCTGCACCTTATTCAGTTCTATTTGACTGATGTCGCCTTCGTTGAACTTCTTTTGATACAACGTACGCATCTCGTCAGCCAAATCCTTGCGCTGTTGGAGTTCATGACACAGTTTATTGTAATATACCACTGAGGTCAGCGTACGATCCGTTTCTTTCAGCACCTCGCCTAACTTCACACGGTAGTCAAGTGCTGCTTGTTTGTTACTCCATTCAGCCAACTTTCGTCTGCGTCCTAAGAGTACCCCCCAATCGAGTGTTTGCGTAACAGATATGTTGGTACGATTGGGCACAGACTTGGGCTGACCAAATCCGTAATCAAATTCAAATTCGGGATCGGGCAATGCCAACTCTGCCATGTTGGCCAACTGTTGTACCTTCAGTCCCTCGGCAGCCGCCACCAACGTGGTATTATTCTTGACCACCTGAGTCAGTATCTCCGTCCACCCATAAGCTAAGGGCGACGTCGCATTCTGCGCAGAAATCGTTCTTACACAGAAGGCGAAAACAATGAGTACGAAATAGTTAAGCAATCTTGTCATGTTGTTTTCGTATTTTTAAGGGTGCCATAATAGGCACGATAAAGAGGTTGAGCAACGTGCTTGTAAGCAATCCGCCTAACATCACCTGTGCCATAGGACTTTGTATTTCATTGCCAGGCAAGTGACTGCCGAAAGCCAACGGAATAAGGGCGAGACCAGAACTCAGCGCTGTCATAAGAATGGGGAGCAGACGGTCGAGTGAACCACGCATCACTACCTCTTGACGCGAAAGGCCGCGCCGCGCCAGTTCGTTATAACGATCAACCAAAAGCATACCACCACGTGTGGCCATTCCGAAGAGCGAGATGAAACCAATTATAGCGGGTATGCTGATTACGCCTCCCGTCAGCACCAAAGCTAATACGCCTCCTATCAACGCCAACGGTAGGTTGAGCAATACAACGACCGACTGATGCCACGAACGGAACTGCAAAAATAATAAAAGTAAAATAATTATGATGCTCACCACCGAAAGTCCTAACAACAAACGGGAGGCAGAAGCTTCACTCTCAAACTGTCCACCATACTCTATGTGATAACCTTCGGGTAATTTTACCTTTGCATTGATAGCTCGTTGCATATCGTTGACAACGGAGCGCATATCGCGTCCCGCTGCATTGGCCGATATAACCAATTTACGTTGAGCGTTTTCACGATTAATCGTGTTAGGACCTGCTGTTGACACGACTTCTGCTACATCGGCAAGGGGTACTTTTTGCCCTGTGTTAGTATCAATCAATAGATTACGAATGCGCTCCATTGTGCTAAGGTCGTCATCGGCCACACGGACGGTGAGGTCGAACGTGCGCGCACCTTCTTGCACTTGACTGACTACTTCTCCGCCTATCGCTGAGTTAACAAATTCAGCAAACTCGGGCAACGTGATGCCATATTGCGCCAATAAGGTGCGTCGCGGACGAATGAGCAATTGAGGACGTTCTATCTGTTGCTCTACGTTTAAGTCTGCCACGCCTTCGATCCCCTGCGTCACTTGCTTAATTTGTAAACCTATGGCATGAAGCTGGGTTAAGTCACTGCCAAACACTTTGACGGCGATACCAGCCTTTGTACCCGAAAGCATGGCATCAATGCGGTGAGAAATGGGTTGACCTATCTCTACGTTTACGCCTGGAAGGCTGCGTAAGCGCTGACGAATGTCGGCCATTACTTCTTCCTTGCTGCGGTCGCGGAGTGCAAAGGGGGCTTCTATCTCACTGGTATTAACGCCCAAGGCATGTTCATCGAGTTCGGCACGTCCCGTCTTACGCGCTACGGCCTTTATTTCAGGTAATTCGAGTAGCAACTTTTCGGCTTGTTGCCCGATACGATTACTCTCATCGAGCGATACTCCTGGCAACGTACTTACATTAATCGTAAATGAACCCTCATTAAAAGGTGGCAAGAAGGAACGACCTAAGGTAAAGAACAAGACTAAGGTGACGACCACCAAGCCTCCCGTTGCTCCTAATATCCAACGCGAAGCGCGAGGACGCAAAGCCCAAAGCAGACTCTTTTCGTAGCGCACCTTTAAAGCACGCACCCAACGAGGCTCATCGTGTTTTACTTTAACCTGTGAGGCTGTAGTATTCATTGCTTTCGTTTGTGGGTCTTTTAACACCAAGTGACATAGCACGGGGGTTAGCGTAAGTGCCACGACAGTGGAAGCAAAGAGTGAAACGATAAAGCTAACTCCTAAGGGAGCTAACATTCGGCCCTCTAATCCACTCAAGAAGAAAAGCGGAACAAAACTTACTACGATGATAAGCGTAGAGTTGAGAATGGGCATACGCACCTCTTTAGAGGCATTGTAGATAACGTCTATCTTACGCAAACGTTCTTCGCGAGGTAAACGAGCGTTTAAGCGCAAACGTTTGAACACGTTTTCAACATCGACAATGGCATCGTCTACCAACGAACCAATAGCAATGGCCATGCCACCAATACTCATCGTGTTGATGGTAAGTCCCATGAAGTGGAGCACCAATAGGGTGATGAGCAACGACAGAGGTATTGTGACAAGTGAGATAACAGTGGTACGAGCATTCATCAAGAAGATGAAGAGCACCAATACGACAAATATACCGCCTTCGAGGAGTGACTTCTTAATATTTGATATAGAGGAGTCAATAAAGTTTTGTTGGCGATAGAGTTGCGTATTGACCTTCACGTCAGCTGGCAGTGATGACTGGAGTTCGGCTATTGCTTTATCCAACTTCTCGGTCAGTTCGAGTGTACTCGTACTGGGTTGCTTGGTAATGGTAAGCAACACAGCAGGTTGGCCCGACACTGAGGCAACTCCCGTCTTGGGAGATTTGGCCCCCATTTCTACATCGGCCACATCGGCCAATACTATAGGTTGCTTATTGGCCGTACTCTTAACAACGGCCTGTCCAATCTGCTGAGGAGAGTTGGTACTCAAGAGGCCACGCACGATGTATTCATTGCCGCTTTCGTAGTGAATACCGCCAGAGGCATTGCGATTCATCTGTCGTGTGGCAGTGAGTACCTCGTTTAGCGTTACGCCATAGTGGCGCATACGTTCGGGGTGAAGACGGATTTGATATTCCATCACGTCACCGCCCATCACCGTTACTTGTGCCACACCGCCCGTTGAGAGTAAACGCGGCCGAATGGTCCAGTCGGCCAGGGTGCGGAGGTTGCCCAATGAGGTGGTGTCTGCTGTGAGTCCGATGAACATTACCTCGCCCAATATACTCGACTGCGGGCCGAGCGTGGGTTGGCCTACGCCCTCGGGAAGTGCATCGCCAAGGGTGGCTAACTTCTCTGATACAATCTGTCGGTCACGATAGATGTCGGTACCCCAATCAAACTCTACCCAAACGACTGAAAAGCCCGTTGTGGACGATGATCGCACACGATGCACATCGGTAGCACCATTTACGGCTGTTTCGATAGGGAAGGTGACGAGGCGTTCTATCTCCTCGGCAGCCATACCCTTTCCCTCGGTCATTACAACGACCGTTGGAGCATTGAGATCGGGAAAAACGTCCACTTCCATTTTATAGGCCGTCCAACAACCTACTATAATAAGTAGTAGGCTAAAAAACAGAATGACGGGCCTGTTATATAGTGAAAAATGTATGATCTTGTTTAGCATAGACTTTTGTCTTATTGACAAGTTGACAAGCAAGTTTGTTGACGAACTAACAAGTAGACCTCATAAAAAGACTTACCTGTTAGCTTGCTAACTTGTTTACCCGTTAACTTGTCAACTCGTTAATAAAAAAATTAATGTGAATGTCCCTCTGGCGCAACACTGGCATTTGCTGCCAATCGCACCTGTGTAGTTCCATGCGTGACAACTTTATCACCTTGTTTTAACCCTCCACTAATTTCGGTCTGTCTCCCGTCGGTGGCCCCTAACGTTACCTCTTGTCGGCGATAGACTTCAGGTTCTATTTGTACGTAAACGAAATGCAGCCCTTGTGACTCAGCAATTGCCTCATTGGGTACGCAAAGCACACCACTACGCGCTGCTCCCTTTAGATACACTTCTGCATAACTACCCGAAACGACCTTACCTTGATTATTAAACTCAAATGTAATAGGCACAAAGTAGTCATCAGCTGCGGCCGCATTGCCTTTTGCTATAAGTCGTCCTCCTAATTCATTGAGCGAATAAGTACGTGAAGGATCGTATGCTAAACGGAAGTTAGCCGACTGAATGCGCGGTAAGGCTGAGAAATAACGTTCGGGGAGTTCGGCCCGCAGTTGTAAACGCTGACTTTGCGTCACAGTAGCCAATGGTTGCCCTGCCGAAACGTAGTCGCCTGGCTGTACCAATATATTTTTTACAAAGCCACTCATATTGGCGGCTATGCTACGTGTTTGCGTCGCATTGCCCAAACTTTGCGCCGTAGCAGTTGCGGCTTGGTAGCGCTGACGAGCTTCGTCAAGTTCACGCTGCGAGATAATGTGTTCTTTAGCCAACTTCTCCGCACGTTCAAAGGCGGCACGAGCAGCCGATAGTTCACTCTGTGCTACAGCTGCAGGATTGCCGTCGGCCATGGGTTTGGCATTGATCACAAAAAGGGCTTGCCCTTTGCCAACTTTGGTGCCTTCATTGAGTGTCCCTGCTACAAAGTTTACAATACCAGCCATCGTGGCCGTAACAGTAGCCTCAGCCCCTACTGCTGGCAACACGCGACCACTTACTTCGATAATCTCTGAGAAGGTGGTCGGCTGAAGGGTGGTTACTTGCAACTGAGCGGCCTTGGCTTGTGCTGCAGTAAAGTGTATTTCGTCGGCACTGTGTTCATGTTCGTGGTCTGCGACTTCTTTTTCGTGATCATGTCCTTCTTCATCATGTGCGTGGTTATCACATGCCGCAAAGAGCGTAGCAGCCAACAGAGCCACTACACTTATCATAATAGTCTTGATTTTCATTTGAAATATAACGTTGATAGAATTATTAAAGTTCTGAAAGGATTATCCTATCAACGGTGGTCCCCGACGCGGACAATGTTTGCTATACGTGCAAACATACATAGTTGCACACCCACTTAAAGTAGTAGGTAGCACGAAATAATGAATAATAAGTGCGTTCCACTTTTGCCAAAAATCAAGTGGCAAAAAGTGTACATTGCTTTGCGCAAAAGTCTTTACAATATTTACTTTATGCCAATAGCAATGCGTAGTCTTGTCGTGATGATGAGTGTGTGAGTCATTCACACGTCCGTCTTGATGACAGACTTCAGCCACATAGCAAACTGCCCCACCAACGTGATGATGATGAGGTAGTAAAGTGAGTAGCATGATAAGCGCTATGGCTAACGCTACACGCCCTATGTTAAGGTGGCTTTCCTTCATACGAATGCAAAGGTACATATATGTTTTTACAACTCGGTTGCAAAAAAGGGAGGAACCTTTTCGTTAAGCCAAATGAGCAAAAGAAAGCTTGCTTTCGTTTTGCCATGGCGAGAAAAGGTGCGCGTAAGCGAACGTTAAACTGCCGTTTATCCCAATTAGAAACTTTTGTATATACCTGTTCACATTCAAGCAACCACCTTTATCTTATTCATAATTCTATACATAAAAATTAAAATATTCACGTATATATGCTTGTTTATTGTAAATAGTTTGTATATTTGCAGCATAAAATAAAACATATATACATTTATGAGCAACAGAATGCAACGTTTGGAGGTGCTCAGAGTGATTCTCGGCAGCAGCAATACGCTCAGCAGCCATGAAGAGATACTCCGCGAATTATCAAACAATGGTTGGAACGTTACACAAGCTACCCTCTCGCGAGATTTAAGTAAGCTGCACGCAGCTAAAATTCTTACTTCTGATGGTTATCGCTACATACTGCCCGAAAGCCCTATGTATCACCGTACTATCAAGCCCGACGTGGTACCACAATATATGCGCAACTCTGGCTTTTTGTCTATCGCCTTTTCGGGCCACATGGCCGTACTAAAGACACGACCAGGCTATGCCGCAGGGTTAGCTTCTGACATTGATGCCCACAAGCTCGACACAATTATCGGTACCATAGCAGGCGACGATACTATACTTATTATTATACGCGAAGATGCTACACGACAAGATATGATTGACGAATTAGCCGCTATCATTCCTGCCCTTAAAAGTATCGTATTATAATCCTTAAACTAAACAAACTTAACAACATACAGAATCAAATGGAAGAGTATAACGATGGCATAAAAGTCGTGGTGGCCGATGCAAGCCACGAGAAGTACGTCGACACCATATTACAGACCATTACCGATGCAGCAAAAGTGCGCGGTTCGGGCATTGCCAGTCGTACACACGAATATGTAGCAACTAAGATGAAGGAACGCAAAGCAATCATCGCCCTTTATGGCGACGAATTTGCAGGTTTCTGCTACATCGAAAGTTGGGAAAATAAGCACTACGTGGCAAACTCTGGACTCATCGTCGTGCCCAAATTCCGTGGACACCACCTTGCTACACGCATCAAACGCTTAGCCTTTTCGCTCAGTCGTGTACGTTGGCCGCAAGCTAAGATATTTGGTCTGACAAGTTCGGGCGCTGTTATGCGTATCAACACGTCATTGGGCTACGTGCCTGTACCCTTTGCCGAACTCACTCAAGACGATGAATATTGGAAAGGATGCGGTACACCCGAATCTCCTTGCTGCATCAATTGCGACGTTCTTGCACGTACCAAACGCAAATACTGCGTATGCACTGGTATGCTCTTCGACCCTGCGCGTCACCCCAACACGCCCCTACCCGTCGAAATACCACAAGACGTAATAGACTTTATTAAAACTCAAGAAACTAACTAATTTGCAAAGCAAATCAGTTAATGTGCAAATGTGAGAATGTGCAAATGTGCAAATGATTTAATGTCTTAATTGCACCGATTAAGCAACCACACATATACACATTTCAAAAGAATGAAGCAATTGAAGCATTACAAATCATTTGCACATTTGCACATTCACACATTTGCACATTTAATCCCCCCTCTGCCTTATGACAAAGAAAAAAGTAGTAGTTGCCTTCAGCGGTGGACTCGACACATCATACACGGTTATGTATCTGGCCAAAGAAAAAGGATACGAAGTTTATGCTGCTTGCGCCAACACAGGCGGTTTCAGCGAAGAACAACTCAAAACGAACGAAGAGAATGCCTACAAGTTGGGCGCTACAAAGTACGTCACACTCGACGTTACACACGAATACTATGAGAAGAGCCTCAAGTATATGGTGTTTGGCAACGTACTGCGCAACAACGTCTACCCTATCTCCGTATCTTCTGAACGTATCTTCCAAGGTATGGCCATTGCTCGCTATGCCAAAGAAATTGGTGCTGACGCTATTGCCCATGGATCTACTGGTGCGGGCAATGACCAAGTGCGCTTCGATATGACCTTCTTGGTAATGTGTCCCGATATGGAAATCATCACGCTGACACGCGACGGCAACCTCAGCCGTAAAGAAGAGGTGGACTATCTCAACGCACATGGCTTTAATGCTGACTTTACCAAACTCAAATACTCTTACAACGTTGGTATCTGGGGCACCAGCATCTGCGGTGGTGAGATACTTGACTCTACGCAAGGCCTTCCCGAATCGGCTTATCTCAAACAAGTAACGAAAGAGGGTACCGAGCAACTCAAACTCACCTTCGAGAAGGGTGAACTCAAGGCCATTAACGGCACGCGCTATGACGATCCTATCGAGGCTATCTGTAAAGTGGAAGAGATTGGTGCTGCCTATGGCATTGGTCGTGATATGCATGTGGGCGATACCATTATCGGCATCAAGGGCCGCGTAGGATTTGAAGCCGCAGCCCCCGCCCTTATTATCGGTGCACACCGCTTCTTGGAGAAGTACACCTTGTCTAAATGGCAACAATATTGGAAGGACCAAGTAGCTAATTGGTACGGCATGTTCCTCCACGAGAGTCAGTACCTCGAACCCGTTATGCGCGACATCGAAGCCATGCTTACTTCTTCACAGCGTTACGTCAATGGCACGGTTATTCTCGAACTCCGTCCCTTAGGTTTCAGCACCGTAGGCGTTGACAGTCCTGACGACTTGGTAAAGACAAAGTTTGGCGAATATGGCGAAACGCAAAAGGGCTGGACGGCCGAAGATGCTAAGGGCTTCATCAAAGTGCTCAGCACGCCACTGAGAGTATTCTACGCTAATCACCAAGAAGACCATGATTAAAATAGGTATTATAGGCGGTGCAGGCTACACTGCTGGCGAACTATGCCGCATCTTGCTCAACCACCCAGAGGCAGAAATCGTCTTTGTCAATAGCGAGAGCAATGCAGGCAACTTATTGACCGACGTACACGAAGGCTTGTATGGAGAGACGGATCTTCGCTTTACTGACAAGCTTCCCTTTGATCAAGTGGACGTTGTCTTCTTCTGCTTTGGTCACGGCAAGAGTACACAGTTCTTGACCGAGCACTACATACCGGCTGATGTGCGCATTATCGACCTCGCACAAGACTTCCGCTTGGCGGCCGACGATAATGACTACGTCTATGGACTTCCCGAACTCAATCGTTCGCAAATTCAGAATACACTCCACGTGGCCAACCCTGGTTGTTTTGCCACTTGCATTCAATTGGGCCTCTTGCCATTAGCCGAAGCGGGCCTCTTGCAGGGCGACATCGCCGTAAATGCAATCACGGGGTCTACTGGAGCGGGCGTAAAACCTGGTGCTACGACTCACTTCTCATGGCGCACGGGCAATATGAGCATCTATAAGGCATTTGAACATCAACACGTGCCTGAGATTAAGCAATCACTGCGTCAGCTACAGTCTACCTTTAATAGTGAGATTGACTTCATCCCCTATCGGGGCGACTTTCCACGTGGTATCTTTGCTACAGAGGTTATCCAATGCGAAGCGCCGATTGAAGAGATTGAAGGTTACTATCACGACTTCTACAGTGAAGCACCCTTCACGCATTATATCAGCAAGCCAATCGACCTCAAACAGGTGGTCAATACCAACAAGTGTTTGATTCACGCTGAGCGCCACCGCGACAAGTTGCTCGTGAGCGTCTGCATTGACAATCTGCTGAAAGGTGCCTCTGGTCAAGCCGTTCAGAACATGAACCTTATGTTTGGACTTGAAGAGGACACTGGTCTACGCCTCAAACCCGTAGCCTTCTAACACACAGTAACTGGGGAGGGCAGGCCTCTGGTCTGCGGGCTATATAATTCACGCCGCAGGCCAAAGGGCTGCCCTCACTTGCAACTTTTTCTAACTTACTCGTCAACTCGTCAACAAAGAAATGAATTTATTCCCCGTCTATCCTCTTTTCGACATCAATATAGTACGCGGCAAAGGTTGCCACGTATGGGACGATAAAGGTCAGTCTTACCTCGACCTTTACGGCGGTCATGCGGTCATCAGCATTGGCCACTGCCACCCTCACTACATTGAGAAACTCACACAACAACTCAACACGCTCGGCTTTTACTCTAACTCTGTTATTAATAAGTTGCAAGAAGAGTTGGCTGAGAAGTTAGGTCGCGTGAGCGGTTATCCCGACTACCAACTGTTTCTTATCAACTCTGGCGCAGAGGCCAACGAGAATGCCCTCAAATTGGCTTCATTCCACACGGGACGCAAGCGCATCTTGGCCGCTGGCAAGGCTTTCCACGGCCGCACTTCATTAGCAGTTGAAGCAACGGACAATCCGCGTATCGTTGCCCCCGTCAACGCGAATGGCCACGTCACCTTCTTGCCTCTCAACGACCTCGCGGCCTTTGAGGCCGAACTCAGCAAGGGCGATGTAGCAGCCGTCATCATCGAGTGCATTCAAGGTGTAGGCGGTATTCGCATGGCTACCAAAGAATTTATGCAAGGCCTGCGCAAAGCTTGTGACGCAAACGGCACACTGCTTATCTGCGACGAGATACAATGCGGCTATGGCCGTTCTGGTAAGTTCTTTGCTCACCAACATCTCGACGTTCGCCCCGACATCATTACTTGTGCCAAAGGCATTGGCAATGGGTTCCCCATGGGAGCAGTACTTATCTCGCCCAAAATAGAAGCTACGTACGGCATGTTGGGCACCACCTTTGGCGGCAACCACTTGGCTTGCACCGCTGCCTTAGCCGTGCTTGACGTGATAGAGCGTGAACACTTAGTAGAGAACGCTGCCAAAGTGGGTAACTACCTTATCAGCGAACTCAAGAAACTGCAACAGACAAATCCAAATATCGTCGACGTACGTGGTGAGGGTTTGATGATTGGTATTGAGTTTGAAGGGCCTATCAAGGACCTCCGCAATCACCTTGTTCACGACAAGCACGTCTTTACGGGTGCTGCCTCTACCAACATCTTGCGTCTCCTTCCCCCTCTCTGCCTCAGTATGGACGAGGCAAAAGAGGCCATCGAATTGCTTAAATAACCCCACACAGTAGATAAAAACAAATGTAAGTAGCCCCATTTACACGGAAGGCTACTTACATTTTTTATAAGGGCAACCAAATATCAGTTTGAAGATTATAAAGTTACATCATGTTGATAATCAATTATACTAACTTTATAACCTCATCACCTCCAAGCTGAGAACTAAGAACTGAAATTGCCTATAACCAACAATATATGACACACAACCTCATCACCATAACCAACGGTGTGACACGCCACCCTGACTACCGTTTGGCCGAACCACTCAACCTTACCATTGAGGCAGGGAAGAGTTACGCCATTTGTGGGCAAAACGGGGCGGGCAAGTCGCTATTGGTCGATATTTTGAATGGTGCCCACCCACTCTTGGGCGATGCTATTCATTACGACTTTGGTGGACTACACAACAATCGTACCTCGGACAACATTCGCCTTATCACCTTCCGCGATGTGTATGGTGGCAACGAACCTGCGTACTATCAGCAGCGCTGGAATCAAGCTGACGATCAGATATTCCCCACTGTGGCGGAAGTGTTACAACAAGCCTCATCTACGACTGAAGGCCTCAGCAGTGAACTCAGACGCGAATTGGGCATTGAAAGTCTACTATCTAAACCTGTCAACCAACTTTCGAGTGGCGAACTGCGCCGAATGCAGTTGGCCAAGCAACTCAGCACAACGCCTCAACTACTCATTATTGACAATCCGTACATTGGACTTGACGTGGAAGCACGCGCCATGCTGACACATGTGCTTGAACGCCTGAGCCAAAGCCTTACGCTTATCTTTGTGGTGAGCCGTTCAGAGGATATTCCACCTTTCATACAGGAAGCCATTATCGTCGAAGACAAACGCGTTTCCTCTCCCCTACCCGCTTCCGCCTTTGCCCACTTTGAGTATGGCAAAGAGCAAGAAAGTAAGCAGGAAGATTGGCTCTTCTTACCTCCTGTAGTCGAAAACTTTGAAGCGTCTCAAAGCAATAGTGTCGTTGACTTTCGTCACATCACCATTGCATACGGCCGACGCACCATTCTCAAGGACTTGAATTGGGAGGTGAAGCGCGGTGAACATTGGGCATTGACGGGCGAAAATGGTGCAGGAAAGAGTACACTGCTCTCACTCGTCTGCGCTGACAATCCACAGGCTTACGCTTGCGATATTCGCCTCTTTGGCTACAAACGCGGTGGCGGCGAAAGCATTTGGGACATCAAAAAGCACATTGGTTATGTGTCGCCTGAGATTTACTCTACCTATCGCAAACCGCTCTCTGCACTTCAGATCGTAGCCAGCGGATTGCGCGACACTATCGGCCTTTATGGCAAAGCCACTCAAGCCGACATCGACCGCAGCAAATTGTGGCTTTCTGCCTTTCACGCCTTACACTTGGCCGAACGCAACTACCTACAACTTTCATCGGGTGAACAGCGTTTAGTGCTCTTAGTGCGTGCTTTCGTCAAAAATCCCGACTTGCTCATTCTTGATGAACCTTTCCACGGCCTTGACAACACTACACGCCACCATGCGCAACGGGTCATCGACCTCTACATGCGCAATCCACGTAAAACGCTCATCATGGTGACGCACTACAACGATGAACTCCCCTCTTGCATTGATCACCACCTAAAGTTGGTAAAACACTAAGCTGCAATTTATCGGCCTAACGAGAATGAACATTAACGAAAAAATTAATGGAATAATTAATGTTCAATTAATGATAATTAATGTTCAAAACAAATCGCGAAGCGCATAACATAAATAGTTAACGTTTAAGTTTAGGCGCGCTTCGCGCGTTGTTTTGAACATTAATTATCATTAATTGAACATTAATTATTTCATTAATTTTTTTGTTAATTATTCGTCAATGTTCATTCTCGTTGGGCCGATAAATTGCAATTTATTTTTGTCATAAACACACAAAGCCACAAAAAGCCCGTTAGCACCTATGCTAACGGGCTTTTTCATGTTATTAATGTTATTTACCGAGCTTAGCCTCAACCCACTTACGGGCATTGACAAAGGCCTCCATCCAAGGAGTAATATCATCACCCAGACGATCTGCAGGGTAAGCAGCGTTCTGCCAGGGGAAGAAGGCACGCTCCAAGTGAGGCATCATGGCCAAATGGCGACCATCGGCACTGGCAATACCAGCTACACTGTATGACGAACCATTGGGGTTGCCAGGATATTCGTCGTAAGTGTATTTCAATACCACGTTGTAGTCGTCCTCAGGATAAGGAAGATCGAACTTACCTTCACCATGAGCCACCCAAATGCCCAAACGATCGCCAGAGAGGCTGCCAAACATTACGCTGCGGTTCGTCGGAACGGTAACGCCTAAGAAAGCACTCTCAAACTTATGAGAGTCGTTGTGCAACATGTGGGCACGCTTCTTATGGTCAGGGTTGATAAGGTTGAGTTCTACCATTAACTGACAACCATTGCAGACACCGAGTGAAAGTGTATCTTCACGTGCATAGAAGCGGTCAAGGGCTTCCTTAGCCTTGGGGTTGTAGAGGAAAGCACCCGCCCAACCTTTGGCCGAACCCAAGACGTCGGAGTTGGAGAAGCCACCGCAGAACACAATCATGTTCACCTCGTCTAATGTCTCACGGCCAGAGATAAGGTCGGTCATCATAACGTCTTTTACGTCGAAGCCTGCCAAGTAGAGTGCATATGCCATTTCGCGCTCACCATTGGTACCCTTTTCGCGAATGATAGCGGCCTTAATGCCAGAGGGCTTGCGACGGTCGGGATCAAGACCAAATTGCTTGAACTTACCTGTAAATTCGGGGTGAATGTGGAATTCAAGCGGTTGTTGCTTATAATTCTCGTAACGCTTCTTAGCGCAGCCATTGAGGCTTTGCTTCGTGTCGAGGAGGTAAGATGTCTCGTACCAAACGTCACGCAAGTAGTCAATACCAAATTGGTAAGTAGCATCGCCAAGCGTTACCATAATCTGACGCTCTTCAGCTGGTGTACCAATCTTAACATAGCCTACGCCAGCCTCATCGAGCAGTTCTTTAAAGGCATTCTTATGCTTGTCAGCCACCTGAACGACAACACCCGGATTTTCGGCAAAGAGTACGCGCACAAGGTCGTCCGTCTTAAACTTATCTAAGCAAACGTCCATACCGCCTTCAGTATTGGCAAAGGTCATCTCCAATAAGGTGGTGATAAGACCACCCGCAGAGATGTCGTGACCTGCCATAATCAAGCCCTTGTTAATAAGGTCTTGTACGGCATTGAAAGCATCGCGGAAGTAGTCAGGATTCTTGACCGTAGGAACGTCACTGCCTACGAATCCTTGACTCTGCGCAAAGGCCGAACCGCCAAGGCGAAGTTCGTCGAATGAGAAGTCGATGTGATAGAATGTACTCTTGGCATCGTTCACCATAACGGGTGAAACCACCTTGCGAATATCGCTCACCTCGCCGCCAGCACTGACAATGACAGTACCCGGAGAGATAATCTTCTCGCCATTAGGATATTGTTGAGAGAGAGAGAGAGAGTCCTTACCCGTAGGAACGTTGATCTCAAGTGCACAGCAGAAGTCGCTCAAGGCTTCAACGCCTTGGTAGAGGCGAGCGTCCTCACCCTTCTGACTGCGGCATGGCCACATCCAGTTAGCTGAAAGCGAAACGCTATCAAGACCTTCGCTCAGCGGTGCCCACACAATGTTGGTGAGTGATTCTGCAACAGAGAGTACAGAACCTGCAGCCGGATTGGCCAATCCAGCTTGAGGCGCATGGCCTAACGCTGTAGCGATACCCTTGCGGCCACGATAGTCGAGAGCCACTACACCACAGTCGGCTAAAGGCAACTGCAGTTCGCCCTGTGTCTGCTGTTGGGCTACCTTACCCGTTACCGAGCGGTCAACCTTATTGGTCAACCAATCCTTACAAGCTACGGCTTCAAGCTGAAGCACGCGGTTGATGTAGTCGTCGAGGTGAGTAGCGTCGTAAGTTACGTCCTTATATTTACGTTCAACGGTTTCGTCCACCATTACCGTCTTAGGAGAGTGGCCAAACATCTGAGCTACATCTAAGTCGAAGGGACGCTTGCCGTCGCCTTGTACGAATGAGAAGTGAGCATCGCCAGTCGTCTCGCCTACTACATACATCGGAGCGCGTTCGCGTTCAGCAATCTGACGTACGTGGTCAATGTGTTCTTCTTGAATGAGCAAACCCATGCGCTCTTGGCTCTCGTTGGCAATGATCTCCTTGGCAGAAAGCGTGGGGTCGCCAATGGGAAGCTTCGTCATGTCAATCTGTCCGCCACACTCCTCAACCAATTCTGAGAGGCAATTGACATGACCTGCAGAACCATGGTCGTGAATGCTGACAACGGGGTTGACATCTTCTTCGCAGAGAGCACGCACGAGGTTGTTGGCGCGCTTCTGCATTTCGGGGTTGGCACGCTGTACGGCGTTCAACTCAATGCCTGAAGAGTAGCGGCCCGTGTCGACAGAGCTAACTGAGCCACCGCCCAAGCCGATACGATAGTTGTCACCACCTACGACTACCACCTTGTTGCCCTTCTCAGGAGTACCCTTGAGGCAGTCGCGCTTCGTGCCGTAACCTACACCACCTGCCAGCATGATAACCTTGTCGTAACCATACTTCTCACCATTCTCTTGGTGTTCGAACGTAAGTACCGAACCTGCGATGAGGGGTTGACCAAACTTATTACCAAAGTCAGAAGCACCGTTAGAGGCCTTAATCAAGATTTGTTCAGGCGTCTGATACAACCATTTGCGCACGGGGAGAATGTCCTCCCACTCGCGGCCACCGTCAAGACGAGGATAAGCCGTCATATACACCGCTGTACCCGCAATGGGCCATGAACCTACGCCACCGCCCATACGGTCGCGAATTTCACCACCTGTACCCGTTGAAGCACCATTAAATGGCTCTACGGTAGTAGGGAAGTTGTGTGTCTCAGCCTTGATTGAGATAACGCTCTCAATGTCCTTTACGCGGAACCAATCGCTTGTAGCATGGTCGGCTGGAGCAAATTGTTCTACTACAGGGCCTTGTGCAAAGGCTACATTGTCCTTATAGGCAGAGATAATCTTGTGGGGATTTTCCTTCGTTGTCTTCTTTATCATTGCGAAGAGTGACGAAGGCTTCTCTTCACCGTCGATGATAAAGGTGCCACCAAAGATTTTGTGGCGGCAGTGTTCTGAGTTGATTTGAGCGAAGCCAAACACTTCAGAGTCAGTGAGTTGTCGTCCGAGTTGTTTTTCAACACCGTGTAAGTACTCGATTTCGGCAGGCGAGAGTGCTAAGCCCTCTTGCTCGTTATACGTTTCGAGGTCAGAGATGTACTCAATCGGAGCTGGTTGAATGTTGACGGTAAAGATGTCTTGGTCCAATCCATTGTACATGCGCTGCAACATGGGGTCGTGGTCGGCCTTTTCGTTCTTAACGGGAAAGTACTCCTCTATACGCGCAATGCCGTGGAGATTCATGTTTTGTGTAATCTCTACGGCATTGGTACTCCAAGGGGTGATCATTTCACGGCGTGGGCCAACAAACCAACCCATAAGCTGCTCAGCCTTTTCAAGTTGAGCACCACCATAAAGCCAGCACAATTCTTCCACTTCGTTCTGATCGAGTTGATGATCTACTTGTGTAGCAATCACACTCTTCTGCGGAGTTGTAAAAAACAAAATCATATCTTTGGTAATTGTTTTGAAGATTCAATATTGCTGCAAATTTATATAAAATAATGTAGGGGAACAAACTAATACATAAATAAATGAAACCTCTCTCACCAACAGTGATAATGTATTCGAAAACTTGAGTATGTAAATAAGTATATTCGAAAAGAATTTATAAAGTGTATGTCATGTATGTTCTCGCGCTAAGCGACTATAAGCTATTTGTCATAAATGCAATTTTACCCACACGATTCGTTACAGAGCCAGTCTTTGGGATGTACAACTAACATACTTACTTCTCGTATTTCTTCAACATTTCCTTTACATCGTCCATTGGTTGAAAAGGCACGATGATTTCCAAGTCCTTATTGATAATGCAATAAGCATTCTCTTCGTCATTATCTTCCATCCCGAAACCATCCTCATCAGCAAAGTAGCGTCCATCGGGATATACTGTCCAACAGATGGCACAAACACCATTTCTGAAATTGTCATATCTGCCGAACCAATATCGAACAGATTTACATCCATTGAAATCAGGACATCCATTATTTATTGCATCAAAGTCAATCTCATCGCCTGCCACAAGAAGAGTTCCGTCTTCACTTACAAGTTGCCTTGCCTTACCTGTTTCCTTATTGATAATGGTGTAACTTTTTCCTTCACCGCTAAGCACTGCCATATTTTCACCTATATCATAGGCATCCTTAAATTTCTTCTTGTTCATAGTCAAATGAATTATAAATTCCACTGTCGATTCTTCATGAACTTTTTGCATTTAGCACAAAAACTATTTGTCTTTGCAAATGGATTTCCTCCATTACCGTTTTGCATCATGCAATTCGTATCGTGGCAATGACGTAATCCTTGTGTATGACCTATTTCATGAAGCATCACACAGAACAATTGCCCATAGCCATGAGGACGGTATGAGGAGAATACCGCTATGCCAGAGCCAATGCCACTTGCAAGTCCCATTATACCACTATGAGGTCGGTTACGGAAATTGTCCAATCCGATATCTTCTTGTGTCAGTCCAATAACTATTGTTGAATCAGACTTGAACGCTTTCAATTGCTCATTCAACAAGTCGGCTCTATAGCGCACATGGTCTTTTCTTTTTGTTGTCAATGTTTTTTTATCCAAAGCAATATTGCCTACATATTTACATTTGGGATAATGTGCTTTTAAAGAGTCAAACATTGCTTCACGCAAGTTTGTTGATACATTTCCCAATGTATACAAACAGACTGTCGGTACAGTTTTAGAGACCTCTATGTTTGTTGTTACGTGTCGAGCACCAGCTTTGTTTTTCCGATTGCAACTAAACAAGCAGATGGTGAGACACACGCAACATAGAAGAAAGCCTTTCTTAATAATCATTTTAAAATCCATATACATTTTTATTTGTTGTAGTAATTTTTCCATCTATAATCACCACTGTCAACATTCATATCCTCATGATACATTTCTATGTTAGGAACATCCATGACTGAAGTTGATTGCGTCTTCAATGCTTTGGTTTTATAATCAATGGTCTCATATGTAACCTTTACTTTGCTGTTAGACGGGAAAAAATATGTTTCCTTTCTCAAGACTGTGCCATGCTTGCTGATTTCCTGCATATATGCCAACAGCCCGTCTTTATACACACGTTGATGTTTGCTGCCATCTTCCCATGTAACAGAATATACATTCAAGTCACCTGTTCTTACTGGGATGAAGACAAGATCTTTATCATCTGGCTCTATACATGAATCATGGTGCCATACCATTTTGACGATGCGCCCATTCCGATATTCTGACTCCATTGAGGGCAGATAATCTGCATATCGGAAAACCTTATAATTTTGCAAATTCTTTCTTTTAGGTTCCATCTTTACATGGAAGATATAAAAGCCGCCATACAAGTCGCTTTGCCAAAAACTCAGACAAGGTTTTACCGCTATGGCTAACTTATATTCACTCAGAGCAACTATGCTATCACTGCCATATACAATATAGGCTTTTACAGCATCGCCATCTTTATCATATTCGATGTTCGTCTGTTGGTATTTTGCAGTATCTGGATGTTCATAATCCATATTTGCTATCATTTGCCGAAAGCCAAGATATCCTTCTTTGTTCCTTCCATAGCTTGTGCTGTCAGAATCCAATCCGTCAAAGATTTCATCCTTGTAACGAACAAGATGTACCAACCGTCCTTCATCATCGTAATCATACACAAGAGTTTGTGCATAACATTCCGATGCCCTTGCTACTGTAGCAATCGTTCTCCTGTTGTTGTCAAAGAACTCCGTCAGACTGTTCTGCGGTGCATATTGCAAACGATGTACGGCATATGAATCATCCGAGAATCGAACGGAGTCATATTCTATAAATCTACAAGGTATCATCAAGGAGTCTTCCTTGTTGGCGTTGTTAGATGTATTTTGTAGTTGTTTGAAATAAGTAATGCTTATATCTTCTCTATTACAAGAAGCTATAAATAACAGTGCAAAGCCCAATACAAACAATGTATAACGAGTCTTCATCATTCTTTTTCTAAAATTTAGAAACATTCAATCAGTATTGCCGTATAATTGTCATCTCCTTGTTTTTCACAAAGGTAATCATAAACGTCAAGTATCTCTACCAATGGTTTGTCATCCATCATCCTTGCTTGCAAAATGTCAGGAGCCATGCTTTTGTACAGTCCGTCCGAACAAAGTAAAACTCTGTCACCAGTCTGTAGTTTGATTTGTCGGATGTCTGGTACTGCCACTTCTGGACGGTTAGAGAAGAAGCACTTGGCAACAACCTCCCATCCAAAATCAAGCCGGATATGGTCTTTTGTCTGATAAAGTAATCCATCACCAGGTCTTTGTACATAACAACGACTATCACCAATATGCGCAATGGTTGCCACATCGTTCTCAATACTTACCATGACCATAGTCGTACCCATCTCTGCATGATGAAGCTCAAATGCCTTTTGGTCAATGGCACAATTAGCTTTCTTGCAAGCGAGTTTTACCTTTGAGTCACAATCGGGCGTACTGATATGTTTCTTCCAAAAGTCAGATATAGTATTGCATACCGTTTCACTGGCAGTCTCTCCAAAGGAATGACCACCCATACCGTCACAGACTATTCCCATAAACCTGTTGTTTTGTGGCATATCAATGACCTTGTAAGCATCCTCGTTATTATGCCTTCTACCAGTCTTGCTTATTGTTGCATATCTTATCTCCATATTTCGATTCTTTTTAGTTTATGATAGTATAGAGGCAAATGTAACCTCTAATCTATCAATAACGTAATATTTCCGACAATATTATTTCAATAATATGGGAATCTTGGCTTGCTGTGTCATATTGTTCTATCAATAATATACTTGTGTTTGATACTTGATGTCATGTTCATCGCAATAATAGCAAATCTCGCTTTTCATGCAACTCCCATATTTTTTGAACTTCTTTTTTAATGATTCGATAAGACTATAGTCGTCAGATGCCTGCAAAGACCTCATCAGACGATTTGTATTTGCCACGTCAAAGAATACGAAAGACTCTACTTCTCCATCTCTCGAATATTCTTTTTCAAACTCACCCATATCTTGCTCCGTAATGGTGAGTTTGCCATCTTCTATTTGCGCATAGATTCCAGTGAACTCACCATTCGTTTCATGTTTGTAGATAACCTCTTCCATAATTTCCAAGTGTTAATGTTTAGACAACCATTCCACAAGATTATTCACGATGCCATTGGCTAAATCCTTTGGACCACGAGTTTGTTCATTCGGTCTATTGATGATTACAGCCAAGGCATAGCGAGGTTTCTTTACAGGGAATACTCCAACAAATGCCATTTCTGCCAATTTATGTTCACCGTTTTCAAGTTCTTTGCCTTGGTAGTTGCCATATACTCCTGCTATATCCACTTTCTTTGGGGCATAAGATGCTTGTATGCCTTTCCCTTTGTTCAGACCAATCAATACCTCTTGCAGATATTTACGTCCTAAAGGTGTAATATTATTGTAAGTTTCCTCTGTAACTGAGTCCCCTTGCAAAGTCGGGAATGTCAGAGTGTTCTTCTGATAGACACCATTAAAGAGCGCAGCCAATTCCATGGCGTTTGTTTGCTTCTCATCACTATTCATCTTCTTCCAAATACCCAAAGCATCGTCACCATGGTTTACCAAAAGAATCTTGAACATTGCCACGTTAGATTTGTGTGTCAATGCTTGGCGACAAGTCATTACACCATAACCGCCAGACCGCCAGTTATGGTCACGAATGCTGATGCTGTCACCTATATTATATATGCCACCGCACAAATCCATCTTGTCATTGAGTGAACCATTGATATCTGCCAACATAGGAGTAATGCCTACAAGTGTCAAAATGCGAGGACTACATGCTTGTTTCAATAGCTTGCCCTCTGAATAATCATCTCTATCTTTCTCCAATGCAACCCATGATTTCAGTCTTCCTGTTTGTGCATCTATAACAGCAATCTGTCCGTATGTTCCATTCAACATTTTCAACCCCTCAGACAAAACATCTTCGCATTTTTGAGTCATCACGCTATCTATTGTCGTGCATTCATCAAGTTTTGCTACATATTCAGGATTGTCCATCCATACACCAACAGTTTGATTGTTTTCTCCAACCACGCCAATGGTGCCACACTCAATCCCTTTTTCTACATAGAAGTAGAATACCTCAATGCCATCTTCTGACACATAACGACGTGAGAAACCTGCAACATCTAAATCTATCTCCGTTACATTCTCATGCTTCTCCAAGTCATAGATACCCTGTTTGCCACCTTTTGAAACAACGGCAAACTTGGCAATGCTACAAGTGTCTATCTGTTCGCATTGTTCCAATGGTACTTGGGTGATGGGCTTTTTGCCAAATGCTTCTTCTGCGTCAATAGTGTCAGCCACTATCACATTTTGAGCGACAGAATGCAGTCCGAAAAAAGCTGATACAATAACAAGTAAGCCCAACTTAATGTTTTTATTTGTGTTCATATCTTTAATGTTTAAATTGTTATACCGAAAAACTCAGAAAATCTTATTCCCATAGGTAGCCATATTTACCAAATCTACGCAATGCCACCATCATTCAACGATTTCAACATAATTGGTATATTCAGGAAACCACTTGTCAAGCAATGCATCTGTCTTTCGTTCGATTTCTGGTGTGATATTCTTGCTCACTTTCTGATAGGCAACTGAAAGAGAAAAAGCCTCGTCTATCCATCCTATGATAGGCAGACGCTTCGCTGAAATCAAATCTACTGGGAACACCAAATAGGATATGGTTGACAAGATCATCAACTTATCACTTTTTGGAGTGTTCTTGCTGACCATGATGAAATAGAGCAACAAGAGTGGACGAGCACTAATACGACCGACTTTTGTTGCATACTCTTGCAGTTTGTCTTTCAAAGCAGAGGTGTCTATGATATTGGTTTTACTCATTTTTTTCTGTTTTATTGTTATACTTTTTATGTTATAGAGTAGGCGTTGGTAACCAATCTATCAGATAAAAACAAAAAACTTGCGAAAAAGAGAAATCTAATTCGCAAGTTTTCTGTCGTCATTACCCTCAACCAAGATTTTATTCTCTTCCGCATTGATATAGACATTACTTATCGTTGAGATGGAGGTGAATATCAGCCTTACGCTCCATTTCTCTGGTCACATAACTTTGCACCTTGCTATAAGCTACGCTCAACGACATCACTTCGTCCAACCATCCAATAATCGGGAAACGTTTTGCCGAAATCTATTCCGTTCATCATAATAGCTATCGGTATTTTTTTACTACGATATGTCCAATGCGCTCTAACTCCTTTCGGGTTTCACGTTTGAGATGCAGATTCTCGGGATTACATCCTCGGTCATTTGTGTCCGTGAAATATCCCTCCATACCATCTTCAAGCACAACGTATAGTTGTCGGTAAACATTATCGCCTATTTGATAAAGGCGTGCTTCGCCACGTTCAGCGTTGCGCATACGTCGCCAAGCCTTGTCACACCACTCAATGCTATTCTCTTTGTAATAAGAACTTCCGCTTGTGAGGTCATCTATAAAGCCGAATATATCTGAAAGTAATCCCATTATCTGATTTTATTTTGTACTTCGTTGAGCAGATTTTATATGGTCTTGTTCCCATTTGCGGAACGACTCTGCTTTACTTGTATGCTCCTTTGCCGTACTCAAGTCGCCCCTTGCTATGGCATCCTCAGCACGCTTCTCATGCCATTCGGCGTTGTGTTGGGCAACCTCTGCTTTGCTAAGATGGTACGACTTATCATTTACAAAGCCATGTAAATCGTCTCTATTAGAGTGTGAATCGTCCCAATAGTCACCAGTGGCGTTGCCATATTCACCATCATGATGAAATTCATGAAGTCCTTGACTCGCAGCATCTGCACTTTCGGCTACGCCCTCTGCAGCAAAACCATGCAAATGGTTCTTAGCCCATTCAGCCTCTTTCAGCCAATGTGCTTGTTCTGTACCAGAGCTGATGCGAGCTTGATGCTCATACCACTCCACATCATGTTGGGTATAACCTTTGAGTTCGTGTTCGGCAGTCATGTTGTCTACATCAGAAAAAGCCATATCAGGACGCAAGTTAACGTGTCCAGCCTCTTGCGGTGTAATAGTCGAAGCATAAACATCAGTCTGATTAAAATGGTCAAGGCAATCACTAAACGTTGGTGGCACGCCATTATGTGCTTCCATATAGTCATGAGCAAAAAACACTCCAGCTTCAATAGCTGCCACACGTGCAGCACCATCTGGATGCGATTCACTTTCAATGGTACCATGCAACGAGGCTTCCATTTTGCCTTCGTCCATACCATTCAGTCCAGCACGCACGCCAGCCATGTAGTCGCAGCAGAGTTCTTCTTGATGAGAGTCAAACCCAGTATTCATTCCTTGTAAGGCACGATGTGCCCCCTCATGTGTCATCACAAGGTCAAAGCCTTCCTTATCGGTAATGCCCATATCAAGCATTTGTTGTCGATTGAACACCAAAATGTCATCATTCTCAGTAAAAGGTATGCCAGTCATTACGCCCGTAGTCCAATCCTCATGAACGTCCATCGGAGCATTCATGTTGAAAAAGTCGCTTGCCTCTTGCACAGACTGCAATACCATTTCGTCCGTGAGGGAATCTCCCCATGCTTGATGAAAATTATCAAACCAACTGTCTGGCAGATGGTCATGAAGGAAATCTACGCTTAAAAAGTCTAATAGTCCGTCCATAAGCTTATTCTTTTTATTAGGTATAGATTATTGATGCGGTGGTAATCTATCATTGTCTGTTGTTATTTCTACAAGACTCCAATAAACGAGTCTCGCACATATGCTGTAAGTGCTGGGATAATAACAAATATACAAGAATCAACAACACACAGAAGCAAAGTGTGCCAGCTAAAACAAAATAAAGGGCACAGGGGCAATCCACGGAGAATTCCCCCCTGTGCTAAAATTTCCCATACTATGTCTTATAATTGAGTTAAGGACAAAAAGACAAGCATGACTACCAATAGTTTTCGTCAATGATAATCTTCTTTCCTTCATTTTCTTTTGCACAACTTCTAAGTTCTGCTGGAATGGTAAACCATACTTCAATAGGCCATTCCATTGATAAAACCTTTCCGCCTGCGTTTACAATAGCAAAATATAATGTATAGGTCGAATTTGAATACTCTATATACACAACATCTTTTATTATGACTGACGGAGGATTCTTCTTGTATTCTTCTCTTAACAAATTGATTGTGGTAAGAGCACCTTTATAGTCACATTTATCCATATTATTTTCTATTTATCTTAAATAAACCATCATCCAATTTACAGTTTCCTTCCTCAGTAAGCACTTCTGCGATTTCTGGTGGTAGAAGTTCTATATCTATACTTTCATTTAACTTTGTGCGAGTAATTCTTCCATCATCATAGCGTTTGATAAAATACGAAACTGCATTATTATCTTCTTTTTCTAGTAGTACATAGAATTGCGATACACTGTCATCTATTTTTACATGATTAACTTGGCGTTGAATACTTTTCAAGAAAGCATTATAAGCAGCCTTTGTTAACGAGAGACTCTTCAAAAATCGTATAATTTTTTCTAACATAAGTATATTCGTTCTACGAAGGTGTGTTGTACACCAAAATGTAAACACACCTTCAATTTTAACATTTATAATTCAAAAGAAACTGAACTATCCTCACTACCTAATAGCTGTTCTAAGATATCATCAGGATATTTGAAAATCGCTCTATAAGCAGCTTGATAACGCTTTGTTTTACCGTGTACATTGAAATTCAGCACCATTCTTGTATAGAACAGTTCATCAATCAATGTAACGGTAACAGAAGAATAGTTCAACCCATTTTTGTTTGAAACATCATCTACAATGTTTTCGATGTCAGAGAATTTTATTGATTGTTTGATTGATAAATCTCTGGCAGACAATAGGTTCGTAATGTTTTCTATCTTTATCTGCACTTTTCCTTCACGTTTAAGGACCTCATCAATAATTGGTGGCACATCTTCTAGTTCTCCATAATCTTCCTCTGTCTCAAACTTTTGGACTTTCCCTTCCTTGTTTAGTTTATAATACAAGTGAATAGTAGACGTGTATTCATCACCATGTTTTTCAATAGAAATGTCTCCATACACAGGATTCGTAAACCCTTTTCTATATGCTTTTTGATAAAGTTCAAGTACTCTGTCTTTGAAATTACAGAATGGGAACACTGCATTCCCGTAAGTTCTGGTGAAACCAGAAAGTAAATCTTTTAACGGCATAATCTGATATTTATTTGTAGTTATTAAAATCCGTAAGTTTCAACGATAAGATAACCGTTTTCTCTCAACGATTCTTCCGCTTCAGATGACAAATCCAAATTTGAAATTTCTTCACCTTCATCGTCTTCTTGATAATATTCCTCTTCTTCGCCATTGGTTCTTTCAACAAAGATTCGTTTTATGACTTTACAGCCATACTTTACAAGAGCACCAATTGCTTTTCCATTTTTTCTTATGGTTTCATGAGTGTTCCAAAAGTTTCTAAACCAATTGATGGCATCCTCTATGTAAGCAGCTATTGCAGCACCTAGTAGTCCTCCTAAGACAGCCGCTCCAGCATAAATTAGTATATCATCTAAAATAAACATACGACTACTTTATATTATGGACCCTAACTTCTTTTCCTTCTTTTAATGCCTCTTGCACTTCATCAGGACAAAGTTCTTCATCAATCTCCTCAATTTCAGTTCTTGTCCGTCTTCCACCAAAGTAGTGTTTAATAAGGTAAGCTACCGCTTTCCCATTACGACGAACAAACTTAACAAATGCTTCAACAAGCTCTCCCAAGGCAATTATGGCACTTGCAATGAATGCCAGTATGTCTTTCCAAAAGAATTTAAACGCCAATGCAACTAACGTAAGAATAGCTGCTGTAATTAAAATTGTTACCATGACTTTGACTTTTTTGAATTAAAATTATTTTTCTTTTATTTCTATTTCAGGATTCTGAGTCTGGTTTTGTTTTATAGACTTCTTGTACTCGTCAATGATTGATTTCATTGACACCTCATCAAGTTTACTGATTCTATTTGATGATAGACGCGTACATATTTTTAATGTTAGATGTTTAATGTCACCACCTGTCAAGCCATCGGACAAATCTGCAAGTTGTTCATATGTGACATCTTTGGGAACCTTGGGAGTTAGGTGAAATTTCCACAGCCTCACAAGTTCTTCTTTTGTTGGATCAGAAAAGTGAATGTTAAATAATATTCGACGAACAAATGCACGATCGTAATTCTTAAAAAAATTTGTTGTAAAAATCACCATGACATTTTTTCTATCCATCAAATTCAGAAGGTGAGATTTGATAATATTAGTAGCATCGGCATTGTTTGTACCCGAAGACCTTTTACTTAGGAGACTATCTGCTTCATCGAAAAGAATTATGTGCTTTCCTTCCTGGGCAGTATCGAATAGTTCTGTAAGGTTTTTCTCTGTCTGACCTTGCAAACTGTCTATCATCTCTGATAGTTTTACCATTATTATTTTCCGTTCGACAGCATTGGCTATAGCCTCCGCTGTAATGCTTTTTCCTGTACCTGGGCTTCCATGCATATTTATGCCAAGACAACCACCATCTCCTTTTAGAAAACGGCCAAGTTCCCAGTCTTCAACTATTTGCCTCTGGTTCTTACAGAAAGCAATTGCATCATTGACAGCTTCACGAACTTGGTCTGACATTATGATTTCATCTAGCGTCCATTGAGGTTCTACAGGTAGCAGAGACAATGCTCTACTATCATTTTGTTCTTTGTTGTTCTTTAGTAACTTGTAATTCATAATTAATATATTAATGTTGAAGATTCATAAATCTTTCGCAAACGAGTAATTGCATCTGAAATTTTATCAATTGCTATTATCTTTTCTTTTTTACCATTAAAGAATTGTCTTACTTTACGAGCATTATAAAGCCTTTTGTATCTAAACTTAAAATCTGTTGATGGTGACAAAATATGGACAACATTCTTATCATCTATCACATTTGATGTCATCAATCCATCTTCTATCTTGCAAAGTAGGATGTATAGATTATCACGAGAGTGTTCAGTTATTTGATTTTCTAAAAAAACAAGAACGTCTTGAAGAATATCAATTGTCTCAAATGTTTTTTCAGAATACATAAAATTGTCAAAAGCATCAATTGGACATAAAAGTGATGGCAATGATTTTTTTCCTGAATAAATAGGATTTCTCTTTATCTCCTCTATTTTTGCTTTTTTATATTCCTTGTTCCATAACTCAGCACTCCCCTCACACAAATTCAACAGATTTTCTTGCATGAATGGATTATCTTTAGCCTTCTCCTCACTCTCCGCTAACAGCTCATTGTAATACTCACGACTGTCATTAATAAGATACTTCATCCCATCCGTACAAATCGTACCATTCGTAAGCAGCAATGGCAGATGCGGAGCTAAACCAGCTGATGACCAGAAGTAGGTGTCTGCCATATAGCCTATCATACATTCAAGGTAGGGGACGAGGTCTTCAACGATTTCTTCTAAAAGACCTTCTTCGTTGTCGTAATCGTCTTGGTTATTGAAAGGACGTTGAAAATTGGTTGATTCTATTTCTGGAACGTCAAATTTGTCGGTGCTGTTAGCTCCTACACCCCACATGTGAAGTTGGAAGACCAACTTGCCATCGTTGGGACGGAAAAAAGGAGTGATGAGTAAGGTGGGGAGATTCTTCAACTCCTCACGCATGGCTGTTACTTGTACATCGGTAGGATTGACTATAGGTTTCCACGCTCCACTGTAGAAGAGAATAGGATGGTCGGTCATGGTGCTCCAATGCTTGTCACAATACTGTTCCAATTGTTTCTCGACAACTGGATAGACGAGTTTGTTGAACTTGTCGTAGTTGGAACGAGTGAAGATAACATGCATGGCAATGTTCTCCTCTTGGTTTGCCAAGAGGTTACCGAAAGCTTGGTTCTTCATCACAATGGGGAGTACCTTCAGAGGCCAGTTACTGATGGTGGTCTCGTAGGTGAGTTTCTCCAAAAGATGATCAACTTCATCCTTCAGTTCATTGAGTCGGTCAGCATGCTTTTCCTTCTCTAACTGTAGGGTCAGTTCCTGCCCCTCACGCATGAGCCGCCACATGTGTTCCGTGTTGCGCTCTTTGGCAGCACGCTCAAATTCCTCACGCTTCTGTTGAAGCGCAGCATTTTGGCGACTGCCACACCAATTGTTGTAGATTTGTAATCCAACATTGGCGAGTATCATGGTTATAGCACCTATTGCCATATCTATTTCGTTTTAAAATGTGTTTGACCTTACTTGTTCCTTTATTGCCTCAATGTCTTTCTTGTCGAATACATCCAGTAGCTGCGGTGTATTCTTCTCATCAAGTGCTGCAAGGATGTTGTCGTTCTCTCCCTTTATGAATGCTTTTAATTCGGCATTGCCCTCTACGAGTCGTTTCATGTCAGTATGCTCATTGTCGTTCAACAAGTTAGGCAACGTGGGCTTTGCACCTTGCGTCAGCACCATATAAGAGTCACGAACAGTACCTGTAATTACAGATACGCTGGTATGCAGCAATTCTATCACCTCATTGCGATATTCTATGTTTTTTTCTGCCTCAACAGGATTAAAGTCAAAGTTGAGAAGTGGACGAATCAGAGGACGCGAAGCCTGAGGCTCCCATACTGCACCGCTGAGATACATTTTTCCGTCACGGTATTGGGGCGAAATGACTAAAGTCGGCATCTGACTCATCAAGAAGTGAATGTTCATGATGCTGGCATTGCCTCCAGAAAGGTCTGGCTTCAAGCAAGCGTCTTTGCGGAAGTCAACGCTTCCAATAAGTGGCACATCATTCTTTTTGATAGTATATTCTAGCTCCTTGTATATTTGGGCATCTGCAGCATTGGCATCTGTTCCGTAAGCTCGTAATGGCAACAAAGGGGCATGCATCAGAATTACATTCAATCGAGGTGCTATGCTCGTTGCTTCGTTGCGTATTTCGTGCAAGATAGTTTGAGGCAACAAGGGATCGAGCGGCCAACAATATTGCAAATAGTATTTCAACTCAATGGCTTGCATCTGCGCATTGAAAGATTGGCGTGAAGTTTCTTGCCTTTGTTCACGAGCAAGAGCTACGAGTCTGCGTTTGAAAGCGATGTCTTCTTGCATACGCTCGTCATCAGTAATATGGCGTGCACGTTCCATTTCTAACTGAAACGCTTGATTCCGTTCGTGCGCCTTGTCTTGCAATCGACGGTTGTTCCACCCCAATAGCGTAGAACTAATGGAGTTTGCCACCCAAAACATGCCGTAACCAGGAAATCTTATATTCTGTGATGCTATAGGTATATCCATAAAACTTACATCTAATTATAAATCGTCAGAGAATGAGCCCGACCAATCATCACTGTTGGCAAAGTCACCATTATCGGGCATTGTAAGCGATGAGTCATTTTGCATATCTTCTCCCATAGTTGTATGGTCATCTTGACTAATATCCGAAAACATTGAAACGTCATCATCTGCACATGCAGCAACAAACATATCATCCATAGGCTCGGGCGAAAGTGAGACAAGCGTAAATGCGTCTTCTGAAGAAGGTATTTCGGGCAATTCAAAATCCGTGTTCACTAAGTCCACTGGCAACTGCAAATCCGCATTCGTAATACCGTCAAGCGTATCGTCTACAACGGAATTTGCTTGTAACAACTGATGTAATACACCATCATGTGCGGCCAGCTGCGTAAACTGCTGCATATCATTTGCTGAGAGATTGCCATCGAGGAATGCAGCAAACTCTTCTATACTCGGTAGTGATGTATGTTTAAGCATGTCTTGCCTCCTTTCTGCAAACTTGTTTGAATTGTTTCTCTGCCAAAATCCGTTTGTTGTAATAATTATCCATCGACATACCGAGTGCCTCGGCAGTCTCCTTGTGCGACTTTTGCTCCAGATAGAGCAAGCGAATGATGTCGCGGTATCTTATGTTAGACATCAAACCGAGCAAAGTTTCAACGTCAGCACGGTTCATGCAACTTAAGTCTATATGGGTAGATAACGATTCGGCACCATTTCTATCACTAATTACATCTTCTGTTTCATCTTTTTCGGTCGAATGAGGTAACGGCTCACAAACAGGCATACGTTGTTTCAACTCATATTTCTTATAGCAATAGAACAAACAAGCCGTTTTTATCCAACTGGCCAAAGTACTTTCGCCTCTGAAATTCTCCATTTGGCATCGTCCTGTAGCCTTGCTTGGAGTTAACACAACGATATAAATCTCATCAATAAACTCCTTGTAGTCTGTGCAATCCGTATAGTAGTTGTCGTATATGGACTTGAAAAGAGGGAAGCAATGTTGGTAAAAGTACTTGCGCGTAACCGTATTATCCCTTTGTATAAGAGCTTGGGCTATTTGCAAGTCTTCCGTATATATCTTTTTGATTTCCATAAGTCTAATCGATTTTCTCCAAAAACGCACTCGGCACGTATGCAGTTGCAAATGTTGCCATGTCACCGATTATAACGCCCACTCTCTGTTGTCCTTGCCATCTTTTCACTCTTCCAACAACTCCCTTGAATGTTCCCTCAATGACACGCACCAACTGGCCTGCCTGAAAATTAGGCACACTTGACAATGAAACGATAATGTCACTTGCATCAGCTGCACAGATAATCTTCAAACTCTTTATCTGATCGTTGGGTACAACCAACGGAGTCTTTTTGATTCTGCTTCCGATATGCTCGTGGCGATAATAAAAACGGAGATGGGGGAGGTTTACGTTGTCGTAAACAAAACTTTTGATTTGTTCTTCAGTACCGAATGCAAAGAAAATGTTGGGCAAACGTGATTCGGTAACAACTTTGCGTTTGCCATTTATAAGTTTTACAACATGTGTAGTCGGGTGGAAAGCGGTGATGCCATTATTCACCAAATAGTCGTATGCTGCTTTCTCCCTACCGTATGTGCAGCGTAGGGCATACCAATGGGGGACTTTTTCTGAATGTTGCCTCTTGATGTTTTTTTTCAAAAGCGCACTTCTGGTGGACACCCCTGTTTGTGAACTCTCAGCGGAAACAGTGCTTTGAGCTTCGGGGAGGGCGTTGGAGGTAAGTCCAGCGCAAGGAGGGAATTCACCACCTCCAACGGTGTGTACATCTATTGGTGTACATTCATCGACTTTCATATCGGTGCTAACTTTTTTCTAAACAGAAATCCGTTAAATTTCGACACAAAAAAAGCGTGGAATCGTCTTGTTGTCCATTCCACGAGTCGAGGCTCTTGCATTGCCTATTATAGTCGAACAGACAACGTCAGAGCCCACGCCGATATGAAAATCATTACCGTAAAGAGACCTATATAATACATTTGACTGCATCCCCAAAGGATACAATCTATGCTTACAAGGTCTCCACGGGGATTGATAAATCACACCCGGGACATCTACCGTTGACTATATTCGAGACTATAATTCAGAATGTTTGCAAGATTCGACTCGTCTCAAACACAGCGTCGATAAACGCCTTCTATGTCTGAACTGCCATCCCACCCAATGCCCGCTTCGTATAGTGATTTGCTGGGTAAGCTCTTCGCTACACTCAGCACGGCGTAGGCTACCAACTTTGTTGCTTTACAAGAACTCATCTTGCTGTGTCAACAACAGATTGGCTATGCAGTCCGACCGCAAAAATATGAAAATTTATTGAGAAAAAACAAGAAATGACAGAAAATGCCAACACCGTAATACAAATTTAATACTATTTAACCTAACAGCTTTAATATCTCAGAAATTTTGTATAAACAAATACTGCTTTCGATCCAATTTTGTATATAGTTAGGTTAATATACTTCATGTGATCATGAAGTATAACTTCGATAGGCAACGCAGAACTACTTCGATGCCCAATGGAGTATTATCGTATTTTATGAGATGTATAACTAAAGTTTCCCACCCCGAAATAATGGGTGGGAAGGACAAAAAGTCAAGAACATTTTGTAACTTAGTAGGTGTTAATCAGTTGAGTTTCAAACTATACTAAAACTTATTGTTATGGAAATTAAATTCGGTAATTTTTCTGATATGGCCAACCTCCTAAATGTTAAATCTCGTCTCAGCAGGGTATAAATGTTTTCATGACAAAAATAAACTGCAATTTATCAATTCTATTGGACACAAACGTTTCAATGTTTCACTTTTTGTGCATAATGCTTTGATTTTGAACGATTTTAGGGACTGAAACATATACATTCTATGTTTCATTTTTGCTTTCAATGTTTCATTTTTGAGGTATAACGCTGAGAGAACAAAACATCATGCAAGAAAATCAAAACCTCAATGCAAGAAAATCAAAAACACAATGCAAGAGATTTCAGAACACAATGCAAGAGATGCTGAATGAAGGAATGAAATGAAAGGTGAAACATTGTGTTTAAAGTTTCATTCGTTGAAGTTATTGATAATCAATCGTTTATGCTTAGTTTCTGAAACATGAAAGATGAAAAGCCATTGGCCTTAAAAACACGTAACGTGGGCATAAAGGATTTCTGGGCAATGAAGAAAAAGTGTACAAAATGTACACTCTTTTTGTATCCCACTTTAGGGGGTTGTACTTTTGCACAAACTCAAAAACAAATGCCATGATTAAAAATATAATTCGACAACTTTTCGACCTTGCTAAACGACTTTTTACCCAACTCTGTGACAATGATATTGTGCGTATTGTAAAAGCCTGGGTGAAACGATTGCTTACCGAAGAGATAGAAAACGAAGTGGGTGCAAAAGAAGAAGCTCTTAAAGAGACTGTGCAAACAGCACAACAAGCGCAGCAAGTGGTAACGTCCACTCAAGCTGCTACGTCTAAAAAAGAAAAATGCGAAACTTCATTGGTGGAACAGATGCAAGAAGTTATTCATGATAAATGGAATATTCGCTTTAATGAATTGGAGAATAATGTAGAGTTGCAGCCCAAAGAGGGGGCAGCAGATGATGACTTTAAGTTGATGACGGAGCGTAGTCACAACTCGCTGATTATGCACGTACAGAGCTCACTGCCACAGTGCTATCGCAGTTGGGTGGACGGTTACTTGAACTCTGAAGCGGTGCCTGCTTATCATCCTTTGCAACATTACCTTAATCACTTACCTCGATGGGACGGACGCAACCGATTGACGGAGGTGGCGCACATGGTGAGTCACGATGTATTGTGGGTGAAGGTATTCAGCCGCTGGATGCGTGCTATGGTGGCTGGTTGGCAAAACACGGAGGAGAATTGCCACGTGTTTCAGAATCAGATTGCACCTTTGCTCCTTAGCGACCGACAAGGTATGGGTAAAAGTACGTTCTGCCGCACACTGTTGCCGCCCGTATTGCGCCGTTATTACACCGATAAGTTTGACCTAACGGCCGATAGTGGCGCTGAAAAGAAACTGGGGCGCTTTGCGCTGATTAATATGGACGAGTTTGATCGTTATAACGAACGTCAAATGGGCATTTTGAAAAACCTCATGCAGATGACGGACGTTAAGATGCGTCTGCCGCGTGGTAGAAGTCAAGTAATGGTTACGCGCATGGCTTCGTTTATTGGTACGAGCAACTACACGGAGTTGCTGACCGACCCTACGGGTTCACGCCGTTTCTTCTGCCAACCTGTTGAGTTTGTCATGGGTGAGGTGACGATTGACCATGACCAACTCTACGCGCAATTATTGGCTGAGATAGCTAAGGGCAAACCGCTCTTCTTTACCAAAGACGAGGAGCGCGAAATTGAATTGCATAATAAGGCTTACTACAAATTCTCGGCTGTGAATGATGTCTTTTCACGCTTTTACATGGCTCCCGACGCTACTTGTAATCTTAAAAAGGACCAAACGATTACGTGGTTATCAGCCAGTGAACTTTTTGATAAACTAAAGGCGCAAGCTCCCCGTTCATTGCAAGGCATCACTATCAAGCGTATCACTAAGGAGATGCGACGCTTAGGGGTGCCCCGCCGCCACTTGTGTGAAGGGAATGTCTGGGGAGTGAAGAAGAGATAAACTGCAATTTGTCTGCCTAATTGGGGGGCGGGTCCTAACCTGGGGGCGACGC
>ERZ833515.483-NODE-483-length-34526-cov-26.566940_pt1 | contig 34526 bp, 30 predicted proteins | sample MGYA00519949_ERZ833515 | MGnify/ENA primary metagenome ERZ833515 (study PRJEB31850, sample SAMEA3708741) | human gut metagenome | biome: human gut; feature: human-associated habitat; material: faeces | place: China | collected 2014 ...
GCTCCACAGCCTTCTTTTTCTTGGTGGCTGCGATCTCCTTGCGGACGATGGGCAGTGCATTGGCGGTGCTCTCCACCTCAATGCTCTCGGGAATCATCTCCACGCCGCCCATCTTGACGTAGTCGTTCTCCATCACCTTGCCGGTAACGGTGATGACAGAGTCCGGGGTGAGCTGGTCGATGGTATCCACCAGTTCGGGGTGGTCGGCCTTTTCCACCGTGATCTGCAGCTTGCCGGTAATATCCTTCAGCACGATAAATGCCATATACTTGCTGTTGCGCAGGTTCTCGATAAAGCCCTGCACCTTCACCGTGCCGCCGATGGCCTTTTGAGCCTCATTGATATAGGTGCGTTCCATATACAGGAATCCTCCTTTAACGTCTTGTGTACTGTTTTATTATACGCTTTTCAGGGGATAAATCAAGAGATATCCTGATTTCAGTCTGCCCCTGCCGCGCATACCGCAAAAAGGGCCGCTGCACAAAACACTGTGCAGCAGCCTTTCTGCCAAATCTGTAAAAGAGCGGGCGCTTATGCGTCCTGCAGCTCGCCGCGGCTGGCGGCCTTGAGGTAGGCGAAGATGAACTCATCGATATCGCCATCCATCACGGCGTCCACGTTGCCGGTCTCGTAATTGGTGCGGTGATCTTTGACCATGGTGTAGGGCATGAACACATAGCTGCGGATCTGGTGACCCCATGCGATCTCGTTCTGCACGCCCTTGATGTCATCGATCTTATCCATGTGCTGCTGCTTGGCGATCTGGTAGAGCTTTGCCTTCAGCATTTCCATGGCGTAGTCGCGGTTCTGGAACTGGCTGCGCTGGGTCTGGCAGCTGACCACGATGCCGGTGGGCTTATGGATGAGTCGGACAGCGGAAGAAGTCTTGTTGATGTGCTGGCCACCGGCACCGGAGGAGCGGTAGACCTGCATCTCGATGTCCTCGGGGCGGATGTCCACCTGGATGGTGTTATCCAGCTCGGGCATGACTTCCAGAGAGGCAAAGCTGGTCTGACGGCGGGCGTTGGCGTCAAAGGGAGAGACGCGCACCAGACGGTGGACGCCGTTCTCGCTCTTGAGCAGGCCGTAGGCGTTGGCACCCTTGACCATCATGGAAGCGCTCTTCATGCCGGCCTCGTCGCCGTCCTGATAGTCCAGGACTTCGACGGTCATGCCGTGAGCCTGCGCCCACTTGTTGTACATCCGGTAGAGCATCTCGGCCCAGTCCTGTGCCTCGGTGCCGCCGGTGCCTGCGTGGAAGGTCAGGATGGCGTTGCTGTGGTCGTACTCACCGTTCAGCATGGTCATCAGCTGCAGCTCGTCCACAGCCTTGCCCACGGCGTTGACGGCCTCTTCGGCCTCCGGCACCATCTCGGGGTCGTACTCCTCGTCCAGCATGACCAGCATGGTCTCTGCGTCATCGTACAGGCCCTGCAGCTTCTCGAAGCGGGTCAGCTTGCCCTTCAGGTCGCCCACCTCGTCGAAGACCTTCTTGCTCAGCTCAGCGTCGTCGTAGAAGCCGGGGCGGGACATGGTGTGCTCCAGCTCCTGCACGCGCTTGCGGGAAGCGTCGATGGCCAGCGCCTCCTCCAAGTCTTTTACAGCGGTGTGGTATTCAGCCAGCTGTACTTTCAGTTCATCAGTGGTGATCATCGTTTTATTCCTCTCGTCTCAAAGAACAGGAGCAGCCTCTTCATCATCAGCCACGCACACGGGCAGGCCCGTCTTAGTACAACCTCTCAGTCTCGCTGACGCTCGACAGCTCCCCTAGTAGGGGAGCCTCTGGCGAAACCGTTCACTTTGCGGGGACTGCCAAAGCCTCCCCTCGGTAGGGGAGGTGGCACGCCGCAGGCGTGACGGAGAGGTTCTTCCCCCTCTCATGTAACCAAACTGTAGCCTTTTTCACATTATTTTCAAAAATTAAGGGCAAATTAAAAAATGTCCTCTTGAAGAAATGGCGTATTTGTGTTACACTACATCCAAGCTGTAATGGTATTTTTGGAGATTCTGGCGTTTTTTCCCCAGTGTTTTATGGCGCTGAGGGGCGGCGGCAGAGTGCTTACCACGCATTTTTTCTACTTTTCTGCCCATTTTGGCTGTTTTTCCGGCCATTTAGCCTTGTGGCAGGGGGGAAAGTATGGTAAAATGTAGTAAAGTGGAAGTTGATGACTTCTATGACCGGCAGGCTCATGCTTCGCTGGTCAGTTCTCCTTCCATCCAACCTCTCAGTCTCACTTCGTTCGACAGCTCCCCTAGTAGGGGAGCCTCTGGCGAAGAGGCGAGGCTTTCCGGTATGCCAAGGCCTCCCCTCGGTAGGGGAGGTGGCAATGCGAAGCATTGACGGAGAGGTTCAGCCCAAAAGGCTACAGCCCACTTAATTCGTGATGTTGCCGAGTGCGCACTCGGTTGCATAGGTTTTCCCGGTTGCGCAACCGGGAGGGGACCGATTATATTCGTTTTATTCATTTGAAGGGAGTAATTCATTATGATGATGCCTGCAAACTTCTCTGCTGTGAACGCAGAGGTCGTCTACGGCGGTGCCGTGGCTGACTACCTGCCCGACGCTTGGACTGCTAAGAACGTCAAGACCTTCTCCAGCAACATTATCACTCTGGTCAGCAACAGCTTCGTCGATAATCTGCTGAAGGCTACTCTGGGTGTTATGTTCGGCGGCAACTGGGGCGAGGACAAGATCTTCGGCGACGAGGGCAGCCTCTCCGCTCTGTACAAGGTCGGCCATGTTGCTGCCGGTGAAGACCAGAACTTCGGCAACAAGATCATGACCACTCTGGGTCTGGCTTCTGTTGTCTACAGCCTGGGCATGAAGGACGCTGCTGTCTTTACCGCCAAGAAGGTCACCAACAGCAACGGTCAGGTCTGGGGTAAAATCAGTGATACTGAGGGCGACGGCTGGATCGGCTAATCTCTTTTTCTGAGATTTCACCAAAGATTCATTAAAAGAGCGGCGAATCGAAAGATTCGCCGCTCTTTTTTGCTGCCTTTCTGTTACCAAACTGAGACTTTTTTCACATTTTTTTCAAAATTTAAGGGTTTATTAAAAATTGTCCTCTTGAAGAACCCGACAGAATGTGTTATACTATGCCCAAGGTTTAGGAGACGGTACGTCAAAATCCCCTCTCCGGGCCGGTCAAAATGATCAAAGGGTAGGCGCTCCCTTCTTTTGATAGCAGCTGCTCTCTGCTCCGTCTGGCCGCAGGGCGGGGCGAGGCAGAGAGCTGTATGCTGCTTTATTGGGGAAGCGGATGAAGCGTCCGAAATGGAAGCCCTTTCTTCTTCGCCAAATCGTCCTCAGCCGCAAGGCGGGCGTTTTGAAATAGAAACCACAAAGGAAGCATCTATGCGTTATACCTATGTCCGGCAGCACGATACCACAGACTGCGCTGCCGCCTGTCTCGCAATGGTGTGCCTCCATTACAAAAAGGAGATCACCATCACCCGCCTGCGGGACATGATGGGTACCGACTTAAAAGGCACAAACCTGACCGGTATGGAAAAGGCGGCGCAGGAGCTGGGATTCAGCACCGCCGCCGTCCGGGTAGACCGGGAAAACTTCCTCAGCGAATTCACCACTCCCTGTATTGCACAGGTCATCACCGACGAGGGTCTGGCCCACTTTGTGACGGTCTTTAAGAAGACCACCATCAAAGACGACGGCGAGCGGCGTCGGCACATGGTCCGGCAGGATGAGGAGCGGAAGAAGTGCGCTGACGAAGGCAAAAAGTTCAAATGCCGCGACTACGTCATCATCGGCGACCCGGCAAAAGAGCTGAAAAAGATCTCCCTCGATGAGTTCTACAAGAACTTTACCGGCGTTCTGCTCCTGATGACCCCGACCTCGGAGTTCAAGACAGGAAAGCAGAAGCAGGGCAGCATGGTCAAGCGTTTCCTCGACCTGCTGTGGCCCCAGAAGAAGCTTTTCTTCTACGCCATCCTCAGCTCGGTCATCCTGACCATCATCGGGATCGCATCCTCGATGTACAACAAGATCCTGATGGATGAGATCCTTCCCTACGGCCTGAAGAGCCTGTTGGTGGCTGTCATTCTGGTGTTCAGCATCGTGAGCGTCACCAGCGCACTCATCAGCATGGTGCGGCAGTGGGTGCTCATCTATCTGTCCATCAAGGTCGATATTCCCCTGATGCTGGGCTACTTCGGGCATGTCTTCAAACTGCCCATGAAGTTCTTCGCCACCCGCAAGACCGGCGAGATCACCACCCGCTACTCCGACGCCAGCACCATCAAATCGGTGTTCACCAGCATCGCGCTGAGCGTCGTGATGGATATTGTGATGGCCTGCGTCACCGGCGTCATCCTCTTCCGGATGAATGCCACCCTCTTCTCCATTTCGATCTTTACCACCCTGCTGAGCATCCTGCTGGTGTTCATCTTCAAGCAGCCCTTCAAGCGCATCAACGAAGAGACCATGCAGCAGTCTGCTATCCTCAACAGCCAGATGATCGAGAGCCTCCGGGGCATCGAGACCGTCAAGTGCAACGCCGAAGAGGACCGTGAGCTGGAAGCTCTGGAGCGGGAATACATCAAGAGCCTGAAGATCAGCCTGCGCTCCAGCAAGATCAGCACGGTGCAGTCCCTGATCTCCACCCTCATCACCACCATCCTCGGCATGGTCACCTCTTATGTGGGCATCATGCAGGTGCTGAATGGTGAGATGACCCTGGGCGGCTATATGGCCTTCAGCACCCTTTCCTCTTACTTTACTTCTCCGGTCAGCGAGCTGGTCAGCCTGCAGATGTCCATCCAGCAGGCCCAGATCTCCATCAAGCGTCTGACCGAGATCATGGATTACGAGTCCGAGCAGGACGAGACCCGCGAATACACCGAGATGGAAAAAATCGACGGTGACATTGAGTTCAAGGATGTCTCCTTCCGCTACGGCAGCCGTTCCCCGGCCCTGAGCCACGTCTCCTTCACCATCCCCTACGGCAAGAAGGTGGCCCTTGTGGGCAGCAGCGGCAGCGGCAAATCCACCATCACCAAGCTTCTGCTCAAGTATTATGAGCCGGAAAGCGGTACCATCAGCGTAGGCGGCGTCGATCTGGACGAGTACAGCAATGCCTCCGTCCGCCGTGCCATCGCCTATGTCCCCCAGAACGTCGAGCTGTTCAGCAAGACCATCTACGACAACATCCGCATTTCCCGACCGGAAGCCAGCCTCGATGAGGTCAAGGCCGCTGCCAAGAAGGCAGATGCCCACGAGTTCATCCGCAAGCTGCCGCTGCAGTACAACACCTACCTCGAAGAAGCCGGCAACGGCCTCTCGGGCGGTGAGAAGCAGCGCCTTGCACTGGCCCGCGCTTTCCTGAAGGATGCGAACCTCTATATCCTGGACGAATCCACCAGCAGTCTGGACTTTGGCACAGAGAATACCATCTTTGATATGATCTACAACCAGCTGGCAGACCGCTCGATGCTGATCGTCGCCCACCGCCTCTCCACCATCCGTGATTGTGACCTCATTCTGGTCATGGACCACGGCGAGATCGTAGAGCGCGGCACCCACGAAGAGCTGCTGGAAAAGCAGGGCAAGTATTACGAGCTCTGGAGCCTGCAGCAGGGCATCTTCCGCGATAAGAAGCGCGGGGAGAAGCCCGCCCCCGTTTCCGCCGCCAAGGTAGTGGAGGACGAGGACGATGGCGAGTCCATCACCTACTAATTCGTTGCAGCTGCGTGCGCACGCAGTTACATAAATGGCTTTTTGGCTGGATGCGCATCCGGAAACTGAGCCGACTAAATTTGTTTTTCAATCATTTGAAGGGAGTAATTCATTATGATGATGCCTGCAAACTTTACTGCTGTTAACTCTGAGGTCGTCTACGGCGGCGCTGACCTGTTCTCCATCCTGGCTGACACCACCGCTCCTGTCTGGAACGCTGCTAACGTCAAGCAGTTCAACACCAACCTGATCACCCTGGTCAGCAACTCCTTCTTCCAGAACACCGTTAAGAGCACTCTGGGCGTGATGTTCGGCGGCAACTGGGGCGGCGATGACGGCAAGAAGATCTTCGGCGACGACGGCGAGCTCGCAAAGAACATCTACTCCGTGACGGACGGCACTACTACCATCTCTTCTGACGATATGACCTTCGGCAACAAGGTCATGCGCACTCTGGGCATGGCTTCTGTCGCCTACACCCTGGGCACCTCCGCTGCCAAGGTCGACTTCGCTGAGAACGTCAAGACCATTTGGTAATCAGTAACCCCTAAAATCTGAAGTGTGTTTCGTCCGGCGGCTCTCGGGCCGCCGGATGATAATGCCTCGTAATGGTATGCCCGGAGGCACCTGCCTCCGGGCATACCTTATTTTTTTATAAAATTTACAGTTTGGCTCTTTATTCCGCACCGCCAAACCGTTATAATAAATTGATGCCTATATTCATCATGGGATGGGTAATAGGTAATGGTAAGATGTAGACTTACCCGAGGGGCTCAACCTCTCCGTCACGGCTGACGCCGTGCCACCTCCCCTACCGAGGGGAGGCCTTGGCATTCCGCAAAGCTTTGCCTCTTCGCCAGAGGCTCCCCTACTAGGGGCAACGGCGACGACCGCCGCCAGCGGCGGAAACAGGGAGTCGCTGTTGGGGCCGCGGCCAGCAGGATGCAAGCGACAGCGAAGCAGACGCTGGGTGCCGCAACCCGGCCTTGTCGAACGAAGTGAGACTGAGAGGTTGGACGAAGGACAGCCTGACCGCAAGCCACTGACTTTCGGCCATAGCGAAACAGGAGACGCTGTATGCCTGTACATAATCTGCCCTATGACCGCCGCTTAAATTCTCGTGCAAAGCATTTGCGCCACGAGATGACTCCGCAGGAGCGTAAGCTCTGGTTTGGTTTTCTGCGTGATTATCCGATAAAAATCTATAACCAGCGTGTGATAGAATTTTTTATCGTAGACTTTTATTGCGCAGAAGCGAAACTGGTCATTGAGCTGGACGGTTCTCAACACTATACAGAACAAGGTCAGCTTTACGACCACGAACGAAGCTGTATCATTGAGCAGTATGGAATTGAGGTACTGCGGTTTTCCAACCGCGAAGTAAATCGGCAATTTGAAGCGGTCTGCGCTCAAATCGACCGCACGATTCAACAGCGTCTTAACACAGCAGAGTGATACGTTACATTTTACCATTGCCTATTACAAGCAATGAAACCAAGAACAGGTGGTATAAAATCATGAGAGAGATCCAGACCGCAGAAAACAAGACCCTCAAGCTGACCAACGTGGTCAGCCGCCGCATCCAGCCCGAAGAGTTCAACAATATGCAGATCGTGCTGACCCAGATGCACAACTTTATCAAGAGCAACGGCGCACAGCCCCTCGGCCCCCTCGTGCAGTGCATCAAACTGCCCGCCGGCCCCAACCCTCAGCCCGAAGTCTATATGATGCAGCAGGCCACCCAGCTCATCCCCCGCATGGAGGCCGGCTACTCCATGGACGCTGTGCTCCGCGTGCGCAACTGCCTGTACGCCCACTACGTCGGCCCCATGAGCCAGAGCGGCCTCGCCTCCCAGAAGCTGAACATCATGGCGTTTGAGCACGAGCTCGAGCTGACCGGCACTGTCTACACCATCTTCGTCAATCAGGATGAGGACGAGGGCGTTGTGGATACCTTTATGGAGACGAAGTAATATGACGACGACCATCCGCGACATCAACGAGCTGCAGGACCGCCGCATCATGATGGAGAAAAAGCTGCCGCCTTTCGGCTACGCGCTCATTCTCCTGACGGCTGCTCTCATCCTCTTCCTCGTGGTGTGGAGCACCAAAAACTACCGCACCTACGTCAGCCAGTCCAGCGGCTCGGTGCAGGCCGCCAACAAGACCTACATCATGTCCAGCTACTCCGGCTCCATCACCGAGCTGAACATCGCCGAGGGTTCCTACGTCAACGAGGGCGACCTCATCGCTCACATCAAGAGCACCGACCTCGACATGCAGCAGGACAGCATCCAGAGCCAGCTGGACATCTACAAAAAGCAGAAGAGCCAGTACGAAAAGCTGGTCAAGTCCATTCAGGACGACAAGAACTACTTCAGCGAGACGGACATCGACGACCAGCCCTACTACTACCAGTATGAGACTTACAAAAGTCAGGTTGCCCAGAAGGCTTTCGACGCCTCGCCCTATCAGGCCGCAGGCTACTCCGACGAGCAGATCAAGGCCCTGATGGAGCAGAACCAGAGCGAGGTGGAGGCCCTGTATTACTCCACTCTGCAGTCCATCTCCGCCAGCCTGACCAGCGTGCAGAGCAACATCGACAATCTGCAGAGCCAGATGGACGCCCTGAGCACCGGCGCCAACGACTACTACATCTATGCCCCCACCTCCGGCGTCATCCACATGGACACGCCCTATAAGGTGGGCATGGTGCTCAGCGCCGGCACCCCGCTGGCCACCGTCGCCAGCGAGAACAGCGACCTCGAGGTGGTGGCTTACGTCACCCTCAACGACCGGCCGCTGCTCCATGTGGGCGACCCCTGCAAGATCGCTATCACCGGCCTGTCGGAGTATTCCTACGGCACCCTGACCGGCACCGTGACCTCCATCGACAGCGATGTGACCGCCAGCTCCTCCGGCTCCTACTACAAAATGACCATCACCCCGGACAGCACCTACGTCATCAGCAACAGCGGCGACAAGGTCGATCTGTCCAACGGTATGAGCGTCACCGCCCGCGTGGAGTACGACAAGCTGACCTATTTCGAATACGCGATGGAAGCTCTGGGCGTTCTGTTCCGCTAAGCGCTCACATCAACGCCCAAAGAGGTACGAAAGAATGAAACTGAACCTGAAAATGCTGGCCGTGAGCGCCGCTCTGCTGGGCCTGCTGGCCGTCGGCGCTGCGCTTCCGGCCTCTGCAGCCGGTCCCCTGAACGCGGCCGCTGCCCTCTCTCTGCCCTGGTCCGCTGCGGCTGTGGAGAGCGTCGAGACCGGCACTTACGCCTCCACCATGACGGTGGGGACGCAGCAGCAGCTCTCGCCGGTCATTCTGCCCGCCAAGGCCGCACGCAAAGCCACGGTAACTTTTATGTCCAACGACAGCACCATCGTCAACGTGACGTCTGAGGGCGTGGCCCAGGCGGTGGGCGTCGGCACGGCGCAGGTCATCGCCAGCGCAGACGGCGTGAGCTGCGTCTACACCATCACCACCGAGCTGGATGAATCCATGATCGTCAAGGAGATGGACATCACGCTGGCCTCCGGCACCATCGCTGTCGGCGAGACCACTTCCCTGTCGCTGGGCGTGCTGCCTTCCAGCGCGTCGAATTATGCCAACGTGAGCCTCAGCTCCTCCGATCCCGCTGTGGCTACCGTCAACAACTTCGGCAAAGTCACCGGTGTCGCCCCCGGCACCGCCACCATCACCGCCACCTGCGGCGATGTGAGCGCATCGGCCACTGTCAAGGTCGTCAACAGCGGCGTAGACCGTCAGTCCATCGACCTGAACACGAGCTATGTCGTCCTCAAACCGGGCGCCAGCCGCACCATCACCGGCAAAGTGACCCCGTCTTCCGCCTCCCAGTCCCTCACCTTCAAGTCCAATGACACCAAGGTGGCCACTGTGAGCGCCAAGGGCGTCATCACCGCCGTGGGTACGGGCGCGACCTCCATCGTCGTCTCCAACGGCACGGCGTCCGCCTCGGTGACGGTCATCGTCAACCGGAACGCTTCCAGCTCCGGCAACGGCGGCGGCAGCACCGACGACAGCAACGGTGAGGTCATCACCGACCCCGTCGTGGAGGCCATCGAGGCCGACGGCACCGACGAAGTGACCTTCGCACAGCGAGAGCTCCCCACTATCACCGGCGAGATGCTGAATGCCCTCCGTCTGAACGGCAAGACCCTCGTGGTCGAGGCCGATAACTACACCATCCGCATCGCGGGCCGCGATGTGAAAAACACCTCCGCGCAGGTGAGCACAGCCCTGAGCTTTGCCCCCTCTGAGTATGGCGTCACCTTCACCCTCAACGGCGGCGAGGCTCTGCCGGGCGTCGTTCAGGTCGAGATGACCGGCGACAACGCCGTCTACACCCGCGTCTACCTGCACAATGCCCTTAAGGGCAAGTGGCAGTTCCTCAACAGCTACAAGGACAATGTCCTCGAGGCGGACACGGCGGGCGAATACCTGCTGACCACCCAGAATCTCCGCTTCGTCCATGTGGACATGACCTTCTTCATCGCGGGCCTTGTGGTCATCGTGGGCATCATCATCGCCTACATCGTCATCAAGAAACGCTATTGGTTCTGGTAACTCTCTGGATCTCAGATAAAAAGGAAAGCCTCCCCAGTCAGGGAGGCTTTCCTTTTTTGTTCTATTTACTCCACCGTCACGCTCTTGGCCAGATTGCGGGGCTTATCGACGTCACAGCCGCGCAGGACGGCCATATAGTAGGCGAACAGCTGCAGCGGCACGATGAGCTGCAGGGGCATCAGCAGCTCGTCGTAGTCGTCCAGACGTACCACATAGTCTGCCACGCCCTCCGGGACGACGGCCTCCTTCGTCGTGAAGAGGATGACCCGCGCACCGCGGCTCTTGGTCTCCTTGGCGTTGGAGATGGTCTTTTCGTACACCTGCTTCTGGGTGGCCAGCGCGATGACCGGCACACCGTCGGTGATGAGGCTGATGGTGCCGTGCTTGAGCTCACCGGCAGCGTAGGCGTCCGAGTGGACGTAGCTGATCTCCTTGAGCTTCAGGCTACCTTCCAGCGAGAGGGCGTAGTCGAAGCCGCGCCCGATGAAGAAGCAGCTCTGGGTGTTGACGAAGCGGCTGGCGAGATACTTTATCTGCTCACAGTCGGCCAGACGGGGCTGGATGACCTCACCGGCGCGGAGCAGCTCGGCGGTCAGGCGGCGGGTCTCTGCCTCGCTCAGACGGCCTCTGGCGTAGGCCAGACGGAACGCGAAGAGGTAGAGGGTGCAGAGCTGCACCATATAGGCTTTGGTGGACGCTACGGCGATCTCCGGGCCGGCGTAGGTGTAGAGGACGTAGTCCGCTGCGCGGGCGATGGAGCTGCCCACCACATTGACGACAGCCAGCACCGGCACGCCCCGGCTCTTGGCGAGGCGGAGGGCGGCCAGCGTGTCGCTGGTCTCGCCCGACTGGCTGATGATAATGACGAGGTCGTCGGGGTCGAGGATGGGGTCACGATAGCGGAACTCGCTGGCGATGTCCACCTCGGCAGGGACCCGGGCCAGCCGCTCGATGGCAGTCTTGCCCACCATACCGGCGTGCATGGCCGTGCCGCAGGCCACAAGGTGGATGTTCCTGATGCTGCGCAGCTTCTCGTCGCTCAGCTCCGGGATGCGGAGGTCGGGCATACCGTCCTCCACGCGGGGGCTGACGGTGGCCGTGATGGCGGCAGGCTGCTCATGGATCTCTTTCAGCATGAAGTGGGGGTAGCCGCCCTTCTCAGCGGCTTCTTCGTCCCAGTCGGCGGTCAGCACTTCCCGCTCCACCGGCTTGCCGAAGGCGTCGTAGAACCGGATGCCGTCGGCCTTGACCACCGCCATGTCGCCCTCCTCGAGAACGCTGTAGCGGCGGGTGTACTTGAGCAGGGCCGGAATATCGGAGGCCACAAAGTTCTCGCCCTCGCCCCAGCCCACGATGAGGGGGCTCTCCTTCTTGACGGCGTAGATGGTGTCCGGCTCATCCCGGAACAGCACGCCCAGCGCATAGCTGCCCCGCACCATCGCCAGCGCCTCCCGCAGGGCTGCCAGAGGGCTCTGCTTGGGCTGGGCGCAGCAGAAGTAGTCGATGAGCTTGACCAGCACCTCGGTGTCCGTCTCGCTCTCAAAGGTGACGCCCTTGGCCAGCAGGTCGGCCTTCAAAGGGCCGTAGTTCTCGATGATGCCGTTGTGGACGATGCTCACGCGGGGGGTGGAGTGGGGATGGCTGTTGACGTCGCTGGGTTCGCCGTGGGTGGCCCAGCGGGTGTGTCCGATGCCGCAGAAGCTCTCGGGCAGGTTTTCTGCCTCCAGCTTGCGGCGGAGCACTTCCAGCCGGCCCTTGCTCTTGACGACGTGGATGCCGCTTTCCAGCGCCAGCGCGACGCCGGCGGAGTCATAGCCGCGGTATTCCAGCTTTTCCAGACCGTTCAGCAGCACTTCCTGGGCGCTGCGCTTACCCGAATAACCTACGATGCCACACATACAAAACACCTCCATGCCGACAGCCCGGCGCGAACGCACACGGCAGCTGTCAGCCTCTTACGATCAGTCTATGTTCTTGTATGGCTTTCTTTGAAAGGGTTCTGTTGCGGTATTGCTGCCGTTTTTTGCCCTTCTCTGCGGCTGGTATAAGCCCCGGAAGCTTTTGCTCCCGTTTCAACCGGAGGAACACCCGCCGAAACTTTCGATGATCCCTCTCCTCGTCACCCTCACGGCTGTCACCCGCGTGGCCCGGCGCTTTTTCGTCAACTGAAGTGGTCTATCCCCTCTTTCTGCTCTTTCCGCCGCCTTCCTGAAAACAAAAACAGCTCCTTTCGGAGCTGTCAGACGCCGGCGGAAAAGGTCAGCGGTATTGTATCACAAAGTCCCACATCCGTCAATGGACGCCCAGCATCTTGTGGAGCCTCGGCTGCCAGACCACTTTATAGAGCATCAGCATATTGTGGAGCGCCCGGTCATAGAGCAGGAAGGCTGCATTGCCCATGGCCAGCGTCACCAGCGAGACGGCCAGCGCCGTCGTGCGCAGCTCTTCGGCGATGCTGCCCGCCGGGACCAGCAGCAGCACCAGCCCGTACATCGCCAGGATCCCGCCGTTGCAGAGCAGCAGCTTGCAGACAGCCCGCAGCAGGGCCGGGCGTATCCGCTCGAAATAAGGCTTTGCCAACGGATAGTACCCCAGCAGGAACACAAAGGTGAGGGCCACTTCCTTGTCCGGCACGAAGAGCAGACTCAGCAGGCTCACCGCGCCATAGGCCGTCAGAGCCATGGTCTTCCCGCACTCCACGCAGACTGTGGCGATGAGGAAGCTGGCCACCGCCGGAGCAATGAACATCGCAATGGGAAACACAGCCCCCAGCAGCATCAGGGCCACGCTGAGCGCTGCGGCCATGCCGCAGTAGGCCATGGCCCAGCTTTTACTTTTGCGTCCCTTCATGGCAGCTCCCATTGTACCGGCTGGCTCTCAGCGTCCAGCGGCTCGATGGCGTGGCGGAGGCCCAAGATCATGATGTTGTCCAGCAGGGTGCGGTTGAGCTTGACGTCCAGCATCCCGTAGGCGCGGACGAGGTCGTTGACCGCAGCGAGGGCCTGCCGCCGAGCGTTTTCCCGGGCGGCGTTCCTGTCGTTGATGCCGTTGAGGAGGAAGACGTTGTAGCGGCCCTTATCTTTGTCCCGGGAAAAGCTCTCCGCTTTGTCCAGCAGATAAGCGGCCCGGCCGATGCAGCTGCCGATGTAGTGCATACTTTTGCGCTGATTGGGGTCGTCGGTGGCCAGCACCGAGTAGAGCGCACCGTAGAGGTTGCCCTTCGGCTCTGCGGCCAGCAGATAGTTCTTGGCGTTCAGGGTCATCTGGACGTTGGCCTGGTCCCGCTCCTGCACGAAGATGCGCTCCAGTGCCGGGTTCTCGGCGGCAGCCTTCCGGTAGGCTCGCCGCAGCAGGACGGTGTCCACCACCCGCCGTACCTTTTTATAGAAGGGCAGGTCGGCCCACTGGGCATCCTGGATGCGGTGCCAGCTCAGCAGGACTTCCACCTGTGCAGCCAGCCGGATGCCCTGAGTCTGGCACATCATCTGCCGCCAGACCAGCGTACCCGGCTCCCGCATCCGCTTACAGGTGGCCGGACGTCCTGCCAGACTGTCGGCTAGCACTGCGAACAGGACGCCGTTGTAGCGCAGACCATAGCAGGAATACAGCCCATAGGTGGTGTAGAGCTGGCGGCGGACGCCGCGCTGATACCACTGATAGGTGTTGTAATCCCGGATGGTCAGCTCCGGCAGATAGGGCCGCATACGTCCCTTCATTCTGTTCATTCCTTTCGCGGGCCGCGCCGGGCGCAGCCTTTCTTGCAGGGGAAGACTGCTTCCCCACAGCTATAGACTAGTATAATCTATTTTTCGTCAGCGTTCAACCGTTCTTTTGTAAATTTAATTAGAAAAGACCGCACTGGAATCGATTTCAGTGCGGTCTTTGGGTGCATCTTATTTCTTTTCGAAACGGCCCGTGTGGCCGGGCTGGGTGCGCTTGCCGTCAAAGCCGCTCTTGGGCATGGGCTTTGCGGGGCGGTTCTCGAACTTGGGGGCGTTGTAGTACATATACAGCTGGCAGGGGATCATGCCGTTGTACATCTTGCGGCGCTTGTTGGCCCGCTTGCCGTAGTGGTGTTCAAAATCCATATCGGCAGTGATGGCGTAGACACCGGCGCAGGGGTGGGCCTCCATCTGCTGGCCGAGGGTGCGGGCCAGCTTGGCGGCACCCTCGATGGTGCTCATGCGCTCGCCGTACGGGGGGTTGGTCAGGACGATGGCCTCGCTTTTGGCGGCAAAATCGGCTACATCGGCCACCTCGAAGTGGCAGCGCTTCTCCACGCCGGCCAGCTTGGCGTTGGCGTTGGCCAGAGCCACGGCGGCGGGGTCGATGTCGTAGCCGAAGGCCTCAAAGCCCACGTCCAGCTTGGAGTCGGCCAGAGCCTTCTGGCGCTGCTCGGCCCAGATGGCGGCAGGCACGAAGCTGTAGCGCTCGGCGGCAAAGCGGCGCTTGAGGCCGGGGGCGATGTTCATGGCCTTCTGAGCGGCCTCAATGAGGAGGGTGCCGCTGCCGCAGAAGGGGTCTTCCACGAGGCTGTCGCGGCGGACGCGGCCCAGATCGGCGATGGTAGCGGCCAGTGTCTCACGGATGGGAGCCTCCATGGAGTTGCGGCGGTAGCCGCGCTTGTGCAGGCCGTCGCCGGTGGTGTCCAGCATGATCTCGCAGACGTTCTTGCGGAGCATGAAGCGGATCTTATACTCCGCGCCGGTCTCGGGCAGGCTGGTGGTGCGGTGGCCCTGCATCAGGCGCTTGACCACGGCCTTCTTGATGATGCTCTGGCAGGCCGGCACGCTGGACAGCTGGCTGTTCAGCGAAGAGCCGGTGACCGGGAAGGCCGCGTCGGCGGGCAGCAGCTCTTCCCAGTGGATGGAGTAGACGCCGTCGAACAGCTCGTCGAAGGTGGTGGCTGTGTAGGTGTTCAGGAGCAGCATCACGCGCTCCACGGTGCGGAGGTTGAGGTTGGCGGCGGCGATCATATCCGCGCCGCCCCTGAAGGTCAGACGGCCGTCGCTGACCCGGATGTCCTCGGCGCCGATGCGGCGCAGCTCAAAGTTGGCCGTGGACTCGCACCCGAAAAAGCAGGGGGCGATGAGTTCAAATTTTGCAGGCATTCTGGTTTCCTTTCCTGTCGGGTGCGGCGTGCCGCACCAAAAAACAGGCCCGCCCCGCTGGGGGCAGGCCCAAAGCTTCTTCGTCTTGTGCGGACGGCTCAGCGGCTGCCGCGGCGTCCCCGGGGTGCGTAGCCGCCGCCCCGGCGGTTGTTGGTCTCGTGGTCGAGGTCGGCCATCTTCTCTTCGCTCTGGCTCTTGAAGCGGCTCATCATGTCCTCAAAGCTCAGGTTGTCGCTCTTGGCCGGGGCCTTGGGCTGCCAGACGCGGGGCGCTGCGTCCCGTGCCGGGCCGCGTCCGCCCTGGGGACGGCCGCCCTGACCGTTGCGGCGGAAGCCGCCTTCCCGCGGGCCGTTGTTGTTGGGGCGGGGGCCGCGGCCTTCACGCGGAGCGCGGGGTGCCGGCGGCAGCAGCCGCTTGATGGACAGCGCGATCTTGCCGTCCGGTGCCACATTGATGACCTGCACCTTCACAGTGTCGCCGTCATGCAGCACGGCTGCAATGTCCTGCACATACTCGTTGGACACCTCAGAAATGTGGACCATGCCCACGCGGCCCTCCGGCAGCGCAACGAATGCGCCAAACGGTTTTACGCCGGTGACACGGCCTTCAAAAATATTCCCTACCTCAATCGCCAAAACTCAATACTCCTTGTTGACTAATATGTTTCCCGCCGGCCGCAAGCCGCCCGGGGCGCGGCATCAGTTGCCCGTCACATCCACGAAGATGCGCTCGTTGGCCGCCGCATAATTGTAAGAGTCCCGCGCGACCCACTCGGTCACGTCGTCCGAGTCGCCGCTGAGGATGCGCTGCATCTCCTCGTTCTGGGTCTTCTGCTGATCGATCTGCTCCTGCAGGGTGTCCAGCTCCGCTTTCTTGGAGCTGAGCGCCACCTGATTTGCGATGTACGCCGCTAGCATACTCAGCAAAAGCAGAAGGAAGAGCAGCTTCAGCACAGCGCCCACGACGGACGCCTTTCTCTTCCGCTTTTTCCGGCTCGGATTTGCCATAACACAGTGCCTCCCGTTTTCGGACAGCAGGCCCGATGCGCCTGTACTCTCACTTTGATACGTTTGAATTATACAACATACGCCGTGGTGTTGGCAAGCTCTTTTTCTGTTTTTTTGCAAGTCTTTTTTCGTTCCGCCGTACTTTGGCGGCGGCGCGGGCGGCTTTCCACGGGGCGATGCACCGGGCGGCGAGCCGCACCGGCCCCAGCAGCAGTTTCCCCGCAAAGGCTTCGGCAGCGGCGAACAGAGGCCGCAGCGCTGCCTGCACCGCCCCGGCGGCGCAGAACGCCGCCAGCGCCATATAGCCCCGCAGCTGCCCGGCCTGACTCTGGGAGACGGCATAGCTCTGCAAAGCCATCAGCGCCACTCCCACAAAAAGCATATCCGGCAGGAACGCGGCCCTGCCCCGGGTGGGCAGAACGGCCCGCGCCGCGCCCAGCACACCGCCCAGCATCGCGCAGGCCGCCATCTCCTGCCCCACCGCCCCGGGCGAAAGCGCCGGGCCCATCACCGGACGAGACGGCGCAGAAAGCCGCCCGGCGTATGCTCTGCGGTGTATTCCAGCGTGTCCACCCGGCCTGTAAGCTTGACTTCGCCCTTGTCGAGGTCGAGGCTGGTGACGCTCAGCTCGGCCCCGGTGAGTTCCAGCGTCCCTTTCGAGGTGAGCATCGCCGCTCCCTCGGCGTCACAGCGGATGACCCGCCGCACACCGGTGACGGTCAGCTTGTTCCGCCCCTCCAGGATGAGGTCGTGAGGCAGAGCCTGCTCCGGCTTTGCGTCCTGTTGTTTCATGACATTCCCCTCCCCTTTTCTGCCATCTTATGCAGGGCGGGGCGGGGTCATGCCGGATCTACTCGGCTTTCGGGGCGTCGTGGGCGGCTGCCAGCACGTTGTCCTGCTCGATGATCTCGTACATCTCGCGGGCCACGTCCTTGGTGCGGGGCTCCACGTCGGAAAGGACCTTCACCTTGATGGGCCGGTTGCCGAAGGTGACCTCGATGATGTCGCCGGCCTTGACGGCCTGGCTGGCCTTGGCGGTCTTGCCGTTGATGAGGATGCGGCCCGCGTCGGCCACCTCGTTTGCCACCGTGCGGCGCTTGATGAGCCGCGAAACTTTCAGATATTTGTCTAAACGCATTTCTAAACTCCTTGTATCAACCTCTCAGTCTCGCTGTCGCTCGACAGCTCCCCTAGTAGGGGAGCCTCTGGCGAAGAGGCAAAGCTTTACGATATGCCAAAGCCTCCCCTATTAGGGGAGGTGGCACGCCGTAGGCGTGACGGAGAGGTTGTTCCTCTATTAAAAAAGCCGCCGGGCCTAAAGGTTCCGGCGGCGATGGGTTTTCTCTTACAGGGTGTCCTTCAGAGCCTTGCCCGGCTTGAACACGATGCTCTTGGAAGCAGCGATGGTGATGGCCTCGCGGGTGCGGGGGTTGATGCCCTGACGCTCAGCGCGCTCACGCACCTCGAAGGTGCCGAAGCCGGAGATGGAGATCTTCTCACCCTCGGCCATAGCCTTGCCCAGTGCCTCGAATGCAGCGTTGACAGCCATCTCGGCGCTCTTCTTGCTCATCTCAGTGTTTGCCGCAACCTGTGCGATCAGATCGGTCTTGGTCATAATAAAAGCCTCCACAATATTCTCAACATTTTCTATTCGAGCAGACGGTCTGACCGTCTGGTACCCGTTTACGTTTCGTCCGCTTCCAGCCTCTGGGTGAAGCGCTTTGCCGCGAAGGTCAGGGCCTCTTCGGCATCCACACCGGCCAGACGCATGGCATCGGCGGCGGCCAGCAGCAGCTCACCGGCGTTCTCTGCCGTCTGCTGTGCGTCCCACGCGGCCCTGGCGCTGTCCAGAACCCCGGCCGCACCGGCGGCATCCTCCGGCCCGCAGCCGAACCGCGCGGCCCGCTTCTGGAGCTTCTGGGCGCGCATCAGGGCGGGCAGGGTGGCCGGGACGGTGTCCAGCTCATCTGCCAGAGTCGTGCGGCCCTTTTCCTTATTTTTGAGCGCATCCCAGCTGTTTATACCAGCATTTTCCGCCGCCGAGGAAGCAAAGATGTTCGGGTGGCGGAAGACCAGCTTCTCGCACACCTCGCGGCAGACCTTTTCCATGTCGAAACGGCCCCGCTCCTCCTCAATGACGGTGTGGAACACCACCTGCATCAGGACGTCGCCCAGCTCTTCCTGCATCATGACAGGGTCATCGGCGTCGATGGCTTCCAGCGCCTCGCACGTTTCTTCCAGAAAGTTTTTCCGGATGGAAGCGTGGGTCTGGACTTTGTCCCACGGACAGCCGTCCTCCCTGTCTCTCAGGATGCGGATGATCTCCACGAGGTCTTCCGCCGTATAGTGTTCCCTCGGCGTCCAGTCCTGCATGGGGCGTCTCCTTTCCGCATTCCGAAAACATCTGCGAACAGATTCAAATTGTACCGCAGAATCTGCCGAAATGCAAGGGTACAAGCGCATTTTCCGGCTTTTTGCGGCAAAATTTTCATTTCATTCACAACAAAAGGCGGCATCCCCCCGGGGGACACCGCCCTGCGTGGGCTTTTTCGCTTACAGCTGTGCGCCGCACTTGTTGCAGAACAGCGCGTCGTCCGAGACGGGCGCGCCGCACTGGGGGCAGGTCTTGGCCTCGTTGTCCTCGGGCTTTGCCTCGGCGGGCTCTGCGGCAGCGTCAACCGTCCCATCGGCGGCCTCTTCCGTCTCCTCGAAAGTCGTCTCAATGACGGTATCCGGCTCGAGAGAGGCTTTCAGGTCGGAGAGCTCCTGCTCGATGTTGGCGATCATCTCAATGTATTTGTCCACAAGGGGCTGGTTCTCCTCGTTGCCCTTGGCCAGACTATACACCAGAGCGCCCAGCTGGCGCTGCGCCTTGTACAGCTTGCTCTGCGCGTTCACGATCTTTGCCTGAGTGCGGCCCTTTTCGGCCAAGTCCAGCGCGGCATTCCTGCCTTTCTCGGCATACTCGAGGCCCATTTCCTTGATCTTATTGAAGTCCATAAAAGACACCTCACTTGTCTATGCCCGGGGTGGGCAGCACTCCTCTGCGTTTTCTGCTCAGGCTGTCCCTGTGCCGCCGGAGATTATTTTCATTATAGCGCACTCCCGGGGGGAATGCAACGAATCCCACCCAAGTTTTACAGAATCGTGCGGATTTGGAAACAGTTTTTTCGCAATTTGCACACTTTCCGTGTTCTGATGTCGTTTAGAAGCTGTTTTCGTAAGCAGGGTGCGCCGAACGGCGAGGATTTTTGCCCGCAGACAAGGCGATTTTCCGCAGCAATCCTGACGGATTGCAAGGGAAAGCAACGCAGTATGCGGGCAAAAAGACCGTTTCGGACGGTGTGCAATGCTTAGGAAAACGGCTTCTCAAACCTCGCCTGCGTAGAACTCGCGCAGCATACTGTCGGCGGGCAGAAGCTCCAGCTCCACCGGGGCCACATGCTCGAAGCGGCGGGCCGTCTCGTCCCAGAGCTCCGCGTTGTGGCCTTCCAGCGTGAAGCGCTGGCTCACCGGGCGCAGGAGCTTTGCGATGAGGCCCAGCTCGTAGGTGAAGGAAGTGTCCAGCAAAAAGTCTGCCGTAGTCTTGAAGCCCTTGATATACCGGGTCTCGCCGTCGAGGACCCGGTCCCACATGGCGAGGGTCTTGGCGGGGCTGCGGCCCCGGGCGGCGGCATCCCGCAGGGTGCGGCGGCAGAGGCGGATGTCCTGGGTGTTGATGACACGGCGGCCATCGATGCAGTATTCCTCCCGCAGGCCGGCGTAAATGCGGTAGACGTCGTCGCCCTTCACGAGGCCGGTCAGCTCGGGGTTCAGGGCGTGGATGCCCTCCACGATGCAGACGCCGCCCTTGAGGTCCAGCGTCTCCGTCTCGGAGGAGCGGGACTCGGTGGTGAAGTCGTAGATGGGCAGCACAGTCTTGCCGGTGGTGCTCAGATCGCTGAGGCACTGGCGGATGAGGGGCATATCCAGCGTGTCGGGGTTCTCGTAGTCCAGCGTACCGTCGGGCAGGCGGGGGTAATACTGAGCGCCCTTGAAGAAATTATCCAGACTGATGACATGGGCCGGGGTGCCGGAGGCTTCCAGAGCCTCCGCCACCTTATGAGCCGAAGTCGTCTTGCCGCTGGCCGACGGGCCGGTGAGCATGACGATCTTGGCGCGGGAGTCCCTGATCTTCTGGGCAGCATAGGCCACCCGCTGGCGGTAGCTCTTCTCGCTCATCTCCGCCAGCGCCGCCGGGCTCTGGGCGGCGACGTTGTACAGGTCTATCTCAACCAGACGTTTCGGTACCCAAATCGTGATCATAAAAAACCGCCACTCCTTTTTTCCGTTCCAGCACTTCGTCGAAACGCTGGATGTATTCTGTCGGATACTTGAAATTGAAGATGCGCTGCATCCGCTTGCCGCCGTCGGCCACCAGCTTGGTGCTGCCGCCTGCGCCGGCCGAGAGGATGGTCTGGACTTCTTCCATGATATAGATATTATAATACCCCTCGTGGCCCGGCTTGCACCAGCCCACGTTTTCCAGGTTTTGGAGGGTATTTTTCTGACGATAGAGGTAGTAGGGCCGATAGCCCGCCTCGGCCAGCAGATGGCACTTTTCCAGCATGGCGGCCACGTCGGCGTAGTCGTTCTCCTTCTGGTCCTCGATGACGATGCGGGAGGCCCGCTTGAGGGTCAGGGTGTGGACGGTGATGTTCTCAGGGTCGAGGGCGATGGCCTGACGCAGGCTCTTTTCGAACCCTTCCACCGTGTCGCCGGGCAGACCCGCGATGAGGTCCATGTTGATGTCGTCGTGGCCTGCGGCCCGGGCCTCTGCATAGCAGTCGAGGATGTCCTGGGCCGAATGCCTGCGGCCAATGTTCGCCAACACTTCATCCGAGAAGGTCTGCGGATTGATAGAGATGCGGGTCGCGCCGTATTCCCTGATGACGGCCAGCTTTTCGGCGTCGGTGCAGTCGGGGCGTCCGGCTTCCACCGTGTATTCCACGATGGCGGAAAGGTCGAAGCAGTCCCGCACCGTCCCCATGAGCTGGCGCAGCTGCGCTGCCGAGAGGCTGGTGGGGGTGCCGCCGCCGATGTAGATGCTGCAGAGCTTCAGCCCGGCCTTGTCGGCCTCGTCCCGGATGGCCTCGACCTCTTTGCACAGGCAGTCCACATAGGGCTGCACCAGCTTGCGGTCACGGTCGAGGTTGCAGCTGACGAAGCTGCAATAGCTGCACCGGGAGGGGCAGAACGGGATGCCGATATAGAGACTGTAGGTCTTGGGCGCACTGCCTGCTTTCAGGATAGGCTCCTGCAAGTCCGCGATGGCCTTGGCCATGCCGTATTTTTCGGGCGAGCAGTCGAAGCGCTTGAGGAAGAAATCGTCGATCTCCTCTTCCGTCCAGCCTGCGGCCCGCTTGTCGTGGACGAGGCGCACCGGGCGGACGCCGGTCATCTTGCCCCAGGGCGGGCGGATGCCCGTCCAGCTGCGCAGCAGGTCATAGGTCAGGCTGGCCAGCGCAAATTCCGGCGTCTCGCCGCCCTCTTCCACGGGAATGGGCAGCGGCGCTTCGGCGGTCCGGCTCTTGCCGCCCTGCCGCACCATGGCCCAGAGCTTATCAGGCCGCTTCTCGGCCCAGACGCAGTCTGCGCCGTCCTCGGGCGGGGTGAGGGTGAGCGGGGCCATTGGGTAGAACAGGCGGACGAGGTGCTCCACCTCATAGCCTGAGCCGAGGCCCGTGATATAGATATTCATGTGAAATCCCGCCTTTTTATGCGTTTCTCAGCGCATTTTTGATATAGAAGTTGGTGGCAGCCTCCTGCCCGAAGGTGGAGAAATCGCCGTGGCCGGGCAGCACCTGCGCCTCGGCCGGGACGGGCAGGGCCGCGAACTTGCGCAGGCTCTCGTCCATCTTCCGGCTGTCGCCGCCCTCGAGGTCGGTGCGGCCGATGCTGCCCTGAAAGACCGTGTCGCCCACGAAGAGATAGTTTTCGCACAGCAGCACTACGCTGCCCTCCGTGTGGCCGGGGGTGTGCCAGACGGTGAAGCGCAGCTCGTCGAGGGGGACGACCTCGCCCTCTTCGTAGCCGCTGTCCGAACCCTTGAGGGGCAGCAGCTGGGTCCCCCGACAGTCGGCGGGCTCACAGTAGAGCTTTGCGCCCCACTCGCGGCTCAGGACCCCCGCACTGCCCACATGGTCGTAGTGGCCGTGGGTGCAGAGGATAAGGCTCAGCCTGCCGCCGTGCTCCTTTAAGATCTTATCGTACTCCTGCACCTCGGCGGCGGGGTCGATGACCACCGCGTTGCCTGCGTCCGAGATGAGCAGGAAGCTGTTGGTGTAAAACGGCGCAGGGCCGACCAGATGAAATGCCTTCATGGTTTATTTTTCTCCTTTATGCCACTCGTCGGTGTCGATGACGATGGTGCAGGGGCCTTCGTTGACCAGCGACACCTGCATATCCGCGCCGAACTCGCCGTGCTGGACATCCTTGAGGCCCTGCTTGTTCATCTCGGCGAGGAACAGCTCGTAGGCATCCACAGCCAGCGGCGGTCTTGCCGCCTTGATGAAGCTGGGGCGGAAGCCCTTCTTCGTGTCGCCGTAGAGGGTGAACTGACTCAACACCAGTGCAGAGTACCCGAGGTCCTTTGCGCTGAGGTTCAGCTTGTCGTTTTCGTCCTTGAAAATGCGCAGGCCCGCGCATTTTTCAGCCAGTTTCGGCACGATGTCGAGAGTATCGGTGTCCTTGACGCCCAGCAGGATGACGAGGCCGGGGCCGATGGGGCGCGGCTCACCGCCGTTGACCCGGACGCTGGCCGAGGATACGGCCTGAATGACTGCACGCATATTAGCTCCTTGTTACCTTGAGCACATCCTTGACTTTGGACAGACGGGCCACGACCCGGTTGAGGTGCTCTGTATTGTTGATGCCGATGGTCAGGCTGATGACGGCACAGTTGTTCTCCACCTGACGGGCGTTCATGGCGTAGATGGGGACGCGGATGTCAGCCAGTGCGGCCAGCACATCGGACAGCAGCTCGTTGCGGTTGAGGGCGATGATCTCCAGACCGGCCTTGTAGCTGTCCTTGACGCTGTCGGCCCAGTACGCCTTGACCCAGCGGGGGGCGTTGGAGGGGTCTTTCATGCTGGACACCGCGTTGGCGCAGCTCTGCTTGTGGATGGAGACGCCGAAGCCCCGGGTGATGAAGCCCACGATGGGGTCGCCGGGCAGTGGCGAGCAGCACTTCGCAAACTTGATGGGTGTGTTGTCGAAGCCCTCCACCACTACGCCGTCGGTGGCGTGGACGCGGCTCAGATCGACCTTCGGCAGGTCCTCCACCGACTTGTTCTCCGCAGCCTCGGCGGCCTTGAGCTTCTGCCACTCCTCTTTGAGCTTGGGCAGGCAGTTGGCGATGGTCATGCCGCCGTAGCCGATGGCGGCGTAAATTTCCTCCGCGTTGTTCTGACGCAGACGGCGGCTGCAGCTGCCCACGAACTCGTCCAGCTGGTCGTCGGGGATGAAGATCATCTCCCGGCGCAGCTCTTTGGCCAGCGCGTCGCGGCCCTGCTGGATGTTCTCTTCGCGGCGCATCTTCTTGAACCAGTTGCGTATCTTGCTCTTGGCCTCGCTGGTGCGCACGATCTTGAGCCAGTCGCGGCTGGGGCCTTTGTCCGCCGGGCCAAGGATGACTTCAATGATCTCGCCCGTCGCCACGACATGGTCGATGGGGACGATGCGGTTGTTGACCTTACAGCCCACCATCCGGTTGCCGACGGCAGAGTGGATGGCGTAGGCAAAGTCGATGCAGTTTGCGCCCGCAGGCAGGTTGATGACGTCGCCCTTCGGGGTGAAAGCAAAGACCTCCTCCGGCAGCAGGTCGCTCTTCAAATCGTGGAGCAGGTTGCCGGAATCCTCGCTGACGCGCTGGTTTTCCAGCAGCTGGCTGACCCAGGCCAGACGCTCGTCCAGCTTATCGTGGCCCTCGAGGCCCTCCTTATACTTCCAGTGGGCGGCAACGCCGTACTCGGCCTGCTCGTCCATGGTGCGGGTGCGTATCTGCACCTCAAAGGGGATGCCCTCGTGGCCGATGACGGTGGTGTGGAGGCTCTGGTAGCCGTTGGGCTTGGGGGTGGAGATATAGTCCTTGAAGCGGTTGGGCAGCGGGTGGTACATATCGTGGATGAGGCCCAGGGTGCTGTAGCACTCAGCCAGGGTGTCCAGGATGATGCGCACCGCGTAGATGTCGTAAATTTCATCGAAGGACTTGTTCTGCATGATGGTCTTGCGGTAGATGCCGTAGATGCTCTTGACTCTCCGCTTGATGGTCGCGCCCTCGATGCCGCTCTCCTCGAGGCGGCTCTTGATGACGCCCGACACGCTGGCCAGAAACTCGTCGCCCGCGCGCTCGCTGAGCATCTTGTTGATCTCCTCGTAGCCCACGGGGTCGAGGTAGTGGAGGCTGCGGTCTTCCAGCTCCTCCTTGACGTTCAGGATGCCCAGACGGTTGGCGATGGGGGCGTAGACCTCCATGGTCTCCCGGGCCTTGTCGCGGCGCTTCTGCTCCGGCCATGCGTCGCCGGTGCGCATATTGTGCAGGCGGTCACAGAGCTTGATGATCATGACGCGGACGTCACGGCTCATGGCCAGCAGCATCTTGCGCAGGTTCTCGGCCTGCAGCTCTTCGATATTGGAAAATTGGATCTTGGTCAGCTTGGTGACGCCGTCCACCAGCGCAGCCACCTCTTCGCCGAAAGCGGCGGTCAGGTCGGTCAGTGTGGTGGGGGTGTCCTCCACCACATCGTGGAGCAGGGCGGCAGCGATGCTCTCGCTGTCCATGCCGAGGTCCAGCACGAGGCGGGCCACGGCCAGCGGGTGGCAGATATAGGGCTCACCGCTGCGGCGGCAGACCCCCTTGTGGGCGTCGTTGGCCATATTGTAGGCTTTTTCGATCATGGCCATGTTGTAGGCCTTGCCGCTGGCCTTGATGGCCTCCACCAGCTTCTCCCAGGTCACGATCTCGGGCCGCACCTCCGAGGGAAGGGTCCCCTCAGGGGCGTTGGCCGGCAGGGCCGTTGCGGCCACGGTAGCCATCTCCGTCACCGGCACGGGCTGATGGAGATGGGTCTTTGCAGAGTAGCTGTCCTCTTTCGCCGCAGCCGATGCTGCGGGCGCGGGGACGACAGGTTTCTTTCCCTCAGGCATCTTTATCGTTCCTCCAGACATTTCAGGATGGGCGCATCGGCAAGGTTCTTCTTGCCGGTGGCAGGCACGAGTTCCCAGAACTTTGCCCCGCCCCGGTCAGCCGCTGTGATGAGGCCGACCTGTTCCAGCGCGGCGACGGCCACCAGCGTCCGGCCGGTGTTCTCCTCGCCGAGTTTTGCAAACAGGGGCTGCAGGTCTTCGGCGTGCCAGCGCCGCGCCTGCAGCTCCCGATAAACGGTGATGATATGGCTGCGCTCCGGGGCGATGCTCTCCTTCTGCTCCGGCGTCAGGGGCGTACCCCGGCGCAGCGCCTGCACCAGCGCGGCCTGCTCCGCAGCTGTGTTGCCGAGGCCCGCCGGGTGCAGCTCGATGATGCGGCCCGACAGCTGTGCGCCCCGGGGCGAATCGTAGACCGAAAGGCTGATGGCTGCGTCCACGACGTCGCCCGTCGAGTAAGGCACCTGTTCCGGGTGCATCCCGAACCAGACGGCATAGATGCTGGAACTGCCCTGCCGCAGACGCAGGCGGCAGTGCTTGCCCTCCGAGACGGCGTAGACGCCCTCCACGACAGCCCTTTCCAGCACGAAGACCGGGCTGGGGTTGTCGGCACCGTAGGGTGCCAGCTGGTCGAGGCGGCGGACGCTCTCCACCGTCAGGCGGTCGAGGTGGACGGACAGATCGCATTCCAGCGGCGGGGTGCGCAGCACGGGACACTCCCGGGCCGCCCAGTCGTTGAGCCGCTGGCGGAGCGTCTGCAGATCCTCTTCCCGCACCGAGAGGCCCGCTGCCATGGCGTGGCCGCCGAAGCGGAGCAGGATGTCGGCGCAGGAGGCGATGCACTCGTGCAGGTTGAAGCCCTGCACGCTGCGGCCGCTGCCCTTGCCCTCACCATGCTCATCTACCGACACCACGATGACCGGGCGTCCGGTCTTTTCCACAAGGCGGGAGGCCACGATGCCGATGACGCCGGGGTGCCAGTCTCTGCCCCAGAGCAGGATGACCCGGTCTTCGAGGCGTTCCGGCTCAGCGTCCAGCAGCTCCTGCGCGGCTTTGACGATCTCCATCTCCGTCTCCTGCCGCCGGATGTTGATGTCGCTCAGCTTATGAGCCAATTCGACCGCCCGGTCTTCGTCCTCACAGAGCACCAGCTGCAAAGCGGTGACGGCGCTGTCCATCCGGCCCGCCGCATTGATGCGGGGCGCGATGGCGTAGCTGATGTTCTCTGCCGTCACCGGCTTGCCTGCAAGGCCCACTTCTTCCAAAAGGGCGCAGAAGCCGGGTCTGTCCGTATTTTGCAGCTGGCGCAGACCTGCTTTGACGATGGTGCGGTTCTCCCCTGTCAGGGGCATGACGTCGGCCACGGTGCCAACAGCGGCGAGGTCGCCGCAGTATTCCAGCATCTCTTCCGGCGGGCAGCCATCCAGCGCGGCGCAGAGCTTGAAGGCCACGCCCGCGCCGCACAGGCCCTTGAAGGGGCTGTGGTCGTCGGCACGGCGGGGGTCCACGATGGCCACTGCCTGGGGCAGGGTGTCGTGGGGCAGATGGTGGTCTGTGATGATGAGGTCGATGCCGAGGCTGGCCGCGAATGCGGCTTCCTCTACGGCAGAGATGCCGTTGTCCACCGTGACGATGAGGCGGCAGCCCTTATCATAAATCGACTGGATGGCGTTCTTCGAGAGGCCGTAGCCGTCGCCCTCCCGGCTGGGCAGCATACACTTGACGGCGGCGCCCATCCCTTTCAGGTGCTGATAGAGCAGGGCCGTGGCGGTCACACCGTCCACGTCGTAGTCGCCGAAGACGACGATCGTCTCCCCCTCGTCGATGGCCCGCAGGATGCGCTCACAGGCTTTATCCATGTCGGTCAGGAGCATGGGGTCGCTCAGCTCTTCTTCGCCCGCCAGAAGGGTCAGCGCCTCGGCGGGGTCGGTGATGCCCCGGGCAGCGAGGATGCCGGCCAGCAGACCGGCTTCTTTCTGCTGGGCCGCGAGGACAGAGCGGTACTTTTCCTCGCTCCACTCTTCGTCCATGTTCTGGTATTCCAGCTCTTCGGTGTTCTGCTGGGCGATGGCCGCTGTCAGCTCTTTCAGGGCGGCGCGGTCAACGGTCTTGGTGTTCCAGGCCCGGTAGGTCATCGCAATCCCTCCCCGGCCAGACCATCGTTCGCCAGCATCCCCTGCAGAGCAGCGATCTCGCTGGAAACGTCCAGCGCCACGTCCGACAAAAGCTTATCATAGAGGTTATCATACGCCTGATTCAGGGTGTGCAGGATGCCAGCAATATCCCGGCGGATGGCCTCCGCGTTCTCGCCCTGCTGGCTCTGCACGTCGTTGTAGGTGTGCAGGAGCTTGAGGGTGGTGGGGATATAGTATTCCGCAAAGCGGCGGGCCTTGGGCAGGCTCTCGGGGTGGGCTTCCAGCCAGGCACAGATGGACTCGGTGGTCTTCTGCATATGCTGCAGCTCCTCCACAGCCCGCTCATCCTCCATGAGCTCCTGCTCCTTCTCGAGCACCTGCGCAAAGCGGCGGGTCGTCTCGAGGTTCAGGGGGACTTCTCCGGCCTGTTCCGGCGCTTTTTCCGGTTCGGGCTGGGGCTGATTTTCCTGTGCAGCGCGGTAGTCCTCCGCCGTCAGGTAGAGCTTGTCGTTTTTCTCGTCCAGCCAGGCACTGAGCCAGCCCTTGTGGATGAATTTCCGCAGCATCTTGAGAGCCTTGGTCTTCTTTTTATGCGTGAGGTCGGCCAGCATGGAGAGGGACAGGCCCTTGTGCCAGTCGAAGCCCTCGGCGGTATCGGCGTAGAGCTCCAGGGTCTTGGCGGCCTTCATACGGGACGCGCCCGCTGCGGTCAGCCAGCCGAACACAGCGGTCACAGCGGCAGAGCACCACCCCGTCACCGCGATTGCACCCAGTGCGAGATCGCCGATGGCACTGAGGACCGTCATATCAGCCGCCACCATCACGCCGCCGGACGTGAACGCCCCCGCCGTGCCGAAGCAGGCGATGGCCGTGATGCCGAAGAGGACGGCGAAGGTGATGCCGGTCGCCAGCATGGCGACGCCTGCGCTGTGGCGCTTTTTCGCGCTGGTGCGGATATTCTCGATGGCCGTCGGTTCCGGCTTCTTTGCAAAGAAATTGCGCGCCCAGTCGGTCATCCCGCTGGCGCCGGCGCTGCTTCTGGCCTCCTCGGCCCGCTTCTGGTACTCCTGTTTTCCGGCCTGAAAGGCCCGGCCTGCCTCCGAGATGCCATAACCGGCGGCATTCACCGCGGCGCGGCCCACATCCCACACACGGTCGCCGATCTCCTCGCCCCGGCCCTCAAAGCCGTGTCGGAAGGAGTCGGACATGGTGTCGCCCAGCTCACGGAGCTGGCGTTCCAGCTCCTGCTGCACCTTACGGCCTTCGCTGTCCTTCGCCGTGCGGTCAAAATCGTCTTCACGATCAGTCATTCAACTTCTCACCCTTCTGCCGGGCTGTACCGGCTGATGATGGCGCGGGCCACCCGCAGGCCATCGACGGCGGCACTCATGATGCCGCCCGCATATCCGGCACCCTCGCCGCAGGGATACAATCCTGCCAGCTGGGCACATTCAAAATTTTCTTCCCGTTTCAGCCGCACCGGGCTGCTGGTACGGGTCTCGAGGCCGGTCAGAATGGCCTCGGGGGCGGTGTAACCCGCAATTTTCCGCTCGTAAGCCCGCAGACCGGCCCGCAGGGTGTCGGCCAGTTCGGTCGGCAGCAGCGCGCCGAGGTCCGCAGCGACGACGCCCCGGTCATAGGTGGGCTGGACGCGGCCAATGTTCAGCCGGCCCCTGCCCTCCAAAAAGCTCTGGATGTTCTCCGCCGGGGCGGCATACTCTCCGCCGGGACGGCCTGCCGCATAGGCCCGGGCTTCCAGCTCCCGCTGGAAAGCGATGGCCTTCCGGGGGTCATTTCCGAAGTCTTCGCCGCCTACGCTGACCACCACGGCCGCGTTGGCATTCCTGCCGCTGCGGGCGTGATAGCTCATGCCATTGGTCACGACACGGCCCTTTTCGCTGGCCGAAGCCACCACCTGGCCGCCCGGACACATACAGAACGTATAAACGCACCGTTTTTCAACGTGCTGCGAAAGCTGATATTCGCCGCGCGGCAGGGCCGGATGGCCCGCCGCCTCGTGGTAGAGGCTCTTTTCGATCTCCGATTGGAGATGCTCTGCCCGGAAGCCGACGCTGAAGGGCTTGCACTCCAGCACGAGGCCGCTGTCCATCAGCATCCCGAAGGTGTCGCGGGCCGAGTGGCCCACCGCGAACACCAGCGCCTCACAGGGGAACGTACCGTCCGTGGTCTGGATGCCGACGAGCTGGCCGTCCCGCCGCTCGAAGCCGGTGAGGGCTGTGTTGAAGTGGACCTCACCGCCCAGCGACTCGATCTCTTTTCGGATCGAAGTGATGACGCCCCGCAGCAGGTCGGTGCCGACATGGGGCTTCTGCTGCCAGGCGATCTCCTTCGGCGCGCCGTGCTCGAGGAACACTTCGGTCACGAAGCCGCAGAGCTCGTCGCCGATGCGGGTGGTGAGCTTGCCGTCCGAGAAGGTTCCGGCGCCGCCCTCGCCGAACTGGATGTTGGCGTTTTCGTCCAGCTCACCGGTGGCGGAGAAATGCTCCACGGCCTTGACACGCTCGTCCAGCGCAGGGCCGCGTTCCAGCACGATGGGCCGGTAGCCCTGACGGGCCAGCAGCAGCGCCGCAAAGAGGCCCGCCGGGCCGAGGCCGCAGACCACAGGCCGGTGCGTCAGCGGCAGAGTGCCGTTCTGCACCGAGAGATCGGTCTTGCCCCGGACGGTGACGCTGCGGGAAGCACCCGCACAGGCGGCCTCTTCCCCCTCCTCTTTCAGGGTCACGGCCACGGTGTACACCAGCTTGGGCTGGCCGTGGCGGGCGTCCACCGAGAGCCGGGCGATGCCCAGATGGCTCACCTTTCCCCGGGGGATGCGGGCGAGGCGGAGGGCTTTTTCATAGGCCTGCGGCTCCCCGGCAGAGAGGGGCAGGCGAATATCATGGATCAGGATCATATACTCAGTTACTTTCTATCTTGCACTGCACCACATAGCTGCCCAGCGCAAAAATTTTGTCGTTGGCCGGCACATAGAGGCGGCAGGCGATGTTCTGCTGGCCGATGGCGACATAGAAGTCGTCGGCGTCGATCTCAATGACCACCTGTTCCGGATTCAGTGCTTCCAGCGAACCGGCCGGGCCGCAGAGGGTGACATTCATCAGCCGCTCCGTCTCCACGGTCAGGGTGTAGGTGGAGGGCAGGTTGATGACCCGCACACAGCTGGCGGGCAGGTTCATGGTCTTGGTTTCCAGACGGGAGCTGTCGAAGCTGACCGTGATGGTGGAGATGTTGTCCAGCAGACGGATGCCGCTGGGCAGCTCGATGGGCATTTCGTACACCTTATCCAGTGCAAAGGTGGAAAGGTCGATGGTACCCACCGACAGGGTGGACAGACGGTCGATCTGGGACTCCGGGCCGGCCACATTGAGGGTCTTCTTGCTCAGGGAGTAGACCAGCACCGAGGGGTCAAAGTCGCGGGGCGCGTTGATAAAGCTGACTTCCACCGGCAGGGTGGCCAGCTTATACACCTGCAGCGTGACCTCGACGCTGTCCGTTTCCAGAGTAGTATACTCAAATTTCACCTCTCCGCCGCTGCGGGTGTAAAAACGCAGGCCGGTGTCCAGAGTGACGGGACTGGTCAGCTCGCCGCTGTAGGTCACCTCGGCGGTGCAGGTCTCCACCTTGCTCAGCTCGGTGCTGGGGCCGGAGAGAGTCACCGTCTCCTTCGAGATGTCGGTGCCGTAGAGGATATAGCCGTCTGCTATCTTCAGGTAATTCGTCGTCACCTGGATGGGCAGGGTCTTTTCTTCCACCACATCGAACACCACGTCCACGGTGTTGTCGCCGTCGATGGAGACGGACACACCGGTGAGCAGGGTGCTCTGGCTCCGCACCTGAAGGCGCAGGCTCTTTTCGCCGCTGTCGCGGACGCTGGACCAGTCGGGGTAGACGACAAAGTCGTTGGCCGACAGGCTGCCGATGGTGTAGCCGTCGCCGGAAAGCTTCAGGTTGACCGTTTTTTCCTCCGCATTGACGATGCTCAGGCCCCGGGAAGTGTAGGCAGCCGAATCATAGCTGAAGTCTACCGGAACATTATAGATGGTGGTGGTGGTGCCGGGCTGCACGACGATGGTGACAGCCATCCACGCGATGACTGCACCCAGCAAAGAAAGCAGGAGCCGGATGCGGCGGTCGTTCAGCAGATTGCGCTTGGGGGATACGGCAGGCTTGCCGTTGTTCTGCTCAGTGCTCATTGCTGCTCATCCTCCTCCTTGTTGTTCACCCAGTTCAGCAGGCGCTTGCCCCGGGCCTTCCAGCCCTCGGCAGCGCTCTTCTCGCTGGCGGTCTCCTTGGGTATCATCTCATCCACCAGCCGGGTGTAAAGGGTCTGACGGTCAAAGTGGCGCATGAGCACACCGTTTTTCGCCATCGAGATGATGCCCGTCTCCTCGCTGACCACGATGGCGATGGCGTCGGAGTTCTCGGCGATGCCGAGGCAGGCGCGGTGGCGGGTACCCATGTCCTTGCCCAGGTCCAGGTTGTTGGAAAGGGGCAGCACACAGCCTGCGGCCTTGATGCGGCCATTCTCGATGATGGCTGCGCCGTCGTGGAGGGGGGTACCCTCGTAGAAGATGGTACCCAGCACCTCCAGGTTGACTGCGCTGTTCACGGGCGTGCCGGTGCGGACGATCTCAGAAAGGTTGGTGTTCCGTTCCAGCACGATGAGCGCGCCGGTCTTGGTCTCCGAAAAGCGCTCTGCCGCATCGCAGATGGCGATGATGGCGCTGCGCCACGCGCCCTTGAGGCTGGTGTCGTTGTAGCGGTTTTTATTGAAGAAGCGATAGGCCCACTGGTCGGTCTGGCCCATCCGCTCCAGCGCACGCCGTATCTCGGGCTGGAACAGCACTACCAGCGTCAGCAGACCGACTTGCAGCAGCGAGTTGAGCAGCCAGGTGACGGTGCGCATATTCAGGATGTTCGCCACCAGATAGACCGCCATCACGATGAGCGCGCCCTTGGCCAGCTGGCCGGCGCGGGTGCGGTTGACGAAGCCCAGCAGCTGGTAGATGAGGAACGCGATAATGAGGATGTCCAGCAGGTCTACCAGCTTGAAGGTCTGGAAATTTGCTACGATAGAGTTCAGAGTCATGGGTCACATTCTCCCGTTCACACTGCTTCGATGAGGGCGACGGCGTGGGCTGCGATGCCCAGCCCCTCGCCGGTAAAGCCCAGATGCTCCTCGGTGGTGGCTTTGACGCTCACGGCGTCCACCGGCATCCCGAAAGCCTCGGCCAGCTTTGCCCGCATGGCCGGGATGTGGGGGGCCAGCTTCGGGCGCTGGCAGAGGATGGTGGCGTCGATGTTCTCGATGCGCCAGCCGTGCCCGGTCACGATTTCTGCCACACGGCGGGCCAGCATGAGGCTGTCGGCCCCGGCGTACTCTTCCGCCGTATCGGGGAAGTGCTGGCCGATGTCGCCCAGCGCCGCTGCGCCCAGCACGGCGTCCATGACCGCATGGGCCAGCACGTCGGCGTCCGAGTGGCCCAGCAGACCCTTTTCATACGGCACTTCCACGCCGCCCAGGATGAGCTTGCGGCCCTCCACCAGACGGTGGACGTCGTAACCATGACCAATGCGCATTTTCTTTCCTCCGTTCCCGGCCCGGGGCAGGTCCTCCCGGGTGGTGATCTTGATGTTTGCGTAGTCGCCCTGTACCAGCTCCACCGGACGGCCCGTCAGCTCAAACAGGCTGCAATCATCGGTGACGAGGCGGGCGCTGGCCTCGTCCAGTTCATCCAGCGCCGCCAGATAGGCGGCCCGGTCGAAGCACTGGGGCGTCTGCACCGCATAAAGGGTGCTGCGGTCGGGGGTGTTCTCCACCATGCAGCCTTCCGGCACAGTCTTGCCGTTTCCGCCCTTCGCCCGCTTGATGGTGTCCTTCACCGGCACCGCCGGGGCGGCGGCACCGCAGCGGGCAGCGGCCGCTATCGTATCGGCGATAACGCTCTGGCTCACGAAGGGCCGGGCCGCGTCGTGGACGGCCACCAGTCTGCCGTGGGCAGCGGCCACACCGCTGCGGGCGCTCTCGGCGCGGGTCGAGCCGCCCTTCACCAGCCGCACCGGCTTTTTGCAGCGGGCAGCAGCCCGCTGGGCATTCTCACCGGACGCGCCGGTCACGATCACCAGCTCGTCCACCTCCGGACACTCGTCAAAGGCCCGGACGCTCCGCTCCAGGACGGTCTCACCGCCCAGATCGAAGCTCAGTTTATCAAATCCCATCCGGGTGGAAGAACCAGCCGCCACCAGGACTGCCGTCACACGATGTTCCAATTTCTTACACCTGCCCCATTTTATTCCTGCCCTGCGCCGCACTGCACAGAGCGTATTATTATTCATTGAATATTATAGCGTATCCACCCACAAACTGCAACAGCCCTCGCCCATCAAAAATGCCCCCGTGCAGCACTTTTGGCGCTGTACGGAGGCATAAATTTTTTATGAAATTTCTGCGTTATGCGAGGATGGGCTCGATGGCAGCGGCCAGAGCATCCTTCTGAGCCTGAGCCTCGGCCAGGTCTTTGCCCAGAGTGGTGAAGTAGGTCTTGATCTTCGGCTCAGTGCCGGAGGGACGGACGACCACGGTAGCGCCGTTGTCCAGAGTGTAGATGAGGACGTTTGCGGCGGGCAGGCCGGTCTCTTCGGGCTTCTCGTAGTCGGTGACCTTGACCACCTTGTGGCCGGCCAGCTCGGTGAGGGGCTCGTCACGCAGCTTCTGCATGATGGAAGCCATCTTCTCCATGCCGGTCAGGCCGGGGAACTCGAAGCTGTCCACCTTGTTCA
>ERZ833515.489-NODE-489-length-34050-cov-4.862421_pt1 | contig 34050 bp, 25 predicted proteins | sample MGYA00519949_ERZ833515 | MGnify/ENA primary metagenome ERZ833515 (study PRJEB31850, sample SAMEA3708741) | human gut metagenome | biome: human gut; feature: human-associated habitat; material: faeces | place: China | collected 2014 ...
AAGTTTCTATTAAAAATAAGAGGGGCAAAGCTTTCAAAGGAGACGAAACTTACAGATATATACAAGATTTTAAACGATTCTTTACCTACTTTGACAGATGAAGATTTGAGAGTATTGATAGATACTATGGAAAGAATAAAAAGGATGGAAGAGACAAATGAAGAGCAGAAGAGGGTATTGGAATTATTAAAAAAATTAGAGAAAAATTATACTATTTATAATAAAAATATGCTTTGGAAAAAGTATCAAAGAGCAGTAGAACAAGAAAAAGAGTATAGTTTAGAAAAAAAGTATTATGAAAAAGAAAAGCGAGATTTAGAAAAATATAGAATAGAGATAAAAAATAATAATGAAAATATAGAGAGAGGAGTAAATAGAGTAGAGGGAATAAAAAGTGAAAGAAAAAGATTAGAGAATAATAACTTAAAGAAAGCCGTAGAGGAGTTAAAAGAAAACCAAGAAAAAAAGTTAATAGCAGATAAAGAGATAGATAAGAAAAAATCTAGACTTGAAGAAGAAAATAAAAAAATAGATAGTTATAAGATAAAGGATAGAAATCTGAAGAGAGATTTAGAAAATCAGAGATATAAAATAGAGAAAAATTATAAAGAACTAGAGGATATAAATGAAATTTTACTATTAGAAACTCCACTTACAAGAAAAGAGATAATATTTCAAAATAACTATGAGGAGATAATAAGAGAGGTAGTAAATATTTTTGAAATAGTTGTTAATAAAATAGAGATAGCTTTTTCTGTCTTGAAAGAGGAAGAGAAGATAGTAAAAACTTTAAATATTTGTGAAGAGGAATATGACAGATTAAACTCTAATAAAAACGACATAGAAAAGAGCTATAAAATTGCTTTAGAGATGGAAGAGAAAGAGAAAGATGATTTAATTGAAAAATATTATATTATAAAAAATAGAAATGAATTTTTGAAAATAAGTAAAGATGAGTTGGAGAAAATAGTGAGTTTTATAAAAGATTTTAGTACAATAAAAACTCCTAAAAATATAACAGATATTTTTTATAAAAACTATAGAGAGAAGTTTGAAGAGACAGAGCTAGAAAGAAGAGAGCTCGTGTATAAAAAAGAGAAGAGATTAAAAGAGCAAGATGAAGTTTTACAAAAATTAGAGAGCTTAAGAAATCAGCCAGAGAGTGTTCCTGAGAGAAGTAGAGAGAAAAAAGAGTGTAGAGAAGCTTTAATTAAAGAGGGAATAAAATTTATTCCACTCTATGAAGCGTTAGATTTTTCAGTGGAACTTTCTGAAGAGGAGAAAAAAATATTAGAGGGACAATTAAAAGAGTTAGGATTAATAGATATATTAGTCATTCCTTATGAAGAACATGAGAGAGCAAGTAAAATAATATCTAAATACAGTGATTCAATACTTATTCCCAAAGAAGAAAATAGTACAAAAAAGAGTTTTGAAAAATTTAGAATAGCAAATGTAGAGAAGGAATATAAAAAGGTAGTAGAGGATTTTCTAAAAAATATATCTACTGAGAATGGAGATTTTGAAAGTAAAAACCTTATTTTAAAAAAGAATGGATATTTTAAATATGGAGTAACTCAAGGATGGGTAGTAGGTAAGGAGATAGAGTTTATTGGAGCTCAAAATAGAAGAGCTAAAATCTTAAAAGAGATAGAAGAGTTAGAAGTAAAACTAGAAAATTTTAGAAGAGAGATTGAGATATATGACTCTCATATTGAAGGGTTGAAGGAACAACTAAAGAGATTAGAGTTAGAATATAATGAATTGCCAACATTTAGAAATATAGAGCAGAGCATATCGTTACGGAATGAAGAGCAGGAAAAATTAAGAAGAGTTATTGAAGAATTTAAATTAAAAGAGGAACAGTTAGAGAAGATAAAAGGAAGAAAAAAAGAGATAGAGTTAAAGGTGGCTCATTCTTGTAAAACATTAAATTATAAAAGAGATGTTGAAAGTTACAAAGAGGTTTTAGAAATAAGTAAGGAGTATTATAAAAAGATACTAGAATTGAAATCTCTAAGAGGAAACTATGCTAATATAAAAGAATCTATAGAGTCAAACCAAGTCATAATTGAAGATAAAGGAAGTACAATTGAAGATATTTGGGAAGAGCTAAGAAGATTAGAGAGGGAGCAAGAAAAGTTAAGAGATAATATTAAAAAGATAGAGGAATTTTTAAACCTTCCAGAGAATTTGGAGATAGGAGAGAGATTAAAAAGTTTAATACAAGAGGAGTTAAGATTACAGCAGGAAATAGAAAATAGAAAATCTAATATAATAAAAAGAAAAGTAGAGATAGAAAAATTAAGTGAGAGTATAGGAAATAGAGAACAAAATTTAATAATATTAGATGAATTAAGTAAGAAAGCCCAATATTACTTAGAAGAAGAGAAAAAATTAGGACTAGCTTCTTTGGAAGGAATAACAGGAGATGAAGATTACTTAAGATTTACTCCAGGTAAGCTCTATGAAAAAGTAGCAACAAGATATGGAGAGTATAAGGGAACACTGAATTATTATAATGGGGTAGTTGAGTATATTTTTGAAGATGAAGAGAACTTTTTAAGAAGAAGAGCTGTAATAAATTTCATATATGATGGAAAAAAGATATCACTTTATGAATTTAAAGAGTTATTAAGTGAAGAGATTGTTACAAGAGAATCTGTATTAGCTGAAAATGATAGAAAATTAATAGAGGATATACTTTCTGGAAATGTTAGCCATAAATTAAATGTTCAAATTTATGAGGCAAAAAAATGGATAGAAAAGACTAGTGAAAATTTACAAAATCTTTCTAATTCAGAAAGATTAAAATTTGCTATTGGTTGGCTCCCTAAAAAAAGTTCGGATATAGAGGAACTAAATACTTTAGAGTTACAGAGATTACTTATAAAAGATAGAGAATTATTAACTGAAGAGGAGTTAGAAAAACTTTCAATCCATTTTAGAAACAGGCTTTCAGTAATAAGAGAGGAGATAAAGGATAGTAGTGGAGATTACTCAGAAGTAATAAAAGAGATGTTAGATTATAGAAAATGGTTTGACTTTACTATATTTTATTATAAAGATGGAGGAAATAAACAGGAACTTACATCTAATATATTTAATAAATTTAGTGGAGGAGAGAGAGCTATTGCTATGTATCTACCTCTATTAACAGCAGCTTCAGCTCAATATCAAAAGGGAAGAGAGGAGTGTCCAAGAATGATAGCTTTAGATGAAGCATTTGCAGGAGTAGATGATAAAAATATAGCTAGTGTTTTTGAATTTATAGAAACATTGAATTTTGATTATATAATGAATTCTCAAAATTTATGGGGAACTTATGATACAGTAAAGAGATTAAAAATAGTAGAATTGATAAAAAATAGTGAAAATAATATGATTGTTACTAATAATTATATTTGGGATGCAATGAAAAATAAAAAGGAGTTTATCTTATAAAGATGAGAGAGAATTTAAAATTTTTTAGAAACTCGGCTTATAAAAGAGTTTTTAAAGAGTTGAAAAGAAAATGGGAGATTTATGGAAAATTTACTGGAATAATAAAACTAGAGAATCTTTCTCAAGAAGAAAAGAGAGCTATTGAAAGTTTTTTAGGCAGATATGTAGAGGAAAAAAATATAAAAATAAAAGCTATAGAATTTCAAGAAGCCCTTGAAAAAAGTAAGTTTAAAGAGATATCTTTACTTGAAGTATTAGAAGAGTATTATGGCGAGAAAATATTAACTAATAAAAGTAAAAAGGAAAATGAAGAGAGATTAAAAGAGGAGAGTTTTGAAAGAGTTATAAGCAATTTAGAGACTTTAGGAAAAATTGGGAAAAATGTAGAATTCCTTTTAGAGAAAATAAAGAAAAACTATAAATATCAGATGGAAGAGATTGTTATTAACTCTTTAAAAGCAATAGATTTTTTAGAGAGAACAGAGAAAAAAATAAAATTAGCAATGCTTGCAAATTTTATAACTTTTAATCCTCATTATTTTGATAGAGGAGAGATTTCAGGAAATTATCTAATCTATCTTTTAACACAGCTAGAAAATATAGAAGTGCCTAACGATAGCGAAAGTATAGTTGAATTATATTTTAAATATGGGATTGAGGGAGATATAATATCTAGTTTTACTACAGCTTTTGGTATAAAATTATATAGAGAAGATGGAGAACATTTAGCTTATTCTGAATTTATAAGGAGAGGAGAGTCCTATCTGATATCTTTGAGTAATTTAAAGGAGATAGTAAAAGCCCAAGGTGTAAATAATAAAATATATGTAGTGGAGAATCAAATGGTGTTTTCCTATCTATGTGAGATATTTAAGGATAAAAAAGTATCTTTGCTATGTACATCTGGACAATTTAAAACAGCTTCTCTATATCTTATTGATTTACTTTGTCAAAACTCTAATGAAATTTATTACTCAGGGGATTTTGATGGGGAAGGGTTAGAGATGGCACAAAGGATAATTAGGAGAGGCAAAGGGAAAATAAAAGCTTGGAGATTTCAAGTAGAGAATTATATAAAAATAGATTCTCAAAAGGAAATGAGTGAGATTAGCTTGAAAAAATTGGATAAAATAGATGAGGAAACCCTATTAGAAGTAGTGAAAATAATGAAAAAAGAGAAGAAAGCTAAATATCAAGAGAGTCTTTTGGAGGAGTTAGTAAAAGATATTTTAAAAAGTTGTTAAAATAATAAATAGGGCTGCTGCAATGCAATAGCCCTATTTATTATATATTATTTAATACCTTTTTCTGAGAAATATTTTTCAGCACCTGGGTGTAATTTAATACTCATACCTTCTAATCCTGTATCCTCTTTTATAAATTCTCCTACTTTATGAGCAGCTTTTATTCTATCACTATTAGCATACATAGATTTTAACATATTATAAACCATATCTTCAGATAATTTAGAGCTTACTACAAGCATAGATTGAACTGTTAGTGTTTGTGCATCCTCTTTTTGAGTACTATAAGTTCCACCTTTGATTTTATAATCAGTATAGTAAGAGTATTTTTCTTTTAATTTATTTGCTAAATCTTCATCTATATTAACAACTTTAACATCTCTTTGAGTAGCTAAGTCAACAATTGCTGATGTAGGAACTCCTGCAACTAAGAAAGCAGCATCAATTTGTTTATCTCTTAAACCAGTAGCAGCTTCAGCAAAAGATAGGTATTGAGGTTTATAATCTTTCTCTTCTATTCCAGCTGCCTCTAATATTTGTACAGCATTACAATAAACTCCACTTCCAATAGCTCCAATAGCAACTTTTTTACCTCTTAAATCTTCTATTGAATTGATACTATCATCAGTGGTAATACATTGGATAGGCTCACTATATAAAGTAGCCATTCCTCTTATATTTTCTATTTTCTTTTCAAATAATTCTACTCCATTTTCAGCATAAGATGCAACGTCATTTTGAATAATAGCAACATCTATATCTCCTTTTTCCAACATATTTACGTTGGCAACAGAAGCTCCAGTAGATTCAGCAGTAGCATTTACTCCTTTTATATTAGAGTTCCAAATTTCAGCAAAAGCTCCTCCTAAAGGATAATAAGTTCCAGCTGTTCCCCCAGTACCTATGTTGATATAAGTAGTTTGTTCTCCACCACAAGCTCCTAATCCTACAACCATTGCTAATAAAGCTAATACTTTTTTCATAACAAATCCCTCCTAATTTAATTTTGATTTTTTACTTTGATAAATATAAACTACTACAATAATTACAATTCCTATGATGTCAGTTAAGAAACCTGGCTCTAATGTTAAAACTCCAGCAATTATTAGGAAAATTCTTTCAAGCATATTCATATTAGTTTTAAAATATCCTGTCAATCCTACAGATACACAAGTTATACCAATAATAGCTGTAATAATTTTTGGAATAACAGTTATTCCTGGATTAATCATAATTAACTCTGGACTTAAAACAAACATATATGGTATTAAGAAAGCTCCAATAGCTAATCTAGTTGCTTGTAATCCTGTCTTCATAGGTTCTGACTTAGCAACTCCAGCAGCAGCAACAGCAGCAAGACATACAGGTGGAGTGACATCAGCTATGATACCAAAATAGAAAACAAATAGATGAGCAGCTAACACTGGAACTATTGGTATCCCAGTAGCATCATGAATAAGTAATATAGCTGGGGCAGCAATAGTAGAAGTTATGACATAGTTAGCTGTAGTAGGAACTCCTATACCTAAAATTAATGAAGTAATCATAGTAAATAATAGAGTCAACATCAAATTTCCATTAGCTACTCCAACTAAGATAGAACCAACTTTTAATCCTAACCCTGTTTTAGTAACAACACCTGTAATAATTCCAGCACAAGCACAAGCAGCAATAACAGTTAGAGCACTTTTAGCTCCTTGTACCATTCCCTCTAATATATCTCTAAATGATAATCTAGTCTCTTTTTTAATAGCTGCACAAAGTATAGTAGAAGCAACAGCTCCAAGAGCAGCATAGATAGGAGACCAACCACTACTTAATAATCCGATTACTGCAAAGATTGGTATGATTAATTGACCTCTGGCTTTCATAACTTTAGAAAATTTTGGAATATCTTCTTTAGGTAATCCTTTTAATCCTAATTTTTTAGCTTCAAAATGAACTCCAATAAATACTCCTAAATAGTATAAAACAGCTGGAATAGCAGCAGCTAATATAACTTTAGAATAAGGTGTTCCTGTAATTTCAGCAAGTAGGAAAGCAGCGGCTCCCATTATAGGTGGCATAAGTTGTCCACCAGTAGATGCAGTAGCTTCAACAGCTCCAGCAAACTCTCCTTCATAACCTAATCTTTTCATCATAGGAATTGTAAAGCTTCCTGTTCCAACAACATTGGCAACAGAACTTCCAGAAAGAGTACCCATACAAGCACTTGAGATAACTGCTACCTTAGCTGGTCCACCTGGAGAACTTCCAGATATAGAGTTAGCTAAATCTATAAAAAATTCTCCCATTCCAGTTTTTTCAAGATAAGCTCCAAACAGTAAAAACATAAATATAAATGTAGAAGAAACTTGAATAGGTAATCCCATTATTCCCTCTGTAGTATAGAAAAGGTGTTGAACTAGCCCAGAAAGATTTACACCTCTATGTCCTAAAGCCCCAGGAATACTTCTTCCAACTAAAGCGTATATGATGAAAGCAATAGATATAATAACCATAGGTAAACCTATAACTCTTCTAGCAGCTTCTAAAACTAAAAGAATTGCAATTCCACCGACTACCATATCAACTCCATTTATAAGACCTTGTCTCGTTACAATATCTTTAAAGAAAATGACCACATATAAGCAACAAGCTCCAGCTAGTAATCCAAGTATATAATCTAATGGATGAAGACTATATTTATCCATCTTTGAGCTAGTAGGATAGAGAAAAAATACTGCTGTCAATCCAAAAGCTAAGTGAATAGAACGAGCAATTTGAGCATCAATCCCCCCTCTTATAGAGTAATATAGTTGGAATACAGTAAAGCAAAATAGTAATATCCAGATTACTTTTCCTTGAAATCCAGACAGCACTCTAAATCTAGAACCTTTGTCATATTTTGCTAGTAATTCATCAACATTGTTGATGTTGTCCTTTGTAGTATCAGTTTTGTTCATAACTCTCCCCCTTTTGAATTTTATATATTTATTTAATAGTTATTGATATTTTTGTAGGTTTATTTCCAAGTATATCATCAGATAAACTATATTTTTTACCATTTACTCTTAAGTAATGTTTTGCAATAGGAGATATAACCATATTGATATTTTTAAAACTTCTATCTGTTTTTAATATCATCTTTCCATCTTTTATCTCTAAGCTTCCCTCTTCAGGAAGAAAAGGTAATCCAACTCCATAAGAGCTGTACTCTGTTTTTATTAATCTCATCTTATCATCATCTACCACAAAAAATTCTTCAGCCTCTGTTTTCATTACAGAATGAGTATAACCTAAGGAAAAAGTGTTGTCTTCTAACTTATAGGTATATACTTTTTTATTAGTTAAATCATTTATTTCAAGGAGATATGCAGTTTTAAGATGAGAGAGTAGAAATAGTATGATAATTAGAAAGAAAAAAGAGATAAAAATAAGTTTTTTTCTTTTTATTAACAAAATAAATCACTCCATTAAATTTAATATATTTTGTATATCTTCTTTCGATGTTTGAATAATACCACTTTTATACTAACATGTCAATAGATTTTTAAAAAAAATTTTTATAAATTTTTAAAATGTATTTTTTTATCAAAATAGTAAGTTTAGAATTTTTATATCAGTTTTATAACAAATTATTTCGAAAGTGAGAATTTGAAAAGAGGTTAAAAATGTGATAGAATATCTAAAAAATAAAGAGATAATTATTTAATTAATAGTTTGATATATTAATAAAAGATAAAAAATAGCTATAGCTGAATAGGAGATAAATAAAGAAAGAGTAGATGAGGATAACCTTATCTACTCTTTTATTTTACAAATATAATAATATATCTCTACTACAATAAAGTACAGAGTATTTATTCAAAGAAGTGAGAATATTTTTTCTAGTAGTTATAGGAAGTATATTAGAGAAAATATTTTTCTTAGAGATTAACCCTTCTTCCATAAAAATAATATTCTCAGGAATAGTATAACTATCTACTACCTTGTTAAATCCCTCTAGTTCAATATTTTCAGAGGAGAAAATAAGAGATTTTTTATTTTTTAGTATTGAAAAGTCAATTTTTTTATCAACTATATAGAAAGAGTATCCCTCTTGAAAATCATCAGTTATATCCACACAGCTTAAAGTTTTTTTACAAGGGATTTCATCAGTTATAAGGAGAATCTTTTCCCCTAAACTCTTATAATACAAACCAATAGTTTGTATAACTGTATTGATTCCTCTACTTTTTTCTACAATAGCTAGAGTATTTTTTTTCTCTTTGAATACAGAAGCAAGAATATTTTTTTGTATAGAGTTATAGTTAAAATCTCCAAGCAGGAAATTTTTTATATCTCTAAAGAGTTCTCCCTGTTTTAGAGAGTAGGATACAAATTCATAATCTCTATCTATTATAAGATGTACATTGTAATTTTCCTCTTTAAGAATGATATCTTTAATACTAACTTTAAAATTATATCCATAGTTTTTTCTCATCTCCAGTAGAAGATAAGCAGTTTGATTATCAAGTGTAGTCAGATAGTTTCTATTGAGAGTAACATCTACTTCATAGTCATGATAGACTAATTTTAAATCAGAGTTTTCTAAGTTTTTTCTAGTATATATTACTGTTTCAATAGGAAAAACTGTATTGTATAGAGATTTATATCTTTCATAGATATTTTCCTCTTTTCTAGGAAGTTGCATATCTTCCACATACATTTTATACATATATTTATCTTTGAAGGTTTCTAGTTTTAATTTAAAAGCTATATCAGCATGGGAGATTGAAGCTATCTCATTAAAAACATCATCACTACTAAACCAAACACAATTTCTTATCTCAAGATTATCCTTTCTCACATTAAACATAGTATGGTTTTTCTCTTTACCAATAGGACGGACTCCAGATATTTCACAATTATTTAGAGCAAAAAGTGGAGAGGGGTTACCAAAACCAAAAGGTTCTAAAAGAGAAATTTTATCTATAAAGTCATAGGAGATTTTATAGGCTGGTATAGTTATATCTAATTTTACAGGTTTTATTAAGGATGACTCTGGAATATTTTCTTTAGCATACTCATTTATTCTTTTAGAAAATTCATTTATATTTTCTATTTTGATTGAAAATCCAGCTGCTCCAGCATGTCCACCATATTTCACAAAAAGTTCTTTCATAGTATTGAGAGCTTCTATCATATTAAATCCCTCTATACTTCTACATGAGGCAGTGGCTATTCCCTCCTCTGCTTTTATTTCCATAATGATAGTAGGCTTATAGTATCTATCTAAAATTTTAGAGGCAACTATTCCAATTACTCCATGGTGAAATCCTTCCTCTGCTACTACTAAGACACTATCTTCAAAAAGTTTTTCATTTTCGATTTTAAAAAGAGCTTTTTCTAAAATCATCTCCTGTATCTCTTTTCTTTCAGTATTATTATTTAGAAGCTCATTGATTATCTCACTACATACTCTATGGTCTTTTTCTATAAATAGTTCTACAGCTCTTTTAGCATCTTCTAATCTTCCAGCAGCATTAAATATTGGAGCTATAATAAACCCAATATCATAGGTGTTAAATTTTTTTGTCTTATAATCTTCAAATATTTTTTTTATAAGCATGCTTATTCCAAGCCAATGACTTTTATTAAGTTGCTCCATTCCAAATTTTGTAAATATTCTATTCTCTTCTAAAAGAGGTACTATATCAGCTACTGTACCTATTGCAACAATATCTAAATATTTATATAGCTCCTCTTTTTTTTCTAGTCTATCAAAGAGAGCATAAATAAGCATAAAAGCTGTTCCTACTCCAGCCATATATTTAAAAGGAAACTGATTGTCCTCTCTTTTGGGATTGATTACAGCATAAGCTGGGGGATTACCATTATTAATTTCGTGGTGATCAGTAACTATAATCTCCAATCCTAAAGAGTTGGCATACTCTATCTCAGGATGAGCAGAGATACCACAGTCTACAGTGATAATTACCTTTCCCCCTTGAGATTTTATATAGTCCATAGCTTCTTTGTTGAGTCCATACCCTTCATCTCTTAGAGGAATATAGTATCTAGGGGTAATTCCTATCTCTGATAGAGCAAGATAACACAAAGAGGTAGAGGTAATTCCATCTACATCATAATCTCCATATATCCATACCTCTTCTTTATTTTCTTTAGCTTGTAATATTCTTTCTACTGCTCTATCCACATCTTTTAATAGAAGTGGGGAGTGTATATTATCTAAAGAAGTATTTATAAATTTATATATTTTCTCTTCATCTCTAATATCTCTATTGTATAGCAGATTTAAAATATCTCTATCAATGTTGAGATTAGTATTTTGAGAGAAACTATTTTCTTTATATATCCATCTAGTATTTCTCATTGTTTCTCCTTTTAAAAATCATAAAGTCTTGAATAAAAGATATATGTCATAAACATATTTTGTAAGAAAAATCTCTCTTCAGGAATAGTAATTGAAGTAAAATTAATATCATTAGTATGACCAAAATATATTAAATCTAAGTACTCTTCTCCATAAACATATGCTATAAGAGTTTTTATCTTATTTCCTTTGTATTTATCTAAAAGAGTTTTTAAAATCTTAGTTCCCTCTTCAATATTTGTATTTACATCAAAAAGCTCAAAGAAACGAAGAGAGCTATCATCTTTATATGGAATATTCATAATACCAAATTTTGAATCATCAGATATATAGTAGGGATTGAATCCTGTAATAGTATGAATAATTGTATAGATTAACTCTTGAGGTACATCATATTTTTTAGAATACTCACTTATGATATCTCCATAATATAGAGGAAATTCATATTTAAAAAGCTCCTTATAGTCAGCAAAATCTCTTAGTGCAAGGAGAGAGTTCTTAAAAGCTAAATCATAGAACTTTCCACTCTCTAGAATCAAAGTAGTTCCTAATACAGCCTCTACACTTTTTTTCTTATTAAAACTACTCTTTTGGAAAGCTATTTTTAAAATCTCTCTATTTTCCAATTCAGCTATCTGCGAAAGTTGATCTATCTCAAGAATATCAGCCTTTGGAATAAAATCTTGAGAAAGAGAGATTTGAGAACTAAGTATTAAATTAGAAAAAACTATTAAATCCTCTAAAGAATCCATCAAAGTAACTGAAAGGTTTTTATCCTTTAGAAGCTGTTTAAAATACAATCCAGCATAAGTATTTGGATATTTTTCTGATAGACTTTGTACAGCCTTTAAAGAGTTTACCTCATCTTTTAAATAAAGATATGAAAAAGCAGCCGTAGAGTCAGTTATGATATTTTTTTCCTCAACATTTTTTAGATTTTCTATTGCATTACTATACTCTCCAAGAGTAAAATAGATACCTGCTGAGTAATAGTTAGCTTTTGAGAAAAACTCTCCCTCTTTAATGGAGTTGAAAAGATAAAGAGCTCTTGAGAAATCTCTTTTCTTATAGAAAGCAATTCCTCTATAATATTTAAATAAATTATTGAGGTCTTTATCAATTTTTTTAGTTAAATCTAAAATTTTATTATAATCTTTTTTTGCTAAAAGTGCTTCAAAGTAATCTCTATATATGTCTTCTTTTTCCTCTATAAACAAATTATCCTTTTTTAAAAGAAGAGTATAAAGTTCAGTAGCATGTTGAAAATCTTTTTTAGATGTATAAAATTTTCCAATCTCCAATAGATCAGAGGTATAGAAATCATCAATTACATCAAAATTATATTCAAATTTTAACTGTAATTTTTTCTCATATTGTGGAGAAAAATCTTTTAAAATCTCTAGAGCTTTTTTTTCATAGTAAGCTACAAATGGATAAAAAGTATTAGACTCTACTCTATTAAGATAGGTAATAGCTTTTTCTTTTTGTCCAATTTTTAGTAGAGAAACTCCAAGAGCAAAATCTCTTTCAGCAAAGAGATGTAATTTTTCTGTTTGAGCATTATCGTTTAAAAATTTATTAGAAACATATACAGCCTTTTCAAGATAGTAAGCAGCATTTTCATAATCTTCTAAATAGTAATAGTTCATTCCAATAAAGAAATAAGCATAATTATTGGAAATGATAGTTGAAGATGGAAAGGTCTTCAAGAGTGTTTCAAAATTTAATTTAGCCAATGAATAATTTCTATTGTAATAAGCTTTTTTTCCATCTAAAAATAGATTATAATCTTTGTTTGTATATGTAAAACTATTATTAAAATAGATTAGAAATAAAAATATAGAAAGTATTTTTTTCATTTTTTAGCACCTCATATCATAGTATCTATATATAATTATCTCAAAATAATAAGAAAATGGCAATGAATTTTCTAAAAAATATCTTGAAATTATTTGTAAATTATTAGATAATGAAGGGGAACAATAGAGTTTTTTTATGGGAGGTGAGAGTTTGGGAAAAATTAAGATATTAGATGAATCTGTATCAAATATAATTGCTGCAGGGGAAGTAGTAGAAAATCCAGCTAGTATGATAAAAGAACTTTTAGAGAATTCCTTAGATGCTGAAAGTAAAAGTATAAGAATAGAGGTAAAAAATGGTGGAAGAGATGTAGCTATAATAGATGATGGTGTAGGTATGTCTCAAGATGATTTATTGCTCTCTATTGAAAGGCATGCTACCAGTAAAATTTCTAAAAAAGATGATTTATATAATCTGTATACTTATGGATTTAGAGGAGAGGCTCTTTCATCTATAAGTGCTGTTTCAAAAATGAGTATCTCTTCAAGAGTAGAGGAGAGTGAGGTAGGTTCTCAAATTACAGTTTTAGGAGGAAAAGTTACAAGCCTAAAAGATGTACAGAGAAATAGAGGAACTACCATAGAGATAAAGGAGTTATTTTTTAATACTCCAGCTAGATTAAAATTTTTAAGAAAACCAAGTACTGAATATATTAATATAAAGGACATCATAATACAGGAGGCACTGTCTAATCCAGATGTAGCTATAATGCTTATATTAGATGGAAAAGTAAGTATAAAAACTAGTGGAAATGGATTAGATAATGCAATAGTAGAGATATTTGGAAAAAATGTTTTAAAGAATATGAAAAAATTTAAGTTAGGATATCTAGGAAATGGAGCAATATATAGAAGCACTAAGGACTCTATCTTTACCTTTGTAAATAATAGAATGGTAAAATCTAAAATAGTAGAGAGTGCTGTAATAGATGGATATTACACTAAGCTTATGAAAGGAAAATATCCATTTGCTATAATATTTCTAGATATAAATCCAAAAGATGTAGATGTAAATGTACATCCTTCTAAAAAAATTGTAAAATTTGCTGATGAAGAAGAGATTTATAACTATGTTTTAAAAGAGATAGAGAAAACTTTTGCTAGAGATGATGACTTTGTATCTCCTACACTTCAAGAGAAGATAGAAAAAGAGGAGAGTAAGTTTTTAGATTTTTCAGAGTTTGAAAAATTTACTCCAATGAAATCAGAGCCTCAACAGTTTCAAGAATTATTAGAAGAAGAGAAAGGTATAGAAGAGGAAATTTTTGAGGAGAAAAGAGAAAAATTACAAGAAAAAGATATACTAAGAGAAGAATTTGAAGAGAAAAAAGAATATGAAGTTATAGAAGATAAAAGAATAGAAAAAGAGATTGTAAGAGAAGAAAATATTGAGTTTAATACAGAATCTTCTTCAAAAAATAAAATTCCTTTAGATATATATGAAGAGAAAGTAAAAACTCCAGAAATAACTGTGAAAAAAGTAGAAGAAAAAAGTAAGAAGATAGAGTTTAGAGTTATAGGACAAGTTTTTGGAACTTTTATCTTAGTGGAGAGAGATGGAGTATTTGAAATCTATGATCAACATATAGTACACGAGAGAATACTTTATGAAAAATTAAAAGCTCAATATTATGGAACAAAGGTAAGTATGCAACAGCTTCTTGTACCTATTAGAATATTAGTTGACCCAAGAGAGAGGGAACTAATATTTGAAGAGGAAGAAAATTTTGCTAAAGCTGGTTTTGAAATAGATAGATTTTCAGACAATGAGATACTTATAAGAGCTGTTCCAATGTTAGATTTGAGAGATAGTATAGAGAATATTTTTAGAGAGATATTGAAAAATATAAAAGAGAATAGAAATATAGATATAAGAGAGAGTATATTGATATCTATGTCTTGTAAGGGAGCTATCAAAGCGAATGAGAAATTAAATCATGAGGAGATGGAAAGAATAGTAAGAGAATTGCATGAGATAGGAGAGTATACTTGTCCACATGGAAGACCTATTATTACTAAAATTACAAGAGATGATTTAGAAAAACTTTTTAAGAGAAAATAAGGAGAGAGTTTTGAATATAAATATTGTATGTATAGGAAAGGTAAAAGATAAATATATTATTGAAGGGATAAATGAGTTCTTGAAAAGAATGCAATCTTTTGCTAAAATGAAAGTAGTAGAACTGAAGGAAGATGGGAATGATAGTAATAGAAATCTTTCTATTGAAAAGGAATCTGAAGATATAGTAAAAACTCTTGAGAAATTGGGAGGTTATAATATTCTTTTGGATATACAGGGAAAAAATTACTCCTCTGAAGAGATGGCTAGTGAGATAGAAAAAATTGCTGTAAAGGGAGCTAGTACAATAAATTTTATAATAGGTGGCTCTTATGGCGTTTCTCAAAAGGTAAGAGATGTTAGTCAAATGAGATTAAGTTTTTCTAAGATGACATTTCCACATCAATTGATGAGATTAATTTTAACAGAACAAATTTATAGATGGTTTAGTATAATAAATAATGGTAAGTATCATAAGTAATTAAAATAAAGATAATATAAGGAGGAAATTTATATGTATTCACAAGGAGAAACTTTTTATTATGATATAGATGATGAGGAGTTTGAACTAAGTGTAGTAGAAAATATTACAATGAAGGATAAGGAGTATATCATAGCTGAGGATTATGATGGAGAGCTACATGTTTTTGTCTATGATGAAGATGAAGAGGAGATATACTTATTAGAGGATTCTGATGCTATGGAGATAATAGAGTACTGGCAAGATGAGTATATGGGTGGAGAAGATATAGGAGACTATGAAGATGATGAATACTATGATAGAGAAGATGAAGAGTATTCAGATAAATATGATAATGAAGATTATTATGAAGATGATGAAGAGGAATATTATTAATGAAAAAATTTATAATTAAAAATACAGATAGTTATGGTGAAAAAAGTTTTGAAATAGTTAGAGGGAGTGTAAGAGAAGAGGCTGAGCAAACTATTTATGAATATGATAGTAAGCTTGGAAAGTGTCAACTAACTATTTCAGATAGAAGAGTTATTATCTCTAGAGAAGGAGAGATATCTGCAATAATAGATGTAGATTTAGATAAAAAAACAGAGTTTGTCTATGTAACAAAGGAGATGAGGAAACTTTTCCATATAAAAGGAGAGAGTATCAATAGAGATACTGCAAAAGGAATAATAGAGTTTTCTTATAAAATTTATGAAGGGTTAGATGAATTAAATAGAATAACTATAGCTATAAAAGATTACTAATGGAGGAGATATGAAAAAATTTACATACTTGTGTTTAGTTTTATTATTGAGTAGTTGTGCAAGTTTAAATACTCTAAGAGATAATACTAACGAAAAAAAAGAGAGTAATATTGGAGTTAGTTGGAATAATTCGACTGGAGATTTGAAAACACAACAGATTATTTTAAATAGCTCAGCTCCAGAGGGGATACTTTCAGATATTTCCAATAGTTTAAAAAGAGGATATGTAAGAGAGTATAATACTACATATAGAGATAATTATGAGGTATATGTAGGGGATTATGTTTCTATTCCATTAGGAATAGGAGAGGATAGTTACAATGTATTATTTTCTCCTTTAGGTGCATCTTATGAATTGGAATTAAGAGAGGGAAAATTATTTTTTAGAGGAATATATCAAGGCAGTTATGAGATAATGCTTTATTCTGCTGGTTCATTTAGTAGAAAAATAACTATTCAAAATAAATTAAAATATGAATTTACAGAACAAAATAACTATGAGGTAATATCTCAAAGTTATAAAGCAGGTAATATGAAAGTATTATCTGATAGTGTAGCTGTACATAGAATAGCTTTTCCAAATAGCTTTAGAGATAAAGAGATATCTTTTATGCTTATAGATTTGGCTGGAAGAGATGGAAACTCTAAAGTTATAAAAGAGGAGATAGATTTTTTACAAAAATATACAAAGTTAGATGAATATGATAAATTAAATATAATCAATTCTTTAAAGCTAATTCAAGATAAAAATTTTGAATTAAATTCAGCACTTCTTGAGTTTGATAGCTCATCTCAAAATTTAAATCAAGAGATAGTAAAACTAATAACTGCTAAAGAAAATCCAACTCAAGATGAGATAATCTTTTTAGAGAAGGTATATACAAGTAGTTCAACTCCCGATGTAGCATTAGGAACATTTATAGGAAATTGGTATATAAAAAATGGAAATCCTGTAAAAGGAGCTTCTTATTTAAATGGAAATGGGAATTTAGGAAATATAGGAGAGTTATTACCAACTATTCCAACAACTCCAGTAGAAACAACAGAGAGTAGTAATACAGTGGTTACTCCAGAAAATTTAGAGGCACAAAATTATACTCAGTATTTAACTTTCTTTGAAGAGGGAAAGAAAAATTTTGAAAAAGAAAACTATGTAGAAGCAGCATTATATTTTGAAAAAGCTTTAGAGATAGATAAAAATTATATAGAGAAGAAAGATATCTATTTTTATTTAGGACAGAGTTATTTTAGAACAGAAAATTATTCAGAAGCTGTAAATGACTATAAAAATTCTTTAAATTTAGAAAAAAGTGATGAAAAAAAAGCAGAAATATATTATAATATAGGAATGGCATATAATAAACTTGGAGATAATGAGCAAGCTGTAAATTATCTGACTTATGTAAGACAAAATTATAAAAATTCACCTTGGAGTGTAAAGAGCAGTTTATATTTATTACAGCAAATGCAACAATATCCACAAAATTAACATTTAAACAAAAAATTTAAATAAAAGGAGAGAAACCGATGGAGAGATATTTTGATAGGATAGCTAATGATGCTCTTGTTATGGAAAAATGGAAAAGAGTAGAAGAGCTAAAAGAGATGGGAATAAAACCATTTGGAGAAAGATTTGATAAGAAAAATATGATAGGAGATATATTGTCTCATACTCCAGAAGAGGAATTAACATTTAAAACTGCTGGAAGAATAATGGCATATAGAGGAAAAGGAAAAACTGCTTTTGTTCATATTGAGGATATAAGCGGAAAAATTCAAGTTTACTTAAGACAAGATGAGCTTGGAGAAGAGAACTATGCTTTAGTTAAAAAGATAGGTGTAGGAGATATAATAGGAGTAGAGGGAACACTTTTCCTTACTTCAACAGGGGAATTAACTATAAGAGCTTCAGTAGTTACTTTACTTTGTAAAAACATCAGATCGTTACCTGAAAAATTCCACGGACTTACTGATGTAGAAACTAGATATAGAAAAAGATATGTAGATCTTATAATGAATAAAGATGTAAGAGATACATTTATAAAAAGAACTAAAATTATATCAGCAATTAGAAGAATATTAGATGGAAAAGGATTCTTAGAGGTTGAAACTCCATTAATGCACCCAATTTTAGGAGGAGCAGCAGCAAGACCATTTATTACTCACCACAATACTCTTGATATAGATTTATATCTAAGAATAGCTCCAGAGTTATACTTAAAGAGATTAATTATAGGTGGAATGGAAAAAGTATATGAACTAGGAAGAAACTTCAGAAACGAAGGAATGAGTACTAGACATAACCCAGAGTTTACTATGATAGAGATGTACCAAGCATATGCTGATTATACAGATATGATGGACTTAGCTGAAGAGATAATCAGTACTCTAGCTAAAGATGTATTAGGAACATCAACTATTACTTATAATGGAAAAGAGATAGTATTAGAGAACTTCAAGAGAATACATATGGTAGACTTAATAAAAGAAGTTACTGGTGTTGACTTCTGGAATAAAGATATCACTTTTGAAGAGGCAAAAGCTTTAGCAAAAGAGCACCATGTAGAAGTACCTGAGCATATGAATACTGTTGGACATATCATCAACCAATTCTTTGAAGAAAAATGTGAAGAGACAATAGTTCAACCAACATTTGTATATGGACATCCAGTAGAAATTTCTCCATTATCTAAAAGAAATGAAGAAGATTCAAGATTTACAGATAGATTTGAGCTATTTATAGATGCTAGAGAGTATGCTAACGCTTTCTCTGAGTTACAAGACCCAGCTGACCAAAGAGGAAGATTTGAAGCTCAAGTTGAAGAAGCTGAAAGAGGAAATGATGAGGCTACTCCTGTAATAGATGATGATTTCGTAGAGGCATTAGAGTATGGACTTCCACCTACAGGAGGAATGGGAATAGGAATAGACAGACTTATTATGTTATTAACTAACTCTGAATCTATTAGAGATGTATTATACTTCCCACAAATGAAACCAAGAGATTAATTAACTAACTATAAAAATCAAGAATGGTGAAGATTGAAAAGAATAAATAGAGCAAATCAGCAAAAACGAATGCTAAAAAACACAACTGTTTGAGTGAAACGAGTTTTGTGTTTTTAGTGAGTTGAGCCATACTTGCTCTTTATTCTTTGAACGAGAACCATTCTTGAATTGTTATTCAAGGAGCAAAAATGATTAGAGAATTCTTACTAATATTTGTTATAAACTATATAGGGGTAGTATTAACAGAGGTTTTTCACTTACCAATTCCTGGAACAATCAGTGGAATGTTATTACTATTTGCTTTATTATATTTTAAAATTTTAAAACTTTCTCATATAGAAAATGCAGGGAATTTTTTACTTTTGAATATGACAATATTCTTTCTTCCTCCTTCAGTAAGCTTGCTAGAGAGTATGTATCTATTGAAAACAGGTTTATTTAAAATACTGTTCTTAGTAATTTTTTCGACATTGATAACAATGGTAATTACAGCTTTAACTGTGCAATATTTAATTGAAAGAGGAGAGAGAAAATAATGGAAGGAATAACAAATAATCCACTTTTTGGTGTAATAATAAGTTTAATAGCTTTTGAAATAGGGAAATTTATTTTTAATAAGACAAAATTAGCAATATTTAATCCATTACTTATTGCTACAATAATTGTTATGGGATTTTTAAACTTTTTTCATATTACTGTAGTAGATTATATGTTGGGAGGAAATTTGATAGTTTTCTTTTTAGCACCAGCTACTGTGGTTTTAGCTATTCCACTATTTCAGCAGATAGACTTATTAAAGAAACATTTCATTCCTATTATAGGAGGAGGAATTGTAGGAGCAGTAGTGGCTATACTCTCTGTGATAATATTGGGGAAATTATTGGGAATAGACCATCAACTATTAGTATCTTTTATGCCTAAATCTATAACTACTCCAATAGGAATAGAGCTTTCAAAAATGTTAGGAGGAATTCCTTCAATAACTGTTTTTGCAATAATTATAACAGGGATTACAGGAAATGTAACAGCTCCTTTTATATATTCTATTTTTAGAATAAAAAACCCTATTGCAAAAGGATTAGGACTTGGAATATCAAGTCACGCAGTAGGAACAAGTAGAGCTATTGAGATGGGAAAAGTAGAGGGAGCTATGAGTGCACTATCAATAGTAATAGCAGGGATACTTACAATTATCTTAGCTCCAATTTTAAATATGTTTTTATAAAAAATAGAGGATTATTTCAATTAAAATAATCCTCTATTTTATTAATTTTGATAAGTTCCATGAAAATAATCTAAAAGAGTATTTTGATTAGGTATAGTAAATCTTTTTCTTACGACTTTAATAAGTCCTAATTCAGAAAGAACTTTTACCTGTCTAGAAACAGTTTCTCTTTTAGCACCTAAAATTTCACTTAAATATGTAATAGATAAATCAAAGTTTATTTCAGTACCTAAATCAGTTTCTATTCCAAAATCGCGAGCTAATTTATATAACTTAAGAGCAATTTGTCTATCAACAGTTATAGAGTTAGAAGTATTTTTTATTTGATGTGACATAACTCTATTTTTATAAATCAATGACTCAATAACTCCCTTTGCAAGAAGATAACTTTTTTCTAATACCTTCACAAAATCTTCTCTATCTATTTCTAGAAGTTTTGTAGGAGCAAGGAATTCACAACTAAGTAGAGTTGTATTTTCATATATAATAACTTCATTTAATACATCTCCAGCTCCAAATAAAAATACTACTTTTTTTGTATTATCGGGATTAGGTTTATAAAGAGAAGCTACCCCTTCAATTACAAAATATATAGTATGAATTTTTTCTCTATCAGAATATAATAAATCTCCTTTTTTATATTCTTTTATTTTAGCTATATTAGCTAACTCATTTAAAGCCTCTTTATCAAGATTTTGAAATAACTTTATTTTAGCAAGTTCTTTTTTCAAAAAATTCACCTCCACAAATACGTTATTTATATTATATAAGAAATAATTGTATTTTACAACTAAAAAAATATATTTTGTTCTATAATAAAAAAACTGCCATCGTAAAATGATGGCGGTTCTTTTGTCATATATGATAATTTAAGTTTAGGTGGCTTATCTATTCATCTCAGATGTACTTCCGTTATCATGGTCAGCCATAATACTCTCTACTAGAGAGGCGTCAGCACAAGAGATATCTCCGACAATAGTATTTTTTAATACAGAGTTTGCATTACCATATTTCATAGCTTTTTCAGCTTCATTGAAGTGTAGTAATCCATAAAGTACCCCTGCTATATAAGCATCTCCACTTCCTATTCTATCTACAATCTCTATATTTTCATAAGCTCTTTCAGAATAGAAAGTATCAGCTTTTCTATCGTATACTAATGATGAGAAGTTATGAGATTTTGGAGAATTTACAACTCTTTGAGTAGAAGCTATGAAAGCCAAATCGTATTCTTTCGCAAAAGCTCTGATTATATCCTTTAAATCTCCAGTTTTTTCAAACATTTTTCTAAATGTTTCTTCAGAAGCAAATAAAATATCTACATCTGGAAGAATTTTTTCTATTTCAACTTTAGCTTCTGGCTCAGACCATAAATTTCTTCTGAAGTTTACATCAAAAGAAACTAATGCTCCTCCTTTTTTAAAGTTAGCTATTAAATCCTTTGTAAGTTGCATTGAAGTTTCACAAAGTCCTAAAGATATTCCACTTGTATGGAAAATTTTAGTCTTTCCAAATACTTCTGGATTAACATCATTTATAGTCATTCTTTGGAATGATGAGTTCAATCTATCATAAGTTACATTTGGTTTTCTAGGAGATGAACCATACTCATAGAAGTATATAGGCATACGCTTATATTTACTATCATCAAATATTAAGAAATCATCTGCTACTCCATTTAAAGTCATAGATTTTCTAGCAAATTTTCCTAATTCATTGTTTGGTAGAGTAGTTAACATAGCTGTTTTTTCTCCAAGAGTTGATACAGAACTAGCAACGTTGAACTCTGCTCCTCCCATTTGTTTTGTCAGTAAATTTCCTTGGATAAGCATCTCATTATTAAGTGGAGATAATCTCATTATCATCTCTCCACAACAGATTAATCCAAACTCTCTATCTGCATAATCAAATATTTTACTCATTGATTCTTCCTCCCAAATTATTTACTTCTGATTTCTAATAATTTTTTTCTGAAAGCTTGAGCAGTTGCTATTATCTCCTCATCAGTTCCAGAAGCTAATTTTCCTCCAGCACCAACAGCAATTACTCCATTTTTAAACCATTCTTCCATATTTTCTAAGCTTACTCCACCAGTAGGCATGATATTTGCTTGTGGCAATGGAGCTTTTACAGCTTTTACAAATGATGGTCCAAAAGCACTTCCAGGGAATAATTTTATGATGTCAGCTCCATATTGCATAGCTGTTGTCATCTCAGTAATAGTCATACATCCAGGCATGTATGGGATTTGGTAAAGATTACATAATTTAGCTGTTTCTTTATCAAAAGCAGGTGAAACTATAAATTCTGCTCCAGCTAAAATAGCTATTCTAGCAGTAGCTGCATCTAATACTGTTCCAGCTCCTATTATCATTTCATTATTTACATCTTGCTCTTTAAGAGCTTTTATTACCTCAGTTGCTCCAGGTACTGTGTAAGTAACTTCTATAGCTGGAATTCCACCTTTTGCACAAGCTTTAGATATTCTTACTCCTTCAGCAACGCTTTCTCCTCTTACAACTGCAACTATTCCTATATCAGCAAGTCTTTCTAAAATTTTTCCTTTTCTTAACATGTTATTTCCTCCTAAACTTAACTTGTTTTTACACTATAACTATATAATAAAAATAAGAGAAAATCAACAGAACTATTGTTTATAAAATTTCAAATATGAAATTTTAATAGTTGAGAAAATATAAAAAGTTTATAAAATATAAGGTAATTAGGATTTTAGAAAAAATGAATTTTTCATATATGAAATTATAAAGAGATAGATTGTTTTGAAAAGTTAAAAAATTTTTAGTATAATTTTATCAATAAATAAATTTATTTAAGGGGGAGTAAAATGTTAGAAGTTTTAACTACAAAACTTATGCCAATAATTCTATATTTTTTAATAGGGTACGTTTTAAAAGTCTTAAAAATTTTAAAGAAAGAGGAAGCTAGTATACTTATAAAGCTAGTATTTTATCTGATGACACCAGCTGTAATAATCTCTTCTATGAGTACAATGAAATTTACTGGGAGTTTAATCTATTACCCAATATCTGCTATATGTATTCATATATTTATGTATTTTTTTACTCTATTTATTGCTAATAGATTAAATATCAATGAAAAAGAGAAGGTAATTTTTAGAGGTTCAACTCTAATTATGAATATGACATTTGTACTTCCCTTTTTTATAGTTTTCTTTGGAGAAAAAAATGTATATCTTCTATCTCTCTTTGATGCTGGAAATCTTTTAATGGTAACTACTGTTGTATATTCAATATTTATTACTAATAGCAATGGAGTTTTAGATAAATTAAAATCAGTTTTAAAATCTCCACTTATAATAGCTTTGATTATTGGTGGGATTTTAAATCTTACTGGAATTAGATTACCGAAAGGGATAGAGATAACAATTCAAAATATTGCTAGTATTACAGGAACTCTTATAATGATTGCTCTTGGAGCTTATTTTACACCTAAGTTTTCAAAATTAAAATTGAGTATTATTGTTATTCTTGTAAAAATGATAGGAGTTTTATTTATAGGATTTGTAATAGGAAAGATATTACCACTTGATGAGATGGGAAAAATGTTGATATTATTGGGAGCTATGTCTCCAGTTGGAAATAATGTCCTTAGTTATGCTATGGTAACAGACGGAGATATGGAGATGGCTACTAATGTTATTTCTCTATCTAATGTAGTAAGTTTTGTAAGTATATCTTTGTTGTTGGTATTTATATAGTTAGAATATAAATAATAAATTTATAAAGAGTAGTAAAAAGAGAAGTTACTACTCTTTTATTTTAATTATGATAAAATTACTATTTTAATACAATGTTTTAAAAAAGAACGTTTAATAATTTTTTTAGAAAAAATAGCAAAAAAACTATTGACTTTTTTAAAATTTCAAGTTATTATTCTAGTATACAAGAATTATTTTGTCGAGAGGAGAAAAGTATGAAATTAAACTTAAATGAGATAAAAAATATAAAAAATATAAGTGAAGTAGTGAATCCTGCATATGATATAGAAGCTGTAAAAGAAAATACAATGAAAGCACCAAAGTGGTTACACTTTGGTGCTGGAAATATTTTCAGAGCTTATGTTGGGAAGATGCAACAAAATCTTTTAAATAAAGGGCTTGAAAATACAGGGATTATCGTTGCAGAAAGTTTTGATACAGAGATTATAGATAAAGTGTATAAGCCACATGATAATTTAACTTTATCAGTAATTCTATCAAAGGATGGAAATTTTTCAACTGAGGTTATAGCTAGTATAGTTGAATCTTTAAAAGCTGACACAGATAAAGATACTTTAAAAGAGATAGTAAAAGCTCCAACTCTTCAAATGATCAGTTTTACAATTACTGAAAAAGGATATAACTTAAAAACTCCAAATGGAGAATATATGAAAGTTATAGAAGAGGATTTCCAAAACTCTCCAGAAGAAGCAAAACATATAATGAGTATAGTAACTAATTTACTATATGTTAGATTTAAAGCTGGAGCAACTCCAATTGCTTTAGTAAGCATGGATAACTGTGCTGGAAATGGAGATAGAGTAAGAGCAGCTGTTCTTGATATAGCAGAGCATTGGGTAGAAAAAGGATATGTAGAAAAAGAGTTCTTGGCTTATGTATCAGATGAGAAAAAAGTAGCTTATCCTATTTCAATGATAGATAAAATTACTCCAAGACCTGCAGAAGTAGTAAAAGAGCACCTAGAAAAATTAGGTTTTGAAGATATGAATATAGTAGTTACTTCTAAAAATACTTATACAGGAGCTTTTGTAAATGCTGAAGCACCAGAGTATTTTGTAGTAGAAGATAAATTCCCTAATGGAAGACCAGAATTAGAAAAATCAGAAGCTGGAGTATATGTAACAGATAGAGAGACAGTAGAAAAAACAGAGAGAATGAAAGTTACAACTTGTTTAAACCCATTACATACTACACTAGCTGTATATGGTTGTCTATTAAATGAAAAAACAATATTTGATGCAGTATCTAATCCATATTTAAATAAGTTAATAAAAAATATAGGATATGGAGAGGCATTAAAAGTTGTAGATGACCCAAAAATATTAAGTCCAAAAGCATTTATAGATGAAGTTATCAATGAGAGATTTGCTAATAAATTTATACCAGACCAACCTGAGAGAATAGCAACAGATACATCTCAAAAAGTAGGAATAAGATTTGGAGAGACTATAAAAGCATATTTAGCAAGTGATGAATTAAATGTAGAAGATATTAGATATATACCACTTGTATATGCTGGATGGTTTAGATATTTATTAGGAATTGATGATAATGGAAATGAAAGAAGTATTAGTCCAGATCCTATGTTAGATATGTTAAAAGAAAAAATGGCAGGAATAGAGTTTGGAAAACCTGAAACTTATAAGGGGCAACTAAGAGAAATCTTAAAAAATAAGATGATATTTGGAGTGGATTTAGAAGAAGTAGGAATGGCTGACAGAGTAGAAAAATATTTTGTAGAGATGTTAGCTGGAAAAAATGCAGTTATTAATTTGTTAAAAAAAATATAGATTATTAGGAGGAAAAAGATGAAAGGGAGATTATTAAAAGGAACAATTTTAAGCTTAATGTTATTAGGAATAGTAGGATGTGGAGGTAGTAAAGAGGGAGAGAATAGTAAGAGGAAATATGAATTGAAAGTTTCAACTACTCAAGCTGAGTCATCTATTATTGTTGAAGGATTACAAGAGTTAGCAAAAAAAGTGGAAGAAAAGACAGAAGGAGGACTAAAAATAACTGTATATCCTTCAAGCTCATTAGGTGTTGAAGAAGATATTATAGATCAAGCTATTCAAGGAATGAATGTTGCAGTATTAACAGATGCAGGGCGTATGGCTGATTATGTTTCAGAAATGGGAATTTTTAATATGGCTTATTTTGTAGATAACTATGATGAAGCATTAAAAGTAATGGAAACTGAAACTTTTAAAGGCTGGAAGGAGGACTTAATAACACATGATTTGAGAATTTTAACATTTAATTATTATGATGGAGCACGTTCTTTTATGGGGCATAAAGAGGCTAAAACTCCAAATGATTTAAAGGGGATAGTAGTGAGAACCCCAGGAGCAGCTCCTTATGTAGAAAGTATGAAAGCTATGGGAGCGACTCCATATAATATTGCTTGGAGCGAGGTATATAATGGAATTCAAACAAAATCTATTGATGCTTGTGAAGTACAATATACATCAGCAGTAAGTTCACATATCTATGAAGTATGTAAAGTTGTTAATAAAACAGAGCATATAAACTTATTAAATTGTTTAGTTACTAGTGAAATTTGGTTTAATAAATTACCTGAAGAATATAAAAAGATTTTGATAGAAACAGCTGAAGAAACAGCTTATGCTAATGGTAAGAAGATAGAGAGTTTACAAGTTGAAATGGAAAAAACTTTAGTAGATAATGGAATGAAAATAGTAGAAGTTGATAAAGAAGCATTTAAAGAGGCTGTGAAAAAAGCATATGATGCTTTAAATTATACTCAATTACGTGAAAAAATTTATAAAGAAATTGGTAAAAACTAGGAGGGAAAAAATTGCAAGAAATATATAGAAAATTTTGTAGATTGGAAAATATAATTGCTAATGTATTGTTAATAGGAATATTTATATTAGTTTTTAGTTCTGCAATTTTTAGAACGGCAGGCTTTCCCATTAACTGGGCACAGGATGCTGCTTTAGTTGCTTTTGCTTGGTTAACATTTTTAGGAAGTGATTTAGCTATAAGAAATACAAAATTAATAGGTATTGAAGTGATAGTAAAATATTTTCCTGCAAATGTTCAAAAATATTTAGATATAATTTTTAAGATTATTATAGTTATGTTTTTATTAATTTTAGTAAAATATGGTTATACAATGGCTATAACAGGAGCTAAAAGAACAATAACAACACTTGGGATAAGTTATGCTTGGGTAACAGCTTCAGTTCCTATTGGAGCAATATTGATGATAATCTCAACATTGATAAGGCTAAAAGAGTGTTGGAATAAATCAAGTAAAGAATGGGGTGAAGAAAAATAATGGAATTAGCAATACCTGTATTTTTAATATTTTTACTGTTAGGAATGCCAGTTGCATTTTCAATAGGAATGTCAGGACTAATATTTTTTCTTATAAGAGATTTACCAATGTCTGTTTTAGTTCAAAAATCAATTTCAACAAGTCAATCTTTTACAATGTTAGCAATTCCACTGTTTATATTTGCAGGAAACTTAATGAACAGTAGTGGAATAACAAGTAGATTAATGAAGTTAGCTAATGTTTGTACAGGACATATGTATGGAAATCTTGGACAAGTTTCTTGTGTTTTAAGTACTTTGATGGGGGGAGTTTCAGGTTCTGCTGTTGCAGATGCAGCAATGCAATCAAGAATTTTAGGACCAGAAATGACAAGATTAGGTTATGCTAGAGGTTGGAGTGCTGCAGTTAATGGATTATCTGGATTGATTGTTGCTACAATTCCACCAAGTATGGGATTAATAATTTTTGGAACAGTAGGGGAAGTATCAATAGGAAGATTATTTATGGCTGGATGGGTTCCAGGAATTTTAATGATGGTATTATTAATGATAACTTGCACTATATCTGCTCGTAAATTTGGGTACAAGCCAGAGCGTTTAAAAAGAGCAAGTATTAGTGAAATTTTAAAAACTTTTATAGCAAGTATATGGGCATTGATTTTTCCTATTTTATTGATAGCTTTGATAAGATTTGGAGTAATGAGTCCAACAGAATCAGGTTCTTTTGCGGTGGCATATGCTTTATTTGTAGGGGTATTTATTTATAAAGAATTATCTATGAAAACTTTTATGCAAACAGTAAAGGATAGTGTAAAAGATATTACTGTAATAACTATTATTTTAGCATTTTCAGGGACATTTGGCTATGGAGTAGTTTATGATGATATCACTACTAAATTAGCTGAATCATTAGCAAGTATTTCATCAAATCCAACAATATTATTGATATTAGTTGTATTATTTTTATTAGCTTGCGGAATGTTTATGGAAACTACAGTAATAGCTCTAATTTTAACTCCGATTTTATTACCAGTAATGCAAGAAGTAGGAGTAGATCCTGTTGTTTTTGGAATGATAATGATGACTTGTGTGACATTTGGAGTAATGACTCCACCAGTAGGGACAGCTTTATATACAGTTTCTGATATAATGGAGTGTTCTGTTGAAGACACTGTAAGATATGGATGGCCTTTTTATATAGCAGTCTTATTAGTAGTAGTATTTATGATATTATTTCCAGAAGCAGTATTATACCTTCCAAATTTAGTATATGGAACAAGTATTTAAATAAAATGAAAATCTAAAAGAATAAAGGAGTAAAATATGAAAATGTCATGGAGATGGTATGGTCAAAATAATGATGAAATTACTTTAGATCATATCAAACAAATTCCAGGAGTAACAAGTATAGTTTGGTCATTACATGATAAAGTAGCTGGTGAAGAGTGGGAATTTGAAAGAATAAAAGAAGTTACTGATTATATAAAATCAAAGGGATTTGATGCAGATGTAGTTGAAAGTGTAAATATACACGATGATATAAAGATTGGTAAACCAACTAGAGATAAGTATATTGATATATATATAGATACAATAAGAAAGCTAGCAAAAGTTGGAGTTAAAGTTATTTGTTATAATTTTATGCCAATCTTTGATTGGACTAGAACAGATTTATACAAAAAAATGGAAGACGGTTCAAACGCATTATTTTATCAAAAAGATTTGGTTACTGGAGTTTCGCCTCAAGAAATTAGCAGAAGAATAATAGAGGGAGCTGGGGACAAAACTATGCCAGGTTGGGAACCAGAAAGATTATCAAGATTAAATGAACTTTTTGAAGAATATAAAGATATAACAGAAGAAAAATTACTTGAGAATTTTAAATATTTTTTAGAAAGAGTAATTCCAATATGTGAAGAGGTAGATGTAAAATTAGCCGTTCATCCAGATGATCCACCTTGGCCAATTTTTGGATTACCAAGAGTAGTGAGAGATGAAGAGCACATAGAAAAAGTATTAAAATTAGTTGATAGTTCATATAATGGGTTAACATTGTGTAGTGGTTCTTTGGGACCAAATTTATCAAATAATATACCAAAAATAATTAGAAGATTTGGAGATAGAATACATTTCGGTCATGTTAGAAATGTTAGAGTCTTTGAAAATGGAGATTTTATAGAGAGTTCTCATAGAGCTTGTGATGGAGATGTTGATATAGTTGAGGTAATGAAAGCTTACCACGATATAAAATTTAATGGATATATAAGACCAGATCATGGAAGGCATTTGTGGGGAGAAGAAAAACATTGTAGACCAGGATATGGATTATATGATAGAGCTATGGGAGTTATGTATCTACTAGGAATTTGGGATACATTAGAAAAAAAATATAGATAACAAAAGGAGGTTATTACAAAATTGTGATAGCCTCCTTTTATATAAAAGATATTTAGAGGAGGAGAAAAATGGAAGAATTAACAGGAGAAAGAACTTGGAGAACATATATTGGTGGGAAATTATTAGATATTTTACAAGAAAAAATAAAACCTGAAGATAATCATTTTCCAGAAGAATGGATGTTTTCTACAACAAGAGCAAGAAATAGTGGAAGAGAAGAAATTGTAGAAGGATTGTCATATATAAAAAATAGCAATAAAACTTTTTTAGAATATATAAAAAATAGTCCATATATTTTAGGAGAAAAACATGTAAAAAGATGGGGAGAAAATTTAGGAGTGTTGGTTAAATTGATAGATAGTAACGAAAGATTGACTATACAAGTTCATCCAAATAATAAAAAAGCACAAGAATTATTTAATAGTCAATTTGGAAAAACAGAAGCTTGGCATATATTAGGAACAAGAGAAGAAGAAACTTTTATTTACTTGGGATTTAAAAAGGGAATAACTAAAAATTATTTTATAAAATGTGTCGAAGAGCAGAATTTAGAAAAAATGTTAGAGTGTTTAAATAAAATAAAAGTTAAAGTGGATGAAACTTATTTAGTAGAGGGAGGAGTCCCTCATGCTATAGGGAGAGGTTGTTTAATTTTAGAAATTCAAGAGCCAACAGATTATACAATAAGAGTGGAGAAAATAACTCCATCAGGATTTAAAATAGACGATGTAATGTGTCATCAAGGATTAGGGTTTAAAAAGATGTTTGAATGTTTTACTTTTGAATGTTTTACAGAAGAAGAAGTTAGGAAGAAATATCAAATAAAAGGACTAAAAAAACAAAGTATAGAAGAAAAAATAATAACATATGATAAAACTCCTTGTTTTAGTTTGACTAAATTAAGAATTAATGGTAAGTATAATCTAATTGAAGATGAAAGTTATACTTGTTTATATATTATTGGAGGTAGAGGAAAGATAATAAATAAAGAGAAGGAAATAGAAATCCTAAAAAATTCACAAATTTTTATATCAGCAAATGAAAATATAAAAATAGTTACAACAGAAAAATTAGAGATATTATTGATAAAAGGACCTAAAAGTTAATAAGAGATAAAACTCCCCTTACTAAAAGTAGAGGAGTTTTTTATTATTAAATATTATAAAAAATACTCAGGATATTTTTCTAAATAATTGTTAATAACATGCTTAAATTTAGAGAGGTGTTCTGTAATAAATACATCGATTATATTAATTTCTTTGTTCTTGATAATATCAACAATTTTTTGATGTTGTTCGTAAGTTTGAATAGCGTGAGGAAGTTGCAAAGCATCAATAAGTCTAAGTCTATCAAAATGAGTTGATAGTCTATTAATACTTTTCCAAACATTTTTTTTATTATAATATTCAAATATTAATGAATGGAACTCATTATCTAAATCAAAAAATTTATGTAAATCCTCTTCAAAATCTAGAATTATTTTTTGATAAGCTAAATTTTTTTCGAGTAATTTCATTAGAGGTGTAGGTAATTTATCTTCACAAGCCATTTTTAATAACTTTTTCTCACATAGATCTCTCAAAAATAAAGCCTCATCAACTAAATTTAAATCTATTTTAGAAACAAAGGATCCTTTTTGTGGAAAAACATCTATAAGTTTTTCTTCAGATAATCTAACAATAGCTTCTCTTACAGGGGTACGACTTACATTAAGTTGATTTCCTAACTCTACTTCACTAATACATTCTCCAGGTTTTAAATTGAGAGTCATAATATTTTCTTTAATAACTCTATAGATAAACTCTCGATTATTTTCATTTTTCTTTTTAGTGGTATTTTCTAATAACATATTTTCTTTTCACCTTTTTAATTTATAAAATATTCTAATCTTTTTGAGATCTCTTCACAAGTTTTCTGCATCTCTTTAACTAAGAATTTTGATTTTTCATCTGTTAAATCATCAGGAAAACAAGGACAACTAATAGCAGCTATAATTCTATTTTTTTTATCTAATATTGGAACTGCTACAGCTTTAATATTTTTTGAGTGTTCCATATTATCATAAGAAACTTTTTGTATATTAATTTTAAGTAATTCTTCTTTTAACTTTTCTCTGTCTGTTATGGTATTATCAGTGTATTTTGAGAGAGTTTTAGTAAGGAGTTTATTTAATTTGCTTTCACTAAGTTGACAAATAAGAAGCTTACTAGCTGCTCCAGCATGAAGTGGAAAAATAGCATTTTCTGCTACAGATACTTTTATTAAATCACTACTTTCAACAGTAGCAATACTTCTAATTTTATCATTATCAAGAACACTTAATTTAAATGTTTCTTTAAATTTTAAAGATAATTCTTCAAGATATGGATGAGTTATATTTTTAATAAGAGTATATTTTTCATATCTATTAGAGAAAAAGTAAAATTTTTCTCCTAAAGTGTACTCTTTATCTTGATAATTGAGATACTTTAAGTTAGTAAGTACTTCTAAAAGTCTATTGACAGTTGCCTTAGGAAGATTTAAATCTTTAGAAATAGAACTTTGAGTAGCTGAATATTTATAGTAAAGATAATTGAAAATTTTATCTGCTTTATCAATAGCAGGAACTTTTGATTTTTCTTCCAAGATGACTCCCTCCCTGTATTTTTTTACCCTTCCATTTTTATTTTTTATGTGGTATAATATAGAAAAGATATAAGGGAAACAATAACCCACAAGGGTTGAGGGTAACTCTTAAAGAGCTATTTTGATAGTAAACTCAAAGCGTCCAACTTTAACTACTATCTTAAAATAATTCTTCATAAGTTAAACCCCCTTTCTTGCAAGAATTAAGGTTTCCCTTATATATTTATTATATCATAGTAGAATTGTTATATCAAGAATTAGAGAGGATTTTCTAGTTCTTTTTTATTTTTTGAACTTGTTGACAGTAAAAAATCTTTATGCTAGTATAGTAGAAAATATTAAAAAGTTGGAGGAAAAGATGGAGTTAAAAAAAGAATTATACAAGATAGAGGATGAGTTAAAAAAGGAGATAGAAGGAGTATCTGATTATATTTTTAAAAATCCAGAATTAGGAAATGAGGAGTATAAGGCAGTAGAATTTTTAATAAAAGAGTTAGAAAAAAATAATTTTAGAGTGGAGAAAAATTATTGTGGGATGGAGACAGCTTTTAGAGCTGAGATAGGAGAAGGATTTCCTAAGATAGCTTTTTTAGCTGAGTATGATGCTCTTCCTGGATATGGAGTAGAGAAAAAACCAGGACATGCTTGTGGGCACAACTGGATAGCAGCTAGCACATATGGAACAGCTCTTGTGTTATCAAAAATGTTGGATAAATTTAATGGAACAATAGTATTTATAGGAACACCAGCAGAGGAAACAGTAGGAGGAAAAGTTCCTATGGTAGAGAGTGGAACTTTTAATGATGTAGATGTAGTATTTCAGATGCATTTAGAATCTCAGAATAATATAGCTTGTAAAACTTTGGCAATAGATTGTATAAAATTTCAATTTAAAGGAAGGGCAAGTCATGCAGCTGCTCATCCAGAAGATGGAATTAACGCACTTGATGCTATAAATCTAGTGTATGCAGGAATAGGTTGTTTAAGACAACATATTACTTCTGATGCCAGAATACATGGAATAATAACTCATGGTGGAGATGCTCCGAATACTGTCCCAGATTTTACAGAGGCAAGATTTCACATTAGAGCAAATAATAGGGAGTACCTAAATAATTTAACAGAGAAAGTAATAAATATAGCTAAAGGTGCTAGTATGATGACAGGAACAGAGATGAGTTGGGAGAAATTTGAAAATTCTTTTGATAATTTAGTAAACTTAAAATCCCTTCAAGAGTTAATGAAAAAAAATCTATTAGAAGTAGGAATAAAAAATATTCAAGATGAGGGAAAAGGAGCTACTGGTTCATCAGATATTGGGAATGTAAGTCAGGTATGTCCAACAATGTATACAGAAGTGGCATTAGAGATAGAAGAAGTTTGTCATGTACATGATGAAGCTTATTTAAAATATGTAAATTCAGAAGAAGCTTATGATAAATTACATAGAGGAGTAAAAGCTATGGGAGGTTCTGCTCTTGAAATTTTAACTAATAAGGAATTATTAGAGAAAATAAAAAAAGAGTGGAGAGAATTAAAA
>ERZ833515.498-NODE-498-length-33916-cov-24.499572_pt1 | contig 33916 bp, 28 predicted proteins | sample MGYA00519949_ERZ833515 | MGnify/ENA primary metagenome ERZ833515 (study PRJEB31850, sample SAMEA3708741) | human gut metagenome | biome: human gut; feature: human-associated habitat; material: faeces | place: China | collected 2014 ...
TCAACAAATGCGATGTGGCAGATCCCAACCTCACAGCCCGGTGGTGTGAATACTACCGTTCCAAGGGGATTCTGGCCATTCCCACCGACTGCAAGAGCGGTCGGGGACTGAATGAAATCATTCCCGGCGCCCGTCAGGTGCTGGATGAAGTGATGAAGCGCCGGGAGGCCAAGGGGCTTTCCCAGAAGCTGCTTCGCATGATGATCGTGGGCATTCCCAATGTGGGCAAGAGCTCGCTGGTGAACCGCATAACCGGTCAGGAGCGGGCCATTGTATCCAATATTGCCGGTACCACCCGGGACGCTACCGACAGCATCCTGGAAAACGAACACGGCAAGTATGTGCTCATCGACACCGCCGGCATCCGCCGCAAGTCCCGTGTGGATGACGACATCGAGAAGTACAGCGTCCTGCGTGCCTATATGGCAGTGGACCGGGCGGATGTCTGCCTCATCGTCATCGACGCCACCGAGGGCTTCACCGAGCAGGATTCCAAGGTGGCAGGCTATGCCCATGAACAGGGCAAGGCCAGCATTGTGGTCATCAACAAGTGGGACGCCGTGGAGGGCAAAGAGACCAACACCATGGAACTGCAGCGCCGGGGCTATGCCGAGTGCTTCAGCTTCATGGGCTACGCTCCCATCATCTTCATCTCGGCCCAGACCGGCTACAACGTCAACAAGCTGATGCAGCTCATCCGCGACGTGGACAGCCAGAACGGCGCCCGCGTGCCCACCGGTGTGCTGAATGAGATGCTGGCCCGTGCCACCGCTCGGATGCAGCCGCCCAGCGACAAGGGCCGCCGCCTGAAGATCTTCTACCTGACCCAGGCTTCCACCCGGCCTCCGACGTTCGTGGCCTTCGTCAACGCAAAGCACCTGTTCCACTTCAGCTATCAGCGGTATATCATCAACCAGATCCGCGAGAACTTTGGTCTGGAGCACACCCCCATCCGCCTTGTCGTGCGTGAGCGCGGCTCCGGCGAGGTGGGCGCGAAGGACGTATAAGGAAGGGAGACTGGTTCTATGACCGCATTTCTCATTGTGCTGGCGGTCGCTGCCGAAGCCTATCTGCTGGGCAGCGTGGACACCGGCATCCTCGTCAGCAAATACCTGTACCATGACGACGTCCGCACCCACGGCTCGGGCGCTGCTGGTATGACCAACATGCTGCGCACCTTCGGCAAAAAAGCCGCTGCCCTCACGGCGGTGGGCGATGTGCTCAAGGGCGTCGTGGCCGTCTGCCTTGGCCGGTGGCTGTTCGGCCATCTGCCCGCTGACGCTGCCGTCTCGCCCTATCTGGGCGTCTACCTCGCCGCCATCCTCGCCGTGGTGGGCCACTCCAAGCCCATCTACTTCGGCTTCAAGGGCGGCAAGGGCGTGCTGGTGGCTGCCGGTGCCATTCTGGCAGTCCAGCCGGTGCTGCTGCCGGTGCTGGCACTCATCTTCCTCGTCTGCCTGGTCCCCACCGGCATGGTGTCGCTGGGCAGCATCACCATGGCCGCGGCCTACCCGGTCCTGACGCTGGTGTACAGCCTCATGCGCGGCCTGCCGACCCGGGACGTGGTGGTCTGCACCGTCGGCGCTGCCATCATGGGCGGCATGGTCATCTGGATGCACCGTTCCAACATCCAGCGCATCCGGGACGGCAAGGAGTACCGTTTCGGCCAGAAGCACAAGAGCAACTAAGCATAAAAAGATGCCCCGCAGGCAGCTCTCGACGAGCGTCCTGCGGGGCGTTTTGCTGTTTGGCAGAGTTATTTCGCGTCGGTCTCCAAGAGGGTATCGGTGTTGTCCTCATACGCGGGGTCTTCGATGGCAATGGTCTCTTCCCGTTCAGCAGACTTACGGCTGAGGTGTTTGCGCAGCCGGGCGGCAAATTCATCTTCCGGGATGCCGCTCTGGGAAGGGGTGAGGTCGGGTGCGGGGTGGCCGTCGGGCAGATGAGCGCCGAAGGCCGGCACGAAGAAGAACTTCCGCACGATGAAGATGAGGGCGATGGCGCCCACGCTCAGCAGGTTCTCCAGTGCGGATTCGTGACCCACCACCATGTGGCGGGCGATGGCGTAGAGCAGCACTTCGAGGCTGGAGCCGGGGCTGTGCTTGGCCAGCATCTTGATAAACTCGATGCCGATGACGATGTCCAGCGCCCGCTGTAAGAAGATGCTCACCTCGGCGTCGTTGCCGTCGAACAGCAGGCCGGGCATCCACTGCAGCAGCGGCACCATCGACAGCAGCAGGCCGATGAGGACGAGGCCGGACAACAGGATCTCGAGCAGGGTGGCTGTGCTGATGATCCTGTTGCGCAATTCGGCGCGGCTGTGGCTTTCAACACGGGAATTGGACATGGGCAGGGACCTCTCTTTCAAATTTGACCGGAAATCTTTTGCAACAGTTTGATTCTATTGTAACAAAAGCGAAAAACGAAGTCAATTTTTCCGGCTAAGAAAGCGAGTCAGCATGAAAAACTGGAATCGAAGGCAGACAAAAGGGGCCGTCCGCACTTGGAATGGAGTGCAGACGGCCCCTCTTTGTGCTGAAAAGGCGGCTTAGGCCTCAGCAATGGCTTCGATCTCGCAGAGCACGCCCTTGGGCAGGTCTTTCACGGCCACGCAGCTGCGAGCGGGCTTGGAGGTGAAATACTTGGCGTACACCTCGTTGAAAGCGGCAAAGTCGGCGATGTCGGCCAGGAAGCAGGTGGTCTTGACCACCTTGTCAAAGCCCACGCCGGCAGCTTCGAGGATAGCGCCCACATTGCGGCAGCTCTGGTCAGCCTGTGCGGCGATGCCCTCGGCGACTGCGCCGGTGGCGGGGTCTACCGGGATCTGGCCGGAGGTGAAGACGAGACCGCCCACGGTGTAGCCCTGAGAGTAGGGGCCAATGGCGCCGGGAGCTTTTTCGGTGCGGATGATGTTCATATCGATTACCTCACATATCATAAATAGGGAAGTCTCCCGCCAAAAGGGGAGCCGATGAAAAAAGTCTACCACCAACTGTCCCTGACGTCAACGGGCAGCAGGGAACGGTCCCGGAATTTCCGGAAAAAGGGAATGTAAAATTATTTGGAAAAATCTGCGCAAATCATCTTGACAAGAAATAAACTTTTATGATAAAAATAGAGCATGAAAGTAACATTTTTGCAGAAAAACGCAGGCGCAGCGCAGGCAGGAAAGCCAGCTTTGCGCAGGCGCGTTTCTTTTTTGCAGAAAAAGCGAATTTCTGAACCCTCGGAAGGGGCAGAAAGGATAAGATATGTCGATTTTGGTAGATGATTCAAATAAAACAGCCTGCCGTGCAGCGGAGGCTGGACTGCAGCAGAAAAACTGTGCTGCGCTGGTGCGCCCGGCGGGTACGGGCAAAGGCTGCATCGTGTGGGAGCTGCTGGACGCCCACCCCGAGATGCGCGTGCTCTGGGTGGTGTCCTGCGCTGCCCGTCTGGAGCTGCGCCGCGCCCTGACAAAGCGGCTGGGCCGGACGCTGGGCGGCCGGGTGCGGCTGATGAGCTGCGAGCAGCTGGCCGTGCAGAATGCGCTGGGCTGGGTGGCGCTGGCTGAGTTCCGGCCCGGCCTGCTGGTACTGGACGGCTGGAGGGAGATGAGCGCAAAGGACTGGACCGACTGTGTCCAGCCCCTGTTTCGCCTCTGCCCGGGGGCAAAGCTGCTGGCTCTGGGGGAGCCGGACGCCCCGGGCGACAGCTGCCGCGCCGCCGAGGAGATGCTGGCCGACGCCATCGTGGAGCCGCTGGCGCTGGGTGGGGCGATGGCCGAGGGCCTGCTGCCCATGCCGGCCTCCTATACGGCCCTGCTCTGGCCGCTGGAAGATGCGATGGCCCGCCTCCGTGCTGAGGTGAAGAACCTCCATCTGCCGGGCTGCCCTGACCCCAACGCCGAGAAATATCAGGCTCTGAGCCTCGCCGTAGAGAAGCTTCCGCCGGTGGAACAGCTGCTGGCGCAGTGGCTCCCGGATGCTGCCGGGCGGTATCTTGTCCTCTGCGAGGATGATGCAGCGGCGGCACAGACCGCAGAGCAGGCCGAGAAGCTGTTTGGTGCAGGAACACATATTTATAAGGATGCAGAAGGCTTTGCGGCCGACGAAGCGGCCACTCTCCGGCTGCTGGTCTATGCCAACGGCCCGGCGGTGCAGGCTCCTCTGGCCGGGATCTCGGGCGTGGTGCTGGTGCGCCGCAGCGCTGGACCGGCCGCATACCGGCAGATGCTGGCACGCGCCCTTGCAGCCTGCGGCAGTGTGCCGGTGGCAGAGCTGAGCGCGGCCTTTGAGGCGCTGACCTGTGTGCAGCAGCTGCGGAAGGAGTGCAGCGCGGCGGGGGCAGAAGCCTTCCCGCTGGAAGAGCCTCTCTCTGCCTGCCGCCGGGCTTACCGGCAGCTCCGCCGCGCGCTGGACTCCGACTGGGAGCGCTATTATGCCGCCGCAAAGCAGATGACGACAGAGGGAAAGACGCTGGACGTGCCTCGCTCCTACCGCTTCGGGGGCGTGGCCGTGGGCCGCTGGCTGGAAAACCAGCGCCTTGTCCGGGCCGGAAAGAAAAAGGGCCGCCTCACCGCCGAGCAGGCCGCCCGGCTGGACAAAATCGGCATGAACTGGAAAAAGCGGCTCGAGCTGGTGTGGGAGAACGGCTGTGCTTCGGCCCGGCGGTACCGCGGCAGCCACAGCGACCTGCTGGTGCCGGTCCATTATAAGGATAAGGACGGCTTTGCACTGGGCGAGTGGATCGTCTACAACCGCCAGCGCTATCTGAGCGGGAATCTGCCGTCAGACCGCGTCGAGCGCCTCGAGGCACTGGGCATGGTGTGGGACACCAGCAGCATCCTCTGGGAGAAGAGCTATGCTGCCGCCGTCCAGTATTATCTGGAAAATCACACGCTGGAAATTCCCGTAAAGTATGTCACGCCGGACGGCATGGCGCTGGGCGTCTGGCTGGGCAGTCAGCGTGCCGCTTATAAAGAAGGTGTGCTGACCGACGCCCAGATCGAAAAGCTGGAAGCGCTGGAAGTGGACTGGACGAACCGGAACGACCGCAAGTGGCAGACCGCCTACGAGGCCGCCGTGAAGTACCACGCCGCCCACGGGAACCTCGACGTCCCCACCGAGTACACCGACGAAGACGGCATCCTGCTGGGCAAGTGGGTGTCCCGCCAGCGGTACGCATGGCAGAACCCCGAGCGCAGCAGCGCCCGGGTGACGCCGGAGCGGAAAGCTCTGCTGGACGAGCTGGGCATGAACTGGGAAAAGACCGACTCGTGGCAGCACCGCTACGAGCTGGCTGTAGAATACAAAAAGGAGCACGGCAGTCTGGCCGTTCCGGCCCAGTACCGGACGGAGGACGGCATCTGGCTGGGCAGCTGGCTGTCCCGTCAGAAGCAGATGCTGCGGGAGGGCAAAAAGCTCTCCGCCGAGCGCCGCGCGGCCCTGAAAGAGCTGTTCAAGGGCGAAAAAGGCCGACGCCTCAGCGCTCCGGTGCCGCCCGCGTACAGCGTGCGGGAGCAGAACTGGCTGGACAACTACCAGAGCGCCAGGCTCTACGCCGAGAAGAAGGGCAGCCTCCTCGTGCCTGCCGGATACGTGGATGAGAACGGCTTCCGTCTGGGCGTCTGGATCTCGAACCTCCGGGCTGCCCGCAAGGCCCGGCCCGGCTCGTTCCAGGTGACGCCGGAGCATATCGCCCTGCTGGATGCCATCGGGATGCAGTGGGACGCCCGGGAGGCCAAGTGGGCCGGGGCGTTCCGCCGTGCCGAAGAGTACTGCGCCGCCCACGGCAATCTGCTGGTGCCGGTGAACTATAAGACCGAAGACGGTTTCTGCCTCGGCGACTGGGTCCGCCGGATGCGCGAAAACTACGCCTGTGCCGAGAAAAAGCTGACGGCAGAGCGCATCGCAAAGCTCGAAGCGCTGGGCATGGTCTGGACCGTGCCGCAGGAGGGCTGAGATATTGCATTTTAGGGCGGAGTGTGATATACTTCACCTCGTCTGAATAGAAAACAGCAGGTGCCTGCCGCCGGGGCTTCGTCCCCGGCCGGGAGGGTAAAAGGGAAGCGGGTGCGAGTCCCGCGCGATCTCGTCACTGTGATAAGGGAGTCCGCTGCCTTGGCGCTCAGCGCCGGCCACTGGAGGCTTTGCCTCTGGGAAGGCGGCAGCGGGCGGTGAGCTTTCAGTCAGGAAACCTGCCCGCTGTTGGTACAGGAGCGTCCGGCTCCGGATCACGAGGAATTGGTCGTACCAAAAAGCCCGAACGTTCAAAGGGTCTTTTTGCTGTGCCTTCCGCGCGGTGAAAAGGCTCTTTTTTCGTTTGAGCTGGCCCCCGTTTCGTACCCTTTCTATCGGAAACGTACATTCCACACAACAGAAAGGACTCAAACAATGCGTAAGGCAACCAACAAGAACTGGCAGCGCGTCACCGCCGCTGCCGCCGCACTGGCCCTGTGTGCCGGTGTCCTCACCGGCTGCGGTGCATCTTCTTCCACTGCCGCCGGCAGCACCGCCGCAAGCTCTGCCGCCGCCAGCGAAGTGAGCAGCGAGGAGGCTGATGAAATGGCAGCAAAGAACGTGGCAGACCTCATCGACGCCATCTATGTGCAGGAGCGCAACGAGAACACCGACGCTCAGTGTGAGGCCGCCAAGGCCGCATGGGACGCCCTGACCGACGCCCAGAAGGAGCTGGTCGAGGGTGAAGAGGCTGACCCCGATTACTTTGGCCGCGACACCGGCGACGCCTCCAAGGACGACGCCCGCAACCAGGACAATATCGGCGACAAGGAGATCCTGGTCGTCAGCTTCGGCACCTCCTTCAACAACAGCCGCGCAGCGGACATCAAGGGCATCGAGGACGCCATCCAGGCCGCATATCCCGACTGGTCTGTCCGCCGTGCCTTCACCGCACAGATCATCATCAACCATGTTCAGGCCCGTGACGGCGAGAAGATCGACAACATGGAGCAGGCTCTGGAGCGCGCTGTTGCCAACGGCGTGAAGAATCTGGTCGTCCAGCCCACCCATCTGATGCATGGTGCGGAGTACGACGAGATGATGGAGATGGTGGACAGCTACCGCGATAAGTTCGAGTCCGTCGCCATCGCCGAGCCTCTGCTGGGCGAGGTGGGCAGCGATGCCACCGTCATCAACGCCGACAAGGAAGCTGTCGCCAAGGCCATCACCGCCGAGGCCGTCAAGACCGCCGGTTTCGACAGTCTGGACGCCGCTGCTAAGGACGGCACCGCTTTCGTCTTTATGGGCCACGGCACCTCTCACACCGCAAAGGTGAGCTACACCCAGATGCAGTCTCAGATGAACGCTCTGGGCTACAAGAACGTCTTCATCGGCACCGTCGAGGGTGAGCCGGAGGAGACTGCCTGCGAGAACGTCATCGAGGCTGTCAAGGCCGCCGGTTATACCAAGGTCGTCCTGCGTCCCCTGATGGTCGTTGCAGGTGACCACGCCAACAACGATATGGCTGGCGACGACGAGGATTCCTGGAAGAGCCAGTTCGAGGCCTCCGGCGAATTCGATTCTGTCGATTGCCAGATCGCCGGTCTGGGCGAGGTCGCTGACATCCAGCAGCTCTACGTCGCACACACCAAGGCCGCTGTCGATTCCCTGAACGGCTGATCCTGATTCTATCATTGCCCGGAAAGGAGTGCCTTTTCGGGCAATTTCTTTTTCGGCCTGCTTTGAATTCGGGCCATTGCGTGTTATAATCTTTTCTGTAAAATAGATACTTCGAGGTATATCATCATGAAACTGAACCATAAATTTGCTCTTCTGCTGGCCGGCGCTGTGCTGGCTGGTTCTCTCACCGGCTGCGGCGCATCCAGCGCCCCGGCCAGCTCTGCCGCTTCCTCCGAGGCTGCGGCTTCCTCTGCCGTGAGCGAGGCAGCTTCCGAACCGGCAGCAGAGGCCGCTCTGCCCGACGGCGTCTACACCGCCGACTTTGACACCGACAGCTCCATGTTCCATGCCAACGAGGCCAATGACGGCAAGGGGACTCTGACCGTGAAGGACGGTCAGATGACCTTCCACGTCAGCCTCGTCTCCAAGAAGATCGTCAACCTCTACGTCGGCACGGCAGAGGACGCGGCCTCCCACGAGACCGACTGGCTCCAGCCCACCACCGATGTGGTGAACTACAGCGACGGCACCTCGGATGAGGTGTACGGCTTCGACATCCCGGTGGAGGCTCTGGACGAGGACTTCCAGCTGGCCATCCTCGGCTCCAAGGGCAAGTGGTACGACCATACCGTCCGTGTCGCCAACGCCCAGCCTGCTGCAGCGGAAGCACCTGCCGACGGCACCTACACCTGCGACGTGACCCTCGAGGGCGGCTCCGGCCGTGCCACCGTGGACAGCCCTGCGGCCCTGACTGTGGCCGACGGCAGGATGACCGCCACCATCGTCTGGTCCAGCCCCAACTACGACTATATGCTGGTGGACGGCGAGAAGTATCTGCCCACCAACACCGAGGGCAACTCTACCTTCGAGATCCCCGTCACTGCTCTCGACACCCCGCTGGATGTGGTGGGTGATACCGTCGCCATGAGCACCCCGCATGAGATCGAGTATACGCTGACCTTCGCCTCTGCATCCCTGATCGAGGCAAAGTGACGATGAAGCGCCGCAATTTTCTGAAAGCCCTGCCTGCCGCCGCCCTCACCCTTGCGGGCTGCGGGCAGCACAAGACCGCCCCGGCCAATACAGCATCCCTCGTGTTCGACCACAGCTATCCGCTGGACTATGCCACCCAGTTTTCCGCCGACTGCTATGAGGGCGGCTATGTGATGATCGACATCCCGGACGCCGGGCGGTTCCTCGTCGTCCCTGAAGGGGCAGCCGAGGTGGACGACCTGCCCGAGGACGTCGTTCTGCTGCGCCAGCCGCTGGATCATATTTATCTCGTCTCCACCTCGGTGATGGACCTCTTCGTCCATCTGGACGCGCTGGACAGCATCGCCCTCTCCGGCACGAAGGCCGATGGCTGGTATGTGGAAGAGGCCAGACAGGCCATGCAGGAGGGCCGCATCGCCTACGCGGGCAAGTACAGCGCCCCGGACTATGAGCGCATCCTTGCCGCCGGCTGCACCCTCGCCATCGAGAACACCATGGTGCTCCACGACCCCGAGGTCAAGGAGCAGCTGGAAAAGTTCGGCGTGCCGGTCCTCGTGGAGCGCTCGAGCTACGAGAGCGGCCCGCTGGCCCGGATGGAGTGGCTCAAGCTCTACGGCATCCTGCTGAATAAGACTGAGATGGCGGAAGAGGTCTTTCGCCAGAAGGTGGAGCAGGTGGCCCCTATCCTCGAGCAGGAGAACACGGGCAAGACCGTGGCCTTCTTCTCCATCACCACAAATAACCTCATCACCGTCCGCCGCACCAGCGACTATGTGGCCCAGATGGTGGGGATGGCCGGCGGCGTCTACATCTTCGACGACCTCGAGGGGGAGACGTCGGCCCAGTCCACCATCAAACTGCCGCTGGAGACGTTCTACGCCCGGGCCAGGGACGCCGACGTCCTCATCTACAACAGTACCATCGAGGGCGTCATGGAGACCCGTGACCAGCTCATCGAAAAATGCCCGATGCTGGCAGATTTCAAGGCCGTCCAGTCCGGCGACTGCTGGTGTACGGCCCAGAGCCTCTTCCAGCAGAGCATGGAGCTGGCCGACCTCATCTCGGATATGAACCTCGTCTTCACCGAGGGCTCGCCCGACCCGGCGTCCCTCCGTTTCTTACAGCGCATCGTATAAAAGGAGCTTTGTCATGACCACCACCCGCCGCCTCAGCCTCGCGTACCTCGCCCTCACGGTGGGGGTCGCGGTGCTGTTTGCACTCAATTTGTTCTGGGGCAGTGTGTCCCTGACGCCCGGCGCGGTGGCGGCGGCTCTGCTGGGCCGGGGCGAAGATGCGCTGGCTGTGGGCATCGTGCTCCAGCTCCGTCTGCCCCGGGCGGTCATGGTCGTGCTGCTGGGCGCGGCCCTCTCGGCGGCAGGCTACCTCCTGCAGACCTTCTTCGCCAACCCCATCGCCGGCCCCTTCGTCATGGGCGTTTCCAGCGGCGCAAAGCTGGCAGTGGCCCTGACGATGGTGGTGTTTTTACAGCAGGGGCTGCTCACCGGCTCGGCCACCCTCATCATCGCCGCCTTTGCAGGCTCGATGGCGGCGATGGCCTTTGTGCTGGTGGTGGCCCGGCGGGTGCCGCGGATGAGCATCCTCGTCATCTGCGGCATCATGATCGGTTATATCTGCTCGGCTGTCACCGACATCGTGGTGACCTTCGCTCAGGACTCCAACATCGTCAATCTCCACAACTGGTCGATGGGCAGCTTTTCCGGCATGACCTGGGCCAATGTGGGTGCAGCGGCCTGCGTGGTGCTGCCCGCGCTGGCGGCGGCGTTCCTGCTCTCGAAGCCCATGGCGGCCTACCAGATGGGCGAGAGCTACGCCAGGAGCGTCGGCGTGCCGGTGCGGGCCTTCTCGACGGCCCTCGTGCTGCTTTCCAGCCTGCTTTCCGCCTGCGTGACGGCCTTTGCAGGCCCCATCTCCTTTGTGGGCATCGCGGTGCCGCATCTGGTCAAAAACCTGCTGGGCAGCGCAAAGCCCCTTTATGTCCTGCCGGGCTGCTGTCTGGGCGGGGCAGCGTTCTGCCTGTTCTGCGACCTCATCGCCCGCAGCCTGTTCGCGCCCACTGAGCTGTCCATCAGCTCGGTGACGGCGGTTTTCGGCGCGCCGGTGGTCATCTGGCTGCTGGTGCGCCGCCAGACACAGGAGGGCCGGGAATGAGCGATCCGAAATTCTACTGCTGCGCCGAGGACCTTGCCATCGGCTACGGCAAAACGCCCCTGATGGAGCACATCGGCCTCGGCGTCGGGAAGGGGACCATCCTCACCCTCATCGGCCCCAACGGCGCGGGAAAATCCACCCTGCTCAAGACGCTGGCAGCGCAGCTGGCCCCCCAGGGGGGCGCTGTGTTGCTGGACGGCAAAAATCTCGCGGACTACTCCGGCACGGAGCGCGCCCGCAAAATGGCTTTGATGGTGCCCCACACCCGCCGCACCGAGCTGACCACCTGCTTCGAGATGGCGTCCGCCGGGCGCTACCCCTACACGGGGCGGCTGGGTGTCCTCTCGGCGGAAGATAAGCGCCAGGTCCATGCCGCGCTGGCCCTCGTGGGGGCCGAGGCGCTGGCGGGCCGGGACTTCAACCGCATCAGCGACGGCCAGCGCCAGCGCGTCCTGCTGGCCCGAGCCATCTGCCAGCAGCCGGAGCTGATATTATTGGACGAGCCTACGTCCTTCCTCGACATCAAGGGCAAGGCCGAATTGCTGGCCATCCTGAAAAGCCTCGCCCGGGACAAGAAGATGGCTGTCATCCTGAGCCTCCACGAACTGGAGCTGGCGCAGAAAGTTTCCGACAAGGTCGTCTGCGTCTCGGCGGCGGGCGTCTCGGACGTCATGACGCCGGAAAAGGCCTTTGCCCGGGAAAACATCTGCAAAATTTATGCTCTGACCGATGAGCAGTACGCATTCCTCTACGGCGAAGAAAACGCGCCGGAGGAAAAGCGCCCGCTCTTTGAGCACTATGTCCGCAGCGGCCAGAAGCTCCTGCGCTGCGGCTATACCACCGGCACCTGCGCGGCGCTGGGAGCGGCGGGCGCGGCACGGCTGCTGCTCACCGGCCGCACCCCCGAGACGGTGGCCCTCCGCACCCCGAAGGGCATCGTGGTGGAGGTAGAGCCCATCTTCTGCCGCCTGTCCGGCGAGGGAGCTGAGTGCGCCATCCGGAAGGACGGCGGCGACGATGTGGACGTGACCACCGGTCTGCCGGTCATCGCCAGTGTCGCCCTCCGGCCCGAGCTGTCCGGCGAGGTGCGCATCCACGGCGGTGAGGGCGTGGGTCGGGTGACAAAGCCCGGTCTCGACCAGCCCGTGGGCGAAGCTGCCATCAACCACGTCCCCCGGGCCATGATAAAGGAAGCGCTGGAAAAAGAGGCCGAATCTGCCGGGTACGCGGGCGGCTTTGACGTCACCATCTCCATCGAGGGCGGGGCCGAAACGGCGAAGCGCACCTTCAACCCCCATATGGGCGTGGAAGGGGGCCTCAGCGTCCTCGGCACCAGCGGCATCGTCGAGCCTATGAGCCAGCAGGCCATCCTCGACACCATCCAGCTGGAAATGGGGCAGGCGGCGCTTCGGGCCGGAAGCCCCCGGCGGCTCATCCTTGCCCCGGGCAACTACGGCCTCGACTATCTCCACGAGAAGATGCCCGCCCTAAAAAATATCCCGGTGGTCAAGACCTCGAACTTCATCGGAGATACGATGGATATGGCGGCGGCATCAAAATTCGAGCAGGTGGTGCTGGTGGGCCACATCGGCAAGCTGGTCAAACTGGCGGGCGGCGTCATGAACACCCACTCCCGCACGGCCGACTGCCGCACCGAGCTGCTCTGCGCCCACGCCGCCCTCTGCGGCGCGTCCCGGGACGTCTGCGCGGCCCTGATGAACGCGGCCACCACCGACGCCTGCATGGAGATCTTAGACGGAGCAGAGCTGAGAGAGCCGGTGCTGTCCAGCCTGCTGGACGCCATCCAGCTCCACCTCGACCGCCGCGCCGCCGGGGCGTTCCGGGTGGGCGCGGTGCTCTTCTCGAACCAATACGGCCCGCTGGGCCAGACCAGGACTGCAAAGGAGCTGCTGGACGAATGGAAAAACGGATAGGCACTTTTTACGGCGTCAGCGTCGGCCCGGGCGACCCGGAGCTCATGACCCTGCAGGCTGTCCGCCGCCTCGAAAACTGCCCGGTCATCGCCGCGCCCCAGACCCCAAAGGGTGGGATGCTGGCGCTGGACATCGCAAAAGGTGCGGTGAATCTGAGCGGCAAGACCATCCTGCCGCTGCGCTTCGCCATGAGCCTTGACCCGGCGGTGCAGAAAGCCGCCCACATCGAGGCGGCCCGGGCCGTGAAAGAATATCTCGACGCCGGGCAGGATGTCGCCATGCTCAACCTCGGCGACGTGTCCGTCTACGCCACGTTCGGTTATTTACAGGAGATCCTGGAGGCCGAGGGCTGCAAGACCGTGATGCTCCCCGGCGTGACGAGCTTCTGCGCCGCTGCGGCCCGGCTGGGCCAGCCCCTGACGGGCGGCATGGAGCAGCCGCTGACCATCGCCCCGGGGCGCTGCGCCGCTGAGGTGCTGGCCGCACCGGGCGCAAAAGTGCTGATGAAATCGGGCCGTCAGCTGCCCGAGACGCTGGCCGCGCTGGCCGACGCCGGGCTTCTGAGCCGGAGCGCGATGGTCTGTAACTGCGGCCTGCCGAACGAGGAGGTCTGGCCCGACCTGACCGATTACGACCCGGCCCGGTCGGCGGGCTATTTCGCAACGATTTTGGTGAAGGAGGGGTAAGATATGGTCCATTTTGTAGGAGCCGGGCCGGGTGCGCCCGACCTCATCACCCGGCGGGGCGCGGCCCTGCTGGCCGATGCCGACTGCATCATCTACGCGGGCAGTCTCGTCAACCCGGCCCTGCTGGGGCTGGCGAAGCCCGGCTGTGCCATCTATAACAGCGCCGAGATGACGCTGGAACAGGTGCTGGACACCATCCGTGCCGCCGAAAAGGCCGGAGGCACCACGGTCCGCCTCCACACCGGCGACCCCTGCCTCTACGGGGCCATCCGGGAGCAGATGGACGCACTGGACGCCGACGGCATCCCCTATGACGACACCCCGGGCGTGTCCAGCTTCTGCGGCGCGGCGGCGGCGCTCTGTGCCGAGTACACCCTGCCCAATGTGAGCCAGACCGTCATCATCACCCGGATGGAGGGCCGCACTCCTGTTCCTGAGGCCGAACAGCTGGCAAAGCTGGCCGCTCACGGGGCTACCATGGTCATCTTCCTCTCCATCGGGCTGGTGGACAAAGTCCGGCAGGCCCTTCTCGAGAGCGGCGGCTACCGCCCCGATACCCCTGCCGCTGTGGTCTATAAGGCCACCTGGCCCGAGCAGAAGGTGGTTCGCTGCACCGTCTCCACACTGGCCGAGGAGACCCGCAAAAACGGCATCACCAAGACCGCCCTCATCGTCGTAGGCGATTTCCTGGGCGAAAATTACGAGCGCAGCAAGCTCTATGACCCCGCCTTTACCACCGAGTTCCGGCAGGGGACGGAGGCCGGGCAGTGAGCCGGGCATATCTGGCCTTCACCGCAAAGGGCGAGGCGCTGGCCCATCGGCTGGCGGAAGCTCTGCCCGGCAGCGTGAGCCGCTGCGGCGGAGACGTGACCCTGAAAGGCTGGACGGCGGAGCATTTTGCACAGGATGAGGCCCTGATTTTTGTGGGAGCTGTGGGCATCGCGGTGCGGGCCATCGCGCCCCACTGCAGGAGCAAGGCCGCCGACCCGGCGGTGGTGGTGGTGGACGAAGGCGGAAACTTCGCCGTGCCGCTCCTGTCGGGCCATCTGGGCGGTGCCAACGCGCTGGCCCGGGCGCTGGCAAAAGCGTGCGGCGCGGTGCCGGTCATCACGACGGCCACCGACGTCAACGGTCTCTTCGCCGTGGACCTCTGGGCCAAGGCCCAGAACTGCGCTGTCCTTGAGCCGGAGCGCATCAAGCGCGTCAGCGGTGCTCTGCTGGCCGGGCAGACGGTCCGGTACTGGTCGCCGGGGCCGGTGGCGGGGGAGGCCCCCGCCGGCGTGAAAAAGGCTGACGCACCCGAAGCCGCCGACTTCGCCCTGACCCTCACGCCCCAGGGCGAGGCGCTCCACCTCGTCCCCCGCATCGGAGTGCTGGGGGTGGGGTGCCGCCGCGGCACGACGGCCCAGCAGCTGGAAGAAGCCTTTGCAGCGTTCTGTGCCGCGTCCGGTCTCAGCCCGGCGGCGGTCTGCGCCGCCGCCAGCATCGACCTGAAAAAAGATGAGCCGGGGCTTGCAGCGTTCTGCAAAGCCCACGGCTGGCCCATCACGTTCTATCCGGCCGACGAACTGCGGGCCGTGCCGGGGCAGTTCACCCCGTCGGCCTTTGTGGCAAGTGTCACCGGCGTGGACAACGTCTGTGAGCGCTCGGCGGTAAAAGCCTCGGGCGGGACGCTCCTTCTGCCCAAAACGGCAGGCGGCGGCGTGACGCTGGCGCTGGCCGTCCGCCCCTTTGCACCCGATTGGAGGACAGAGCAATGAGTGAGAGTAAAAAGACCGTGTTCGTCGTCGGGCTTGGCCCCGGCGGCGGACAGTTTCTGACCGTGCAGGCGCAGAGCGCCTTGCAGCAGGCCGAGGTGTTGTGCGGCTATACGGTCTACATCGACCTTGTGCGCCCCCTCTACCCGGAAAAAGAGTGCTACACCACCGGCATGACCCGGGAGATCGACCGCTGCCGCTGGGCACTGGACACCGCCCGGGCGGGCCGGGACGTGGCGCTGGTCTGCTCCGGTGATGCCGGGGTCTACGGCATGGCCAGCCCGCTGCTGGAGCTGGCCGAAGAATACCCGGACGTCAACGTGGAGGTCGTCCCCGGCCTGACCGCCGCCCTCAGCGGCGGAGCGGTGCTGGGTGCGCCGCTGGCCCACGATTTCTGCGTCATCTCGCTGTCGGACCGTCTCACGCCGTGGGAGGTCATCGAAAAGCGTCTGGCCTGCGCCGCTCAGGGCGATTTCGCACTGGCGCTGTACAATCCCTCCTCCAAGGGCCGCCCGGACTATCTGCGCCGGGCCGTGGACATCCTGCTGGCGAACGGCAAAGCCCCGGACACCCTCTGCGGTTCTGTGCGGAACATCGGCCGGGAAGGGCAGGAAAAGCACATCCTGCCCCTCAGCCAGCTCCGGGACACTGAGGTGGATATGTTCACCACCGTCTTTGTGGGCAACGCCGCCACCCGCGCGCTGAGCGGGCGGATGGTCACGCCGCGGGGGTACCGCCGATGAACGTCGTCGTTTTCAGCGGCACCACCGAGGGGCGGGAGCTTTCCCGCCAGCTGGCGGCACTGGGCATCGAAGTCACCGTCAGCGTGGCCACCCCGCTGGGGCAGGAAGAGCAGGGGAGCACCCCCGGCGTCACCGTCCGGTGCGGGCGGCTCCTGCCCGATGAGATGGCCGCGCTCTTGGGGGATGCCGCCCTCTGCATCGACGCCACCCACCCTTACGCAGTGGAGGCGACCAAAAACATCAAAGCAGCGGCAGAAAAGGCCGGGGTAGGATACCTCCGCCTGCTGCGCCCGGCCAGTCCGCTGCCGGAAAACTGTCTCGTCTTTGAGAGCGCAAAGCAGGCGGCCGAGGCGCTGGCTGCAGAAGAGGGGAATCTTCTGCTGGCCACCGGGGCCAAGGAGCTGGCGCAGTTCGCGGCCATCCCGCCCGAGCGGCTCTACCCCCGCGTCCTGCCCACACTGGAGAGCATCGCGGCCTGTGAGGCGGCGAACATCCCCCACCGCAACATCATCGCCATGCAGGGCCCCTTCAGCTTTGCCCTCAATCAGGCCATGATGGAGCAGTTCCATATCCGCTGGCTCGTCACAAAGGACGGCGGCGCAGCCGGAGGCTTCGACGAAAAAGCCGCTGCCGCCTCTGCCGCCGGGGCGCAGCTGGTGGTCATCCGCCGCCCGCCCGAGCAGGGCGAGACGGCTTCCGAGGTGCTGAAACGCTGCAAGGAGATGATAAGATGAACGTGACACTCATCGGCATGGGCTCCGGCCAGCCGGAGAACCTGACCCTTCAGGGTCTGGCCGCACTGCGGCAGGCCGACCTCATCCTGGGCGCACGGCGTCTGCTGGCAGTTCTGCCTGCCGGCTGCACCGAGAACCGCGCCGCCGCCTACCGCCCCGACGAGGTGGCAGAGCTGCTGCAGACCTCCGGCGCGGAGAACGCCGTGCTGGTCTACAGCGGCGACACCGGCTTTTACTCCGGCGCGTCCTCCATGATGGAAAAGCTGGAGGCCCTCGGCGTCCGCGCCCGGGTGCTGCCCGGCCTTTCCAGCATCCAGCTGCTGGCGGCGGCGCTGGGCCGTCCGTGGCAGGGGTGGAACCTTGTTTCGGCCCATGGCCGCATCTGCGACCCGGTGGCCGAGTGTATGCAGGGCAGACCCACCTTCTTCCTCACCGGCGGCAGCGAAGACCCCGCCACCCTCTGCGCCCAGCTGGCGGCAGAGGGCTTCGGGGACGTGCAGGGCGTCGTGGGCCAGTGCCTCGGCACGCCGGAAGAAAAGCTCTTCCGCGGCAGCGTCAAGGAGCTGGCCGCAGGCCGCTTCAACAGCCTGAGCGTCCTTCTTGTGGAGGCGGTGGAGGGACTGCCCCGCCGCGCCCCGGGCCTGCCGGACGAAGCCTTCGAGCGGGGCGACGTTCCCATGACCAAGCAGGAAGTCCGGGCCGCTGTGCTGGCGAAGCTGGCCGTCCGCCCGGAAGACATCCTGTGGGACGTGGGGGCCGGGACGGGCAGCGTCAGCGTGGAGCTGGCATTGGCCGCGCCCCGGGGCCGGGTGTACGCGGTGGAGTGCAGGCCGGAGGGCTGTGCGCTCATCAAAGCCAACCGCGAAAAATTCAGGACCCGGAACCTCGTCCTCGTGGAGGGGCTTGCCCCCGCTGCGCTTTCGGACCTGCCCGCGCCGGACGCTGTCTTCATCGGCGGCAGCAAGGGCAGCCTTGCCGCCATCGTGGACGCCGCGCTGGATAAGAACCCCGACGCCCGCATCTGTGTGTCGGCCATCGCCCTCGAGACCCTTTCGGCGGCGGTGGCCGCGCTGACGGCCAAAGGCCGGACCGTGCAGGTGAGCCAGATCGCCGTCAGCCGGGCAAAAGCCGTGGGCGGGCTGCACCTCATGATGGCCCAAAACCCCATCTACCTTATCACAGGAGAATGACATGATACAGTTTCTGCTGGCGGCACCCCGCTCGGGCAGCGGCAAGACCACCATGACCTGCGCCCTGCTCATGGCGCTGAAGCGGCGGGGCTGTGCGCCCTGCGCCTTCAAGAGCGGGCCAGACTACATCGACCCCATGTTCCACCGGGCCGTGCTGGGGGTGGAGAGCCGCAGCCTCGACCTCTTTTTCTCTGCGCCCGAGACGGTGCGCGCCCTCTACGCGAAGGGTGCCGCCGGACACGGTGCGGCGGTGTGCGAGGGGGCTATGGGCTTTTACGACGGCCTTGGGGGCGTCAGCGACAGGGCCAGCGCGTGGCATCTGGCCGACACGCTGGGTCTGCCAGTGCTGCTGGTGGTGGAGCCGAAAGGCCAGAGCCTGACGCTGGCCGCAGAGCTGAACGGGCTGAAAAATTTCCGCACCCCCAGCCACATCGCAGGCATCCTGCTGAACAACTGCACGGCACGGATGCACGCTCTGCTGGCCCCGATGCTGGAAAAAGAGACGGGCCTGCCGGTGCTGGGCTTTCTGCCGAAACTCCCGGAGGCCGTCATCGGTTCCCGCCATCTGGGCCTCTACACGGCGGCGGAAGTGGAAAATTTACAGCAGAAGCTGGCCCTTCTGGCCGACGCGGCAGAGGAGCACATCGACTGGCCCCGCCTGCTGGCCCTCTGCGAAAAGGAGCCGCCCGCCCTGCCGGAAAAAGCCCCCCAGCCTCCGGCCCGCGTCCGCATCGCCGTGGCGCAGGACGAGGCGTTCTGCTTTACCTACGCCGAGACGCTGGAGGCCTTCCGGGACGCCGGGGCAGAGGTGGTCTTTTTCAGCCCCCTCCGCGACACGGCCCTGCCGGAAAACATCGGCGGGCTGTATCTGCCCGGCGGCTACCCGGAACTTCACGCAAGAGAATTGAGTGAAAATACCTCGCTTCTGCGCGAGATAAAGCGAAAAATCGAGTTCGGTCTGCCCACGGCGGCCGAGTGCGGGGGCTTCCTCTATCTGGGGCAGAGCCTCACGGACGCCGAGGGGCAGAGCTGGCCGATGGCGGGCGTTCTGCCGGGCGAAGCAAAAAATGCCGGACGTCTCGTCCGCTTCGGCTACGCCGCGCTGAGCGCAGACTCGGACAGTATGCTCTTCCGGGCCGGGGAGAGCTTTCCCATCCACGAATTCCACCACTGGGATTCCACCGCCAACGGTACGGCCCTCGCGGCAAAAAAGCTGGTGGGCGGCGTAGCGTGGCGGTGCGGATTTGTAAACGAGCATTTCTATGCGGGCTTCCCGCATTTGTACTGGGCGGGTACGCCCCTGCCGCAGCGCTTTGCCGCCGCGGCTGAAAATTACAGGAGAGACCATGACTGAGACAGAACTCGCCGCCCTCTGTGCGGCCATCACGCCGCCGGACGAAGCCGCCCGGGCGGCGGCGCACGCCCACTGGGCCAGCCTTGCAAAGCCGCTGGGCGGGCTGGGCGGATTGGAAACGACCATCGAGGACGCCGCCGCCCTCACCGGCAGCGCAAAGCTGGATATTTCCCGCCGGGCGGTGCTGGTGCTCTGCGCCGATAACGGTGTGGTGGCCCAGGGCGTCAGCCAGACCGACAGCAGCGTGACCCGCGCCGTGGCTGAGAACCTCGCCGCCCGCCGCACCAGCGTCTGCCGGATGGCACAGACCGCCCGGTGCGAGGTGGTGCCGGTGGATATGGGCATCGCGGGCGAACCGGTCCCGGGCGTCCTCGACTGCCGCATCGCCCCCGGCACAGCGGACTTCACCCTCGGCCCGGCTATGAGCAGGGCTGAGGCTGTGGAGGCCATCGGCAGGGGCATCCGGCTGGTGCAGGAGCAGAAGAAAGCGGGCGTCGGCCTGCTGGCCACCGGTGAGATGGGCATCGGCAATACCACGACGTCCAGCGCCGTGGCCGCTGTGCTACTGGGCCAGCCCGTCGAAGTGATGACGGGCCGGGGCGCGGGCCTTTCGGACGAGGGACTTGCCCGGAAGATCGACGCCATCCGTCGCGGCATCGCAAAAAATCAGCCCGACTCTGCCGATGCACTGGACGTGCTGGCAAAGCTGGGCGGCTTCGACATTGCCGGGCTCTGCGGCGTCTTCCTCGGCGGGGCGCTGGAAGGTGTGCCGGTGCTGGCCGACGGTTTCATCAGCTGTGTGGCGGCGCTCTGCGCTGTCCGGCTCTGCCCGGCGGCGGCTAAGGCTGTTTTTGCAAGCCATTGCTCCACCGAGCCGGCCGCAAAACTGGTGCTGGACGCGCTGAACAAAAAAGCCCTTATTACGGCGGGCCTGCATCTGGGCGAAGGCACCGGCGCGGTGGCCGCCATCCCGCTGTGGGACATGGCGCTGGCCGTCTACGATGGCTGTTATTCCTTTGAAGAGGGCGGCATCGAAGCCTACACGCCGCAGGGGGGTGCGGGATGCTGACGCTGGTGCTCGGCGGCGCGGCCAGCGGCAAGAGCGCCTGCGCCGAGAGCCTTGTGCTCAAGACCGGTCTGCCCCGCTATTACCTCGCCACCATGCAGGTCTGGGATGCCGAGTGCGCCGCCCGGGTGGAAAAGCACCGGAAAATGCGGGCGCAAAAGCAGTTCGAAACGCTGGAATGCCCGCTCCACCTCGACCGTCTGCCCCTGCCCGGCCGAGGGACCGTCCTGCTGGAAGACCTCGGCAACCTCGTCGCCAACGAGCTTTACAGCCCCGGCGGGGCAGGAAAGCACACCGCCGAGGCCGTTTTGGCCGGGCTGGAACGCCTCGCCGCCGGGTGCGACGAGCTTATCGTCGTATCGAACGAGGTGTTCAGCGGCGGTGCCGACTACGCAGGCGACACCGACCAGTATCTGCTGGCGCTGGCGCAGGTGAACAACGCCTTCGCCGCCCGGGCGGACAACGTCTGCCGGGTGGTCTGCGGCCTGCCGGTGTACTACAAAGGGGGAGAAAAGCTGTGACTGTTTTGCAGACCATCGCGGTGGCCTTTGCGATGTTTTCGGCCCTGCCGGTGCCGCAGTTCGAGTGGAACGAAAAAAATATGCGGTACGCCATGTGCGCCTTCCCTCTCATCGGGCTGGTGTGCGGCGGGCTGTGGTGCCTCTGCGGCGTCCTGCCCCTGCCGGAGCTGGCCCGGGCGGCGGCGTTCTGTCTCGTGCCGGTGGCCGTCACCGGCGGCATCCATCTCGACGGCTATGCCGACACCTCCGACGCCCTCTCGAGCTACGGCGACCGCGAAAAAAAGCTTGAGATCCTGAAAGACTCCCACTGTGGGGCCTTCGCTGTCATCCGGCTGTGCTGCTACTTTGTGGCTTACTTCGGCCTCTGCGGCAGTGTGCGGTTCACGCCCCGGGCGGGCCTGTGCTGGACGCTGGCGCTGGTGCTGGAGCGGGCGCTGTCGGGCTTTGCCGTGGCGGCGTTCCCGCTGGCGAAAGACACCGGCCTCGCCCACACCTTCGCCACAGCGGCCGACAAGCAGACCGTCCGCCGCTTCCTCTGCGGCCTGTCGGCTCTGCTCGTCCTGGCGCTGACGGCGCTGGGCGGCGGCGGGCTGGCGGCGGCGGCGCTTCTGGCGCTGTGGCGCTATGATTTCGTAGCAAAAAAGCAGTTTGGCGGCATCACCGGCGACCTGGCCGGGTGGTTTTTACAGCGGGCCGAGCTGTGGATGCTGGCGGCGCTGGCCGTCAGCCAGTGGGGAGGAATGCTGTAAATGATGTTCATCACAGGGCCGCTCTACAGCGGCAAGCGCACCTTTGCGCGGAACTTCCGGGGCAGCGTCATCGCCGATGTGCAGGACGCCGCAGCCGAGACTCAGACCCCGGAGCAGCTCGAAACGCTGGCCCGGGAGCTGGCGGAATATGATATTGTCATCGCCACCGAGGTCGGCGGCGGTGTTGTCCCGATGGATGCTGAGGAGCGCGCCGGGCGGGAGGCCGCCGGACGGCTGGCCTGCCTGCTGGCAGAGCGCGCCGACTGCGTGGTGCAGATGTTCTGCGGCATCCCGACGGTATTGAAAGGAGAATTACCCCAATGTTGATCTATCTGCTGCGTCACGGCCTGACCGAATACAACGCCCAGAAGCGCTATCAGGGCCAGCGCGACATCCCGCTCTCGACGGAGGGCCTGAGCCAGCTGCGCCGGGCCGACATCGACCCGAAGGTGGTTTATATCACCCCGCTGCAGCGGACGGCCCAGACGGCCCGGGTGCTCTTCCCGGAGGCAGAGCTCGTGGTCGTGAAGGACCTGCAGGAGATGTGCTTCGGCAGCTTCGAGGGCAAAAACTACGTCGAGATGGAGCACGACGCCGATTATCAGGCGTGGGTGCAGGCCAACTGCGAGAGCAAATGCCCCGACGGTGAGCGGAAGGACGACTTCTCGAACCGCATCTGCAATGCCTTCTCTGCTCTGGTGGACAAGGCGCTGGCCGACGGCGAAGAGCTGCTGGTCATCCTGGCCCACGGCGGCACCCAGATGGCGGCCATGGAGCGGTACGCCCTGCCCAGGCGCGATTATTATGCGTGGTGCGGCCCCAACGCGGGCGGCTATGTGCTGGACGCCGCCGACTGGGCCGAGAAGCGCCAGCTCCGCCTCGTGAAGACCGTGCAGTACACGAAAGACGCGGAGGCCGGCGTATGATGACCGCCTCCTGGGCTGTGCTGGGAGGCTTCGTGCTGGACGCCATTTTCGGCGACCCGGCATGGCTGCCCCACCCGGTGGTGTACATGGGCAAAGCCATCTCCCGGCTGGAAAAATTCCTCCGCGCCCGCCTGCCCAAAACGCCTCAGGGCGAGCTGCTGGGCGGCGCGGTGCTGGCGTTCTGCCTGCCGGTGGGGACGCTGCTGCTCACGGGCCTTGTCTGCTGGGGCGCGGCGATGCTTCACCCGCTGCTGGGGCTTGCCGTCCAGATGTTCTGGTGCGGGCAGGCGCTGGCCGCGAAGGGGCTGATGCAGGAGAGCACGAATGTCTATGCCGAGCTGAAAAAAGGCAGCCTGCCCGCCGCCCGGAAGGCTGTGAGCCGCATCGTGGGCCGCGACACGGAAGCCTTGACCGCCGAGGGCGTGACCAAGGCTGCGGTGGAGACCGTGGCCGAGAACGCCAGCGACGGCGTCATTGCGCCTTTGCTTTATATGCTGTTGGGCGGTGCGCCGCTGGCCCTGACCTACAAGGCCATCAACACCATGGACAGTATGCTGGGCTACAAAAACGAAAAATATCTCTATTTTGGCCGTGCGGCGGCAAAGCTGGACGATGTGGCGAACTATATCCCGAGCCGTCTGGCGGCGCTGCTCTGGATCATGGCGGCGGCGTTCACCCGCAATGACGCCAAGGGCGCGTGGCGTATCTGGCGGCGGGACCGCCGCAATCACGCCAGCCCCAACAGCGCCCAGACCGAGAGTGCCTGCGCCGGTGCGCTGGGCGTTCAGCTGGCCGGGCCGGCCTATTATTTCGGGGAATATTATCCGAAGCCCACCATCGGCGACCCGCTGCGGCCCATCGAGCCGGAGGATATTCTGCGGGCAAATCGGATGATGTATGTAGCCAGCGCGTTTGCTCTGGCGTTTGGATGTGCGATACGGGGGTTCTTGGGATGAAACAACTGGTCCACGGCGGTGACTGGATGGGCTACCGCGAACGCTTTGGCCGGGACGCGCTGGATTTTTCGGCGAACGTCAGCCCACTCGGTCTGCCCGAAGGGGTGGCGCAGGCCATCCGGGATGCACTGCCTCTGGCCGACCGCTACCCCGACCCCCTCTGCCGCACCCTGCGGGCGGCGCTGAGCCGGGCCGAGGGTGTACCGCAGGAGCGTATCCTCTGCGGAAACGGTGCGGCGGACCTCATCTTCCGGCTGGTCTGGGCCGCAAAGCCCCATAAGGCGCTGGTGACAGCCCCGACTTTTGCCGAGTACGCCTCTGCATTGGATACGGTGGGGTGCGAAGTGAAACGCTTCTTCCTCGATGAAACGAATGATTTCGCCCCGACGGACGCCCTCGTGGACGCCGTGGACGAGAGCATCGACATGGTGTTCCTCTGCCAGCCGAACAACCCGACGGGGCAGCTGGCCTCACCCGAACTGGTGAAAAAGCTGCTGCGCCGGTGCGGGGAGTGCCACACGATTTTTGCCGTAGATGAGTGCTTTCTGGACTTTCTGCCCGATGCCGACGGGTGGACCGCGAAGCCTCTGCTGGAAAGTGGGGACCTCGTCATCCTGAAAGCTTTCACCAAGCTCTACGGCATGGCCGGCGTCCGGCTGGGTTACTGCCTCTGCAGCGACGAAACGCTTCTGGAAAAAATGCAGACAGCGGGCCAGCCGTGGGCCGTGTCCGGTCTGGCGCAGGCGGCAGGCGTCGCGGCCCTGAAAGAAACCGCTTATGTGGACGAGGTGCGCGCGCTCATCGCCCGGCAGCGGCCCGTTCTGACGGCGGGCCTGCGGGCGCTGGGCCTGCGGGTCATCGATGGAAAGGCGAACTATCTGCTCTTCCGCGCGCCCGCCGACCTGAACGAGAGGCTTCGCCCGCTGGGAACACAGGTGCGCAGCTGCGCGAATTATCCGGGCCTTGGGCCGGAGTGGTACCGCACGGCGGTGCGCACGGCCCCCGAGAACGCCCGGCTGCTGGAACTTATGAAAGAGGTGCTGGGATGAGCAGGGCAAAATGCATCATGGTGCAGGGTACGATGAGCGGTGCAGGCAAAAGTCTGCTCTGCGCGGCGCTCTGCCGCATCTTTGCGCAGGACGGCCTGCGCGCCGTGCCGTTCAAGAGCCAGAACATGGCTCTGAACAGCTTCGTCACCAAAGACGGCCTCGAGATGGGCCGGGCGCAGGTGGTGCAGGCGCAGGCCGCCGGTGTCGAGCCGGACGTGCGGATGAACCCCATCCTCCTGAAGCCCAGCAGTGACGTGGGCAGTCAGGTCATCGTCAACGGCGAGGTGCGGGGCCAGATGAAAGCGTCGGAGTATTTCCGCACGAAACGGCAGCTGGTGCCGGACATCCTGAAGGCATATGACAGCCTCGCCGAGGAGGCTGACGTCATTGTCATCGAGGGCGCGGGCAGCCCGGCAGAGATCAACCTCAAGAGCGAGGACATCGTGAACATGGGCCTCGCCGAGATGGTGGACGCGCCGGTGCTTCTGGTGGGCGACATCGACCGGGGCGGCGTGTTCGCCCAGCTCTACGGCACGGTGGAGCTGCTGGAAGAAAAAGAACGCCGGCGCATCAAGGGACTCGTCATCAATAAATTCCGTGGCGACGTGGAGATCCTGCGCCCCGGCCTTTCGATGCTGGAAGAAAAGACCCATCTGCCCGTGGTGGGCGTCGTACCATACCTGAAGGTGGACATCGAGGACGAGGACTCCCTGAGCCAGCGCCTCGAGATGCGGGACGGCAAAAAGCCGCTGGACGCGGCGATCATCCGTCTGCCGCATCTGTCCAATTTTACGGACTTCATGCCGCTGGAACAGCACCCGCTGCTGGGCGTGCGGTATGTTTCGAACGCTCATGAGCTGGGCGCACCCGACCTCATCCTGCTGCCGGGGACGAAAAACACGGTGGACGACCTGCTCTGGCTGCGGCAGTGCGGGCTGGAAACGGCTCTGCTCAAACTGGCCGCGAAAGACACGCCGGTGCTGGGCGTCTGCGGCGGCTACCAGATGCTGGGCCAGACCCTCGACGACCCCACCGGCAGCGAGAGCGGCCGGCAGCAGACTCTGCGGGGGCTGGGTCTGCTGCCCACCCGGACCGTGTTCAGCGAGCAGAAGCGCCGCGCACAGGTCAAGGCGACCGCCGCCGCCGCCCCCTTTGCGGGTGCAGAGCTGGAAGGCTACGAGATCCACACCGGCGTGACCGAGGCGGAGGGCGAACCCTTCGCCCACTACCCCGACGGAGGCCGGGAGGGCTGCGTGCAGGGCAATGTGTTCGGCACCTACCTCCACGGTCTGTTCGACACCGGTACGCTCACCGAGGCGCTGGCGGGCTGGCTCTGCCGCCGGAAGGGCATCGACCCCTCCGACGCGGCCCTCATCCCGATGGAAGAGTACCGCCGCCAGCAGTTCGACATCCTGGCCGACGGCGTGCGCGGGGCGCTGGATATGGACGCGGTGTATGCCGCGATGGGAATGGAGAGGCGCTGAATGGAACAGGGACTTTTGCATCTGTACTGGGGCGACGGAAAGGGAAAGACCACTGCCGCAATGGGTCTTGCGCTCCGTGCGCTGGGGTCCGGGAAGCGGGTGGTCATCGTCCAGTTTTTGAAGGGCGGGAACAGCGGCGAGATCCCGATTCTGGCCCAGCTTGGCGCGGAGATCTACCGGGGCAAGGCCGGGCAGAAATTCGTCTTTCAGATGACGCCGGAGGAAAAGGCCGCGACCCGGGAACTGCAAAACCAGAACCTCGCCGCCGCCATAGCACAGCCTGCCGACCTGCTGATACTGGACGAAGCCGGGAGCGCAGAAGAGCTGGATATGGTGGACGTCGATCTATTAAAAAAGGCCGTTCTGGAGCGGCCTGCTGGGTGTGAGTGCGTCCTGACGGCCCACACGCCGCCCCAGTGGATGCTGGACGCCGCCGACTACTCCACCGAGATGAAATGCCGCCGCCACCCCTACCAGAAGGGGATAAAAGCACGAAAGGGGATAGAATATTGACGCCGCAGCATCATTTACCCGCCGACATTGAGCGGACGAGCTTCCACATCATCACCGAAGAGCTGGAAATGATGGGCATGACCCCGCCGCCCGAGCACGAAGCCGTGGTCAAGCGGGTCATCCACACCACCGCCGACTTCGACTATGCGCGGAATCTCCACTTCACCCCCCGCGCGGTGGAGCAGGCCGTCAAGGCCCTCCACGCCGGGGCCGTCATCGTGACCGATACAAACATGGCGCTGGCTGGCATCACCAAGCCCGGTCTGGCGAAGCTGGGCGGCACGGCCTGCTGTTATATGGCTGACCCCGAGGTGGCCGCCGCCGCAAAAGAGGCTGGCACCACCCGGGCCGTCGCAGCGATGAAAAAGGCAGCGCAGGAGCATCCCGGGGCCATCCTCGCCGTCGGCAACGCGCCCACGGCTCTGCTGACGATCGCAGAACAAATCGAAAGCGGCCTGCGGCCCGCACTGGTCATCGGTGTGCCGGTGGGCTTCGTGAACGTGGTGGAGAGCAAGGAACGGCTCTTCGCCGTCTGCGAAAAGCATGATGTACCGGCCATCGTGGCGATGGGCCGCAAGGGTGGCAGCAACGTCGCTGCGGCCATCTGCAACGCCCTTATCTACTCCGCCGCCGAGATGCTCGACCCCTCGGCCCGGGGGTGGAAGTGAGCGACAAATTTTGGAGAAACACAATGAACCCTACAAGAAAGACCGATGAAAAATTTTATCGGCTGTTTTCGACCTTTCACGCCTTTTCAGAGCATCTGACCAAGCGGGAAGACAATGAACTGCGCGATAAATACGACCACAATGCGTTCTGTTATTCCGGCCAGCCCTCGGCAGATGAAGTCCGGGCCGCGCTGGCTTATCAGAAAGCGCGGGGAGACGCCTTCCTCAAACTGGAAGGATACGAGCCGCTGGCCAATGCATTCGGCATGGAGTGCGAAGAGACCCTGACGATGGTTCTGCCCCCGGAAACAGACATCCGCAGCTGGAAAACGAACCCGGACGTCTCGATCAAGGCCCCGGACGCAGACCAGCTGGAACAGCACGAGCTGAAATACTACGGGCCGTTGTACGGGGAAAATTTCACCGTGCGGAACAACCGGAACCTTCGGGAAAAGCTGACATACCTCGGCGCGTATCTGGGCGGGAAGCTGGTGGGTGATTGCTATATTTTCGCATCCGATGGGTATATCTGCATGGACGGCCTGCTGGTGGACGAGGATTTCCGGCACCAGTACATCGCCATGACCCTGATGAAGCATATTGCCGAAAAGGCGCAGGAGCGCGGAGAGATCCTGTATCTTCACGCTGACTCCGAGGATACACCGAAGGAACTGTATGCGAAGATGGGATTTCAGGCCGTTGACAAGCTCTATGAATATCTCTGCACCGATTTCTCGAAACTGAAAATATGAACGAATGCGCGCCGGATACGGCGATGGGCCTCCCAATGCGGGAGGCCTTTCTGTTACACCGTCGCCAGCACGGCGAGGATGCTCTGCCAGCGCGGATTCTCGACGGCGGGCGCACGGCGGACGGGCCGGGACTGTACAGGCTGAGGCCGCTGAGCCGTCTGGGGCAGGGGAGCGAAAAGCGCGGCCTGCCATGCGGCGGCAAGCTGCATGGCCTCCGGGCAGCTCTGTAGGGTGCGGCGCTCGGCTCCGGCGAGGTAGTCGCCCAGCCAGCAGAGGATGGCCGCGATGTTCAGCTGCTCGGCGGCGCGGGTGCTCCAATAGCTCCAATGGGCGGAACGGCCCACGAACCGCTCTACCGTGATGAGCGCACCCTCCCGGGCAGCAGAGGGGGAGACCGTTCCACAACCACCGGCAGTATGGGCCAGAACGTCCAGAATGCGCGCCATCCGGCCGCTGTCGAGGGCGTCGTCCCGGACAAAAGCAGAGAAATCCGTCTGAGCCAGCAGACCGTCGGCGGTGGCGGGGAAGCGCCCCGTCAGCTCGCCCGAGGCGTTGTGGCAGCTCTGCCACCCTTTGCGGACGAGCTGGAAGTTCAGCTTCTGACGTCCCATCGTGGAATAGAACACCCGGGCCTTGCCGCTGACAGGCTCCTGCCGCAGCTCGAGATAAGCGTCTGCGCCTCCGAGGTCTTGGACCTTGACGCTGAGCACAAGGCGGTACTCAGGCTTCTGGCGGGACATGGCAAGATGCATCTCTTCAAAATAACGTGCGGCATCCATAGCGGTTCTCCTTCCTGTGGGCGCGGGGTGGTGTGTAGGTGTGCAGCCCTTCGTTGGTTGTAGTATATCATAAATTGCGCCAGAATACAACTATAAGTTTGCAGATAAACCAAAAAACTTTTTGATTTTTTGGCAATGCAAAACAAGATGGTTGTGAGCGACAACAAAAATACGGGGCCGCTGGCAGCAGATACAACTGCACAGCGGCCCCGTACATTATTATGATTCAGTCGCCCAGCTCCCGTATCTCGTTCTGGATGAGTCGGCCTGCGGCCCGGGCCAGCTGGTCCATGCCCCGGATGCGGGCCATGTTCTTGCCGTAGATGCGGGAGGCATCGGCGGCGCTGGCGTCTTCGCCCATAAAGACGGCGGAGACCCGCAGACCCTTCCGCTGCAGCGCCCGCACCTCGGCGGCGGCGTCCTCCACGCCCGCGCTGCCGCCGTAGTCGCGGCCCAGCGGGTCATCGGGAGAGGGCGGGATGCGGCGGCTGTCGTTGGGGGAGGCGTCCGTCAGGAGAATGAGCAGGTGCCGCGCGGCGGGGCCGGGGTCGAAGTCGATGAGGTCGCCTGCGGCCCGCAGAGCCAGACCGTCCCGGTTCCAGCCCGAGGCGAAATACTGGCAGATGCCCTGTAAGCTCTTCTCCTTGAAGCCCTTGAGCACCCGCAGGACGGTGTAGCCCCGCAGGCTGGAAAAGCAGCTTACCCGCACCGGGATGCCGCAGGCCGCGAGGCTCTGGGCGAGGATAGACCCCTGCGCCGCGATGACCTCCTGACAGTGGAGGCGGGAAGCCGAAGCATCCAGCAGCAGGTCAACGGTGAAGGACGGGTGGTTCTCTTCCTCGGCACAGCGGAACACCCGGTCGTCGTCCATGACGGTGCGCCAGACCCGCTCCGGGTCGAGGCTGCCGCTGCGGGCGACCCGGGCGTTGGGCTGCTGGTGGACGAGGATGCAGTTGCGTATCTGCTCAGTCAGCCGCAGCACGACGCTGCGGTGAAGCTCGAGATTTTTCGAATCGTACGCCCGGTTCCGCTCAGCCTGAAGCTGGGCCTGTTCGGCCAGGTGCTTTGCCTCGGGGGTAGGGGCCTGCTCCGGGCTGGGGACGCCGGAGGCAAACCAGAGGTGACAGCCCAGATGCTCCCCGGTGCAAAGCTCCTGCTCGGCCTTCCGCAGCCGTTCGGGCGGGTAGAGCGACCGGCCAAAGCAGCTTTCGATGTAGGCGCGGTCTTCCTCGGCGCGCTGGCGCAGGGTGATGTGGGCCAGCCGCTTGTCGGCGTGGATGCCGCCGCCGGAGGCGTCCACCGAGCCGGAATGCTCCACCGTCACCCGGTCGGTCTTTATCATCTGGGTGGGCATGGTGCGGGTCATGAGGGACGCCAGCAGGCCGTCCAGATGGAGATGCAGCCCGGCCTTCTGATGCACGGTGCCGTTGAACAGCTCGAATTTGGCGTAGACGGCCAGCAGTGCGGCCTTCAGCTCATCCGGCTTTGGGGGCGTCTCAGGACTGAGGGCGGCGTCGAGAGCCTTTTCGTAGGGAGTCATGACCGGCGGCGTGCGCCCCTGCACAGCCCGCCAGCGCGCGGCCTGCATGGAGTAGACCAGCTGGTTCTTCGCCATCCACTCCTGCCGCGAGAGCTTGTACTGGATGCCGAAAAAGTAGTCCGCATGGGCGCGGCGGAGGGCCGAAAGCACCGGGCGGCGGGGCAGTTCCAGCGCGTAGACCGCGCTCTCGAGGTAGAGCCAGGTCAAATCGTCCAGCATGGTCTGCCGGATGTCGCCCTCCCATGCGTCAAAGAGGCTGCGCACCAGCTCGTCGCCGTAGTATTTGTGGACCAGCCCCACGACGCAGTTCATGTAAAAATCAATGGTGCCGTCGGTGTTCCGGGCGAGGAACAGCGGCTCGAAGCCGTAGGCTCCTGCCGCCGCCCACACCTGATTGGCGGCCCGCCGCTCTTCGGCGGTGTAGCTCTGCGCTTCCATAAAAACGCCCCTTTTAATCGAAGAGCTTTGCGGCGGTGAGCTGGGCCGGGATGCGGGCGGCAATGGCATCCCGGATGAGGCCCTGTTCGTAGGAGTCGAAGGCTTTGTTGGTGATGCCCATGTCCAGCGCAGCCCCGGCAGCGACGCCCCGGCGCATCAGGCGCAGAGCATCCAGCATACCGCGCAGGTCGAGAGCTTTGGTGGAGATCTCTGCGCTGTCGCACTTTTTCTGCAAATCGAGGAAGAGCAGGGCGAACTGCCTGACATACTTGCTGTTCAAATCGGGGAACTGGGTGCGCAGGAGCTTTTCGAGGTTCTCCTCGGTGATGGTGGGCATCTGGATGACCACGAAGCGGGAGGTGAGAGCCTCGTTCAGCTCACGGGTGCCGGCGTAGCCGTAGTTCATGGTGGCGATGAAGCGGGTCTCCTCGGCCAGCGGGATGCGCTCGTAGCCCGGCACATCGATGGCACGGCGGAAGTCCAGCACCGCGTGCAGGACGGCCAGCGCCTCGTTTTTGGCCATGTTGATCTCGTCCAGAACGCCGAAGCCGCCGCTCTGGGCGCAGCGGTAGACCGGGCCGGGGCGGAACTTGACCTGTCCGCCCTCAAAGGTGTCCATGCCGATGAGGGACGCCGCGTCCATATTGACGTGGAACGAGATGTCCCACGCGGGGCGTCCGAAGGCGGCGGCGAGGTTTTCGGCCAGCACGTTCTTGCCGGTGGCCTTGCCGCCCGCCAGCAGCAGGTTTTCGCCGCAGAGCAGGGCGGCCAGCGCCTGCTCCCACACCTCTCTGCCGTAGTAGACGAAGGCAGGGGAGGGGATGCGGGGGCGCAGGGCCTCCGCCAGCGGGTGGGCGGTACGGTATTCTTCCACAGCGCGCAGCAGGTCGGGGGAGACCCCTTCCTGCCGCAGCGTATCCATCAGAGCAGATGTTTCAGACATCCATGACATCTCCTTGCGGTTGGCAGTGCCAAACCGAAATTTCACCCTTATCATAGCACAACCCGCGCGGTTTGTGTAGGGCTTTGACGGGCAAAAAAGCGGCAAAGAAACAGAGAAAATAAAGGTGAAGCTATTTTAACAAACTTTCAGCCGGGACGTGCAGATTTCACGTTCAAAGTAAATTGACAGGCCGCTTAAAATACGATAAAATAATTTTCGTTGTGTCAAAGTGAAAAAGAAAGGCGTAAAAGTATGCTCGAAACCATCACAGCCGTCAATCAGGCGGTCAACAGCTTTATCTGGGGCATCCCGGCGATGGTCTGCATCATCGGCGTGGGCCTGCTGCTCAGTGTGCGGACAGGCTTTTTGCAGCTCCGGAAATTCCCCTATGCCATCAAAACGATCATTGGCCGCATCTTCCGCAAAAAGGACGCCTCCGACGGCGCGATGACTCCGTTCCAGGCAGTGTGTACGGCGCTGGCTGCTACCGTCGGCACCGGCAACATCGCCGGCGTGGCGGGCGCGATCGCCATCGGCGGGCCGGGTGCGGTGTTCTGGATGTGGTGCTCGGCTCTGCTGGGCATGTGTACCAAGTTCTCCGAAGTGACGCTGGCCGTGCATTTCCGCGAGCGGAACAAAAACGGCGAGCTGGTGGGCGGCCCCATGTACTATATTAAAAACGGCCTCGGCAGCCGGTGGCAGTTCCTCGCGGTGCTGTACTCGCTGTTCGGCGTGCTGACGGTCTTCGGCACCGGCAACGCCACCCAGGTCAACACCATCGTCACAGCCATCGACTCGGCCCTGCTGGCCTACGGCAGCAGCCTGAACAGCATCCTGCCCACGGTCAACCTCGTCGTGGGCGTGATGGTGGCCATGATGGTGGCTATGGTGCTGCTGGGCGGCGTCAAGCGCATCGGCAGTGTCACCGAAAAGCTGGTGCCGTTCATGGCGCTGTTCTATGTGGTGCTGGCGCTGGGCGTCGTGGTCATCAACTACCGGCGCTTCCCGGCGGTGCTGGCCTCCATCGTCGGCGGTGCATTCGACCCGCAGGCCTTCACCGGCGGTGCCATCGGCAGCATCTTCCTCAGTATGCAGAAGGGCGTCTCCCGCGGCATCTTCTCCAATGAGGCCGGCCTCGGCACCGGCTCCATCGCCCACGCCTGTGCAGACACCCGCAAGCCCGTCAAGCAGGGGATGTTCGGCATCTTCGAGGTCTTCGCCGACACCATCGTCATCTGCACCCTGACCGCCATGGTCATCCTGTGCAGTGGCGTGCCGGTGGGCTACGGCAGTGCGGCAGGCGCAGAACTGACCATCTCCGGCTTCACGGCCACCTACGGCGGCTGGTCGTCCATCTTTACGGCGGTGGCGCTCTGCAGCTTTGCATTCTCCACCATCATCGGCTGGGGTCTCTACGGCTCCCGGTGCATCGAGTTCCTGTTCCACACCGACAAGGTGGTCGGCCCCTTCCTCGTGGTCTACTCCTTCGTGTCCATTCTGGGCGCGACGGTGGATCTGGGCCTGCTGTGGAGCATCGCCGACACCTTCAACGGACTGATGAGCATCCCGAACCTCATGGCCCTGCTCCTGCTGTCCGGCACGGTGGCAAAGCTCACGAAGGAGTTCTTCGCGGGCGAGGGCGCAGGAAAGTAAAGAATGATCCAAAGCGCCCTCCGGCCCGCGCCGGAGGGCGCTTTGCTGTCAGTAAACCTTTGATTCCGTACACTTTCTCTGCAAAAACTCAAAAAAGTATAAAAATTTCGTGGAAATCATAAAAAATGATATTGAATAAATTTTAACAAAGTGGTAAAGTAAAAGCAAAGAGAGTCGTACCCGCCGCCCGGCGGGGCGCAAAATCAGGAGGTTTTACCAATGGCTGATCGTATCGTTCTGAATACTATTTCTTATCATGGCCACGGCGCCATCGAGAACATCGTTCCCGAGCTGACCGCCCGCGGCTACAAGAAGGCTTTCGTCTGCTCCGACCCCGACCTGATCAAGTTCGGCGTTACCAAAAAGGTCATCGACCTGCTGGATGCTGCAAACTTTGCCTACGCTGTTTACAGCGAGATCAAGCCCAACCCCACCATCGCTAACGTGCAGGACGGCGTGGCTGCCTTCAAGGCTGCCGAGGCTGACTGCATCGTGACCATCGGCGGCGGCTCCTCCATGGATACCGCAAAGGCAATCGGCATCATCATCAATAACCCCGAGTTTGCAGATGTCCGCTCTCTGGAGGGCGTTGCCCCCACCAAGAAGCATGCCGTGTTCACCATTGCAGTTCCCACCACCGCCGGCACGGCTGCTGAGGTCACCATCAACTACGTCATCACCGATGTGGAGAAGAAGCGCA
>ERZ833515.501-NODE-501-length-33792-cov-12.814655_pt1 | contig 33792 bp, 35 predicted proteins | sample MGYA00519949_ERZ833515 | MGnify/ENA primary metagenome ERZ833515 (study PRJEB31850, sample SAMEA3708741) | human gut metagenome | biome: human gut; feature: human-associated habitat; material: faeces | place: China | collected 2014 ...
TGAGCTGCTGGAATATATAGAAGTTAGATTTTACTGTATATAATACATAATTATATACGGTATTTTCTTAGTTTTGAGATGATGGGGGGTATATTCATAAATTGGACGGGCTTCGATTTTCTGATTTCCCTACAGTTACTCAAAATACACAACTTGAAAAAATTCCCAACTATTCAATCGTAAAATTAATCGTAAAACAATACTAAATCCTTGTTAAAAACGTATCAGAAATGTACTAAAAATCATAAAAAGTCATAAAAAATACGTTTAAATATTGAAATTTCAACGTTTTATCGAATTTAAGCCACCGAACACTATAATTAAAGGGGTATAAATTGAAACTTTAACAAGGAAACTTCTGTAAAATTAGAAAATATACGATTAACAATTTATGGACATAAAAAATAAGACCCAAAAGGTCTTTATGTAAAATTGCAATTTAATCTATATGAAATTTCAAAATAGGGTTTGAGGAACGTTACTATATTTTATCTATTAGATTTTTAATTTCATTGAAAGGTTTTTAAATAAAATTAAAAATTGATATGATAAATTATATGTAAAAGTTTCCAAAAGAGTACCAATAATTTTGACAAAATAAAAAAAGAATCCTACAATATAGGACTCTTTGTGTTTACTCCAAAGTTATTTATCTCCTTATATATATTATTGATCTTTTCTATTTTCTTATTAGCAGCTTTTATTTTTTTATCATCTTCTTTTAATAATCTTTGGCCTTTTGTTAAGTTTTTATCATTACTATTTAATATTTCATTTTTGCACTTAATAGTATTATCAAGTAATTCTGTTAAATCTGTTAATTCTGTCATTAACTCATTATGTTTATTTTGAAGCTTTTTATTAAGTATTTTAGTATCTTTAATATTATTTACTAGCTCAGATACACAATTCTTTAATTTGATATCATTATTTATACTTGGAATTATATAACCTTCATCAATTCCATTTAGAAAAATAGTACCTATAGTTGCCTTTTCTTTTGGTTCAACTTCTGCATTTAATTCGGCTATATTTGTATTTATTAAACTTATATACTCTTCAGTATTAAATTCTACATTCTTATTGTAAGCAAACACACTTCCTGTAGTAAAAGATCCAATTATTAGTAATGATATTATAATCTTTTTCATATCAAATCCTCCTTTAATAGTTATATGTATTATTGACATTTTGGAAAAATATATACATACTATAAAAATTCAGAATTGTTTATAAAATTAACACAATTTAGCATTTTCAAAGGTATCAAGGTGATAGTGTTTAATTATTTGTGGTAGAAAAATCAGAAATTTTAAAAATAGGGTGAAAATAAAATGTATTTATTTGGACAAGTTTATTGTCTAAATTTATGGACAAGTTAAGAAATTTCTTAATTTTTTTATGTAAATTGGTACATTTTTATGATAAAGAGCATATAAATAAGTATAACCAAAAACAGAGGAGTTGAGTTAAGTGGCAGATAATAAAGATAGGCGTAAAAATGTAAGCTTTAAAGATACTGTTAGGGATAAAGTCTTGCTAGAATGGGCAAATGATAGAGCTGAGGAATATAGTGGATTTTCAGCATATATAAAAAGGTTAATTCAAAAGGATATGGAGGGATATTATGATTCTGATAAATCAAAGTAATCCAGGAGAAGCACTTTTAAATATACCTAAAAAGATATCTGAACTACCTAGTCAAATAAACTCATTAAGAGAAGGGACTATAGAAGCTATAGAAACAATAGGTACGCTATCTAAGATGATAATAAATGCTATAGATTGGGTTTCTACAATATTATTTAATCCAATAATAGTATTAACTTTTATAGATAAATTAACTATAGTTATAATAATTTCACTTATAGTATTAAAAATGTTAGGATTTAACAACCTAGAGAAATGGATTCTATTATCTATATTGGTGAAAGTTGTTGCTATGGTATTTATATAAATAAAATAAATTAAATTTTGAAATGGAGGGTTAATATATGGTATTTGCTAGAACTTATACTTACACTTTTAAGGAATTTAAAAATAAAGATTTAATAAAAGAGATGGATAGAGTTGAAAATTTATTAAATCATATAAAGAAACATAAGAGATTATATAGTAAATTAGTAATGATAGTATCTATGATGCTTATAAGTGGATATATAAATCCAATAGTGGCGTATGCAGCAGATGTAGATCATGCAATAACTATGTTAGATACATTAGGAAATCAACTATTAAAATTAGCTAGAACTATAGGATACTGGACAGTATTATTGATAACATCTAAGGATTGTATCGCTCAGGCTGTTAATGGTGATAAAAAAGGAGTTGGAGGAGCAGTAACAAAAGGATTAATGATTATGGCAGTAATATACTTCTTACCAGAACTATTTAGCATGATGGAAAGTATAGTTACGCCATAATATATGAGTTTTATCACAATTTTATGAAAAGGAGGGTAATTTAATGAAAAATAAGCAATTTTCAATAAAAATAAGTGATTATTTTCAAATAAATAAACCTGAATACACCTATTTAAAGCTTATTCCAAGCACTAGTGTAAAGAATAACAAGTCTTGTGATATAGCAGCAATAATAAATGATATATATGTAAACATAAATGAGCGATTTAAAAGACATAATAAAGGGTTCTCCTACGATTTACCTGCTAAAGCATCTTTTATAATAGATATAAATGAATGCGATGCTAGTTTCTACTTATTAATTCCTACTCTACACGTAAAAGAATTTAATCAGAAATTAACTGAAGTATTTGGGAAAATCACTATAGAAAAAGTAGATAGCATCAAAGGAATAAGGAAGGATTGTACTAAGTATAGTCTATCTTGTGCAAAAGATGACAGTCTTAGCTTATGTGTAGATAGAAGGGACAATGACTTATTGAGTGCTAATTTATCTGTGATGGATGTGCTAAAAGATGATGATAGGCTTACTATAATATATAATTTTATGCCACAGAGTAAGATGGCTCTTAATTCATGGAAACAATATCATATAAATATGATAAAACAATACCAAGAAGGAAAATCTTTAGATAAATCTTTAACTATAAATAAAGTTATGATATCCATAGGGAGCTTGATATTTGATACAATAGATATGTTAATAAATTCTGTGAAATGGGCTTTTGGACAAAAGGAATCAAGTGATGATTTAATGCAAAGATTAGTTCCAGTTCAAGAGTTGACATCTGCAACTAAAAAGAAAGAGAATGCTAAAATATTAAAAACTCAAATAATGATATACTCTGAATCAAAGGATTTATCTAGAGAAAAAGAAAATGCTAAAACACTAATTAATACATTTAGCGTTGTTGGAAGTGGAGCGGATAATAAATTGGTAGCTAAAAAAATATCAGATAAAAAAATTAATAAATCTATAGGTATAAAGAAAAGATATTCTACTAATATAGTAAAGGAAGAAGTTGTACCAAAAGTAGAATATATAGATATAGAGAAATTTAGCTTAGAAAATGAAATTTGCAAGATGAGTTGCGAAGAAGTGGGAGGTAACTTCATAGCATTACCAGGTAAAACTATAATAGAAGAACATAAACTAGAAGCTACTCAACATAATGAAACAAAAGTACCAGAAGAGCTTCAAGGTGGGAAAGTTAGATATGGTACTAATACATTTAGAGGTCATGCAACTACGGTAACAACATCAACCAATGAAGATGCTAATTGTATGCCAGAATTAGTTGTAGCTAAAATGGGTGGTGGTAAAACAAGTAAATTTGAAAATAATGGAGTAGATGCAGTTAATAACGGAGATGGCCTTATAGTAATAGATTTCATTAAAAACTGTGAAATGAGTGATAACATAATAAGAAATATAGATAAGAATAAAGTAGTTGAAATAGATTTCTCTGATTTCATGTGTCAAGAAGGGTTCGGTTTTAATGAAATTGATATGATAAGAGATATGGATAATCCAATGTCTAGATATGAATGTGCTATACTTCAAAATGCTCAAATAACTCAATTTATTGATAGTTTAGGTGAGGAGGAGTTTTCTGCAAGTATGGGTAGATACTTAGATGCAGCATGTTCAGCAGTGTTAATTCATGAAAATAAAGGGATAAAAGATGTAGTTAGATGTTTAGAAGATTTTAGGGCTAGAGATGAATATATGAGTATGCTAAGTGAATTTAAAGAGGAGATGCCAGAACAATATCAGGAACTAATAGAAGAAGATTTAAATGCATTAGAAGAATTAAATGAATATAGAGACAAAAAAGTTGGTGGGAAAAAGACAGGAGAATTAGAACTGTCAGGTACAGCTATAAACAAAATATCAGGTATAATTTCTAGGATATCTATGCTTAAAAAGAATCCTGCTTTAAAATTTATGTATATAAGAAGCCCAAAGAATAATATAAACTTATCTGAACTTATGCAGCAAGGGAAAGCCATATTCTTTAAATTACCACAAAATAGATTTTCAAGTCCACATGTTAAGAATATAATGGTGTCATATTTATTCTCTAAGATAATGATAGCTAGTGAAATCAGATCTGAAATATATAAAAATGAAACATTAAGAACAGTTCATGTTATATGTGATGAAATACAACAAGCAAGAGGAAGTTTTATTAATATAGGAGAAATGTGCTATCAAATGCGTAAATTTAGAGTTAAATTAATACTATCTACTCACAACTTCCAAAAGATAGCTCCTATAAAAGATATCTTAATAGATGCTGGAGCAAGTATAATAATGTTAAGAGGAAGCTCTGTTAAAGATTTTGATGTGCTTAAAGATGAATTTGAGAAGTTTGGATTTACTAGAGAAGATCTAGTTTCTTTATCTCATACTGATAAATATAAAGCACTATGTCTAATAGCAACAACAAGAGGTAGACATGGATGCATAGTTGAATTACCTAAACCAGTTAAGAATAAAATCGAGTTGAAAATGTAATAGCTGTAGATTTTAACACAAAAGAAAAGATAGGTTGATCAAGCTAAGCAAAAGATATGTATTATAATAGTTAATAAATCCTTCCTTTTTTATGGGCGTTCCCACCTTAATACGCCCATTTAAATATAAAAAAGAGTAGACAAGCCTACTCTTCTGGATGGTTATTCATATATTCCCTTATCATCATACATATAAACCTACTTAAATTACCGTACTTTTTCTCCATTCTTAATAAAAATTGATATTCATCTAAGAAGTCCTCTTTGAAAGATATAGTTTTAGTAGGAATTTTATCTTTTTTCATTTATAAATACCCCCATTAAAAGATTATAATTTAATTATATGTTATTTTGATAAAAAAATTCATAAATTTAAGAAAATTTTCAAACCTATTGAAAATACTCGCTTTAAGGTATGTGCTAATTGTAGGAATAATTCTATTTACCTATGATGATTAATTTATCATAAAGGTAACGTAAAAATTAATACAGACTAAACAATACTTCCAAATATAGTAATTTCAAATATTATAGAGGATAAAAAGTAAAGTGTTTCAAATTCAGTAATATCAATGGTTGTAGCGATTTTTAAAAATTAAAAGAAATTATAAAATAAGAAATGGGATTTTGAAAATAATGTAGCATGAATTGACATATTATACAAATCATAATATACTTTTAATGTAGTGTTAAATTTATAAATTAAAGGGAGAATATAACATATGAATAAGAAAGTAAAAATCAAAGTAGTTGATGCAACATGTGGTGCAGGGAAAACAAGTTTTGCAATACAAGAAATGAGGTTCCCATTTGGCAGAAGGTATATTTATGTAACTCCATATCTTAAAGAAATAGAGAGGGTTATAGAAGCTACAAATAAAGACTTTAAAGAGCCTACAAATAAAAATAGTGAGGGTAGCAAATTAGAAGGATTAAGAAAACTTGTATCCAAAGGTGAAAATATAGTTTGTACTCATGAGTTATTTAAGTTATGCAATCAGGAAATATTAGATTTAATAGAGGAAATGGGATATACTCTAATGCTAGATGAAGTTTTAAATGTAATAAATAAGATAAATATAACTAAAGATGATATAGAAATGTTATCTTCTACAGGAAGGATTAAAATAAATGAAAATGATGGATCTATATGTTGGATAGATAATGATTATAAAGGTAAATTTGAGGAGTTAAAACACTTGGCCAAAAACGATAACTTATTTTTGTTTAATAATACCTTTATGTTTTGGACATTACATAATAAGTCATTTGAAGTGTTTAAGGAAGTATACATATTTACATATATGTTTGATGGACAAATACAAAAATATTATTATGATTTACATGGATTTGAATATGAGAAATATTCAGTAATACATAATGGCAATGAATATAAATTAGTTCCTTATGATAAAAAACTTGATAATCGTGAGAGAATAGCTAAAAGACTTAATATATACGAAGATAAAGGAAAATCTAAGTTAAATAGCAATTTCTGTAAAAAGCCAACTAAGAATATGTTTTCTACTAGATGGCTTAACGGATGTGATAAAGGAACTATAGATAGAATAAACAAAAATATATATTCATATTTCAGAGGAATGAATGCAAACACTAAGAATTCATTTTGGACAACTATCAAAGATGTTGCTCCTAAGTTAAAAAATAAAAAAGCAACCTATTACAGTACCAACAAGAAAAGTAATTTTGTTAGTGTAAATATAAGAGCTACAAATGAATATAAAAATTGCACTTCATGTGCATACATATACAATAGATATATGAATCCTGTTGAAAAGGCATTCTTTGAATTTCATAATGTAAAAGTAGATGAAGATACATTAGCATGTTCTGATTTAATACAATTCTTATTTAGAGGAATAATTAGAAATGCTGATTCAGATGAAAAGTTAAATGTATATATTCCTTCGATCAGAATGAGACAATTACTTTATGATTATTTAGCATATAAAATTTAATGTATCGCAAAAGGTGGGGATTCTTTTTATAAACGTTGAAATTCCAATGGTTTCAGGAGGTTTCTCTTTAAAACAAAATAACATAAAAAGGAAATAATATTAGTTAAATAAATTTCAATTATGTTAGACTACGCTTAAACATAATTGTCAAACGCATATAAAAACCATATGCGTATTGAATTTCATAAATCCTATTTCAATTATTCGTATCGCTTGACATATTATAAAAATTATTATATAATATATAGTATAGAATAACTGCTGAAAGGGTGGTGCTCATTATGAATGAATAAATTGAATAGGAGAAGGAGAAATGAATAAACAGTATGAAGGGTATAAGGTAATAACATTAGAGTATGAAGGTAAAAAATATGAAAATTATAAAGATACTTGGGATATAATCGGAATAAGAGATGAATATGTATGTCCAGAGTGTCAATACTTAGGAAGAACTTGCGACTTATGTGGAGGTGATTTTTAATGGCTTACACTAATAACAAATTCAGAGGAATTATTGATGGGAAAACTATATGGGATTACTATAATAAATTAGATTATAAAATTGAAAAATTAAACAAGAGAATTGATAATGTTTCTAATGTGTTAAATTTAAATGAGTACGGATTTAGTGATGATTTATTTTGGCAAGAAGTATGGGATATGGGGATATGTAAAACAGGATTGAATACAACTGATGATTTATGGTCAGATACAAATGTAGCAAAGTGTTTAGAAAGCATGGGGACATATTTATTAGCGAAATATCCTAAAGAACCAAACGATACAATTAAGGTGTATGATGATTATAATCTGTTTAAAAGAATTATAAAAGAAAAAGAGATAATTAATAGATACGGGGAAAAGACAGATGATGAAATGATTATATTCAGAACTAAAAAGAATTATAAATTAGCTCCAAAAGAATCTGTATCAAGTAAGGATAAAGAAAAATATGTTGAGTTACAGGCATATGATGAATTTAAAAAGTATTTATTATCATTAACTTATAGCGGTAAAGATATAGAATTAAAAAAAGAAAGTGATAGAAAAAGAAAAGAATTATTAGAAAGATTAAATAATAGAAGTAATAATGGATATGAATTAACAAATGCTACTTTATATAGAATGATAAAAAAACAAATACCTTTAGTTGAAGATGATATGTTAATGGTTAAAAATTCTAAAGAAAGACCTATAAAATGGAAATCTCCATTAAGAGATAGCGGAAATGAGATAGATTGGTCTTATTTAGACATGTTTGATCCAACACATGTAAAGGCTTTATTACAAGTTAAAAAAGATATAGATGCTTATGATGAGATATTACTTGACGTAAATGATTTAATAGAAAAAACAGATTTATCAGATAGACAGCATGAAATACTTGAGCTATGGAGAAGAGATAAAACTCAACAATATATAGCAGATACTTTAAATTGTTCAAGGTCGGTAGTTGTTGCTCAGTTAGACAAAATAGTAAAAAAGATAATAAGTACATATGAAAGAGAATATGCAGAAAAACATTATTATCTAAATGTAGTAAAAGGAAAATACAAGAAGTGTTCTAGATGTGGCGAAATCAAGTTGTTGCAATATTTTGATAAGAATGGTAAAAACAGATATAGATCTAATTGTAAAAAGTGTAACTAAAAATGTGGGGGAAATTCTAAGACAATTTACATATGATTAACACATATATAATTGAAGGGGTTGTTAAACATAACCAAATCGGTTAGATTGTATAATTAATAAATTGTTTAAAATCCCCTTATTAACATATTATACAAATTTAGGGAGAGATTGTAATGAACCAAAAAGAATTTATAAAATTAATAGTAGATATGGCAGCAAAAAGAGAAATAAAAATATCTCAAGCTGTTGTTAAAGAATTATTAGAAGCAATAGAAGAGTCTTTAGACTTAGCAATATTAGATGGAAAAGTTGTTAAAGCTTTTGGATGTAAATTCATGCAGGTAGAGAAGGCTGAAACATCAGGAATTACTAAACTTGGTGGACAAGAAACTCGTTGGGTGAAGCCTGCTCATAAAAGTGCTAAGGTGTCGTATTTACCATCTAAAAGAAAGTCATTAGAAAGAGAAATATAATTATTTAACATATTATAAAAATAAATTTCTCTGTCAAATCGAAATCTTAAGTTTATACTTAAGCTATTTATGTAGAAGAGATGGGGGGATTTGGTGACTAGATTATCCTAGTTGCCTTTTAAATATAGGAGTATAGTTTAATGGTAGAACAATGATCTCCAAAATCATTAGTGGGAGTTCGATTCTCTCTACTCTTGCCAATTAAATAGTAGATAACCTTGTGAAGATGTTTGTTAAACTGCAAGGAGTTAAGGTATGTTGATTCAGTTATTATAAGGATACTTTTAATAGGTGGATTTGGTGTAATAGTAATATTGCAACAGAAGCGGAAAATCTGCAACGACAACTTAACGTGCTTATTATATACGTTCATAAAAACATAATTCTCTTGGTAGCAATAATATACGCTCTCTGTGAGAGAATAATCTTATATGTTGAATGTAAGGATATATTTAACCTCTGTAAGAAATTCCAAATAATGCTATTGGTCGTGAACTTGAGAAATCAAGGTATAACAAGAGTTTGTAGTACGAGTAGCCAAAGACTAGAAGGTAAAATAAAAGAATTCTTGAATATATCTAAAGGGTGGATATGATTAAATAAACTAATTCTGAAAAACTGGTGAAAGTTAGAGGTAGTCAATCCTCTTCAAGTATTAGTGTTTCGTCGCTATGTAAAATATAGGGTAAGAAGCATCAAGGTCGCTCCTTAATGCTCAGACTTATCTTCTTGGTGGTTGAATATATGGGAAGTATGTAATCGGTAAGGTGAAGACCTACCTACTATTCTATTTAATTTATATGGAGAGTTAGTTCTAATTGGTAAGTCGGAAGATTGCTAATCTTCTGGTCGGTGTAAATCGGCTTGTGGGTTCGAGTCCCACACTCTCCGCCAGTTATTAAAGGCTTCTTAGGAGGTCTTATTTTTATTTTAAGGGAGAATGATATTATGGCAAAGAGAAAGAGAAGTTTAAATTTAAGTAAAACGGAACTTATATTTGAAGATGACAAAGTTATAGCTATAGAGCATTTAAAAGATGAAGATAAAACTTATGATTTAGTTGATTTATTAAGAGATTTTGAAGGATGTCAGAATTTAACGATTTCAGTTTCAACAGAAAAAGAAATATAAGATAACTTAAAGGGAGATTGGGTTATGGAAAATTTTGATAAGATAGTTGAAGCATGTGTCGGTAAACTCAACAAAGAAGAACCATTTTCAACTATGGGATGGGGAGAAATAGTTGATTATTTAGGTATAGATTATCATCCAGATAATTTACGTAAGGGTGCATATTTCTTAAAGAAATATCATGATTATTTACAAGATGAGAAGATGCAAAGTATGAGTTCGGATGAGATTGAGAAATTAAATGAAAAAATTTTAGAACTTAAAAAAGAACGTGTTAAATTTAATGATTTAAGAGCGGAAATCAATAGACAGGCAAGAAATCAAGCTAGATATGAAAATTTATTAGAATTGATTGCCGATAGTATAAATAAATTAAATAAAAATAATCCTTTTTATGATAAAGTCATTACAAACTATGATTTAGGGAATAATAAAAAGGAGATGATTATATCTTTGGCAGATATACATTATGGATTAAACGTAAATGATAATTGGAATGTATATAATTCAGATATTGCAATAGAAAGAATGGATAAGATTGTAAATCAAGCTATGAATATAGGGAATTTACATAATTGTAAAATTGTTCATTTGTTAGTTTGTGGAGATATATTGAATAATAATATACATCTTACATCAAGGTTATCTAATAGAGAAAATGTTACAAGTCAGATTATCGGAGCATCAGAACTATTAAGCAATGTAATAGCTAAATTAAGTAATAAGTTTAATTATGTAATAGTTCATTTAACTAGCGGAAATCATGATAGGATTATTCCTAAAAAAGAAGATAATGATTATGATGACAATTTTATAAATATAATAAAAGAATTTATAAAAATTAGGACATCTCAATTATCTAATGTAATTTTAGATGAAAATGATTTTGGGCATGATATAGTTAAATTTAATGTATGTGGGAAAACTATTATTGGGACTCATGGTGATAAAATTCCTAACAATCAAGCTATAACTAGATTTTCAACTATGTTTGGAAGGGTTGATTATATAATTCAAGGGCATTATCATCATAATTTTATTAATAGTATCGGAGATAGCAAAGTTATAACAATTGGAAGTTTTTCTGGATCGGATAGATATGCTAGAGAAAAAGGTTTAATTTGCAGACCTACACAAAAAATATTAATATTAGAAGATAATTGTAATGATGAAATTATGTATGAAATAGATTTGTCAAATAATTAAATTCTATATATAGGTGTTTAAAGAAGTATAAGTCTTTACACCTTCCTAATTATTTTGATTAGGAGTTGGTTAAATGAAAATTAAAAGCGGAATTTATAAAATTACAAATATGGCTAATGGAAAATTCTATATTGGAAGTAGTGTAAATACTATAAATAGAAAAAAGACACATTTTTCTTTATTAAGAAAAAATAAACACCATAACAAGCATCTTCAAAATTCTTGGAATAAATATGGGGAGTGTAATTTTAAATTTGAAATTTTAGAGTATGTTCCATTCAAGAATAGAAAAGAATTGTTTGAGGTAGAACAAAAATGGATTTATGAAACTAAATGTTATAATAATGAAATTGGGTTCAATATAGAAAAGGTTGTAAAAGATCGAGGTAGATACGGATTTAAAATAAGCGAAGAAACAAGAGAAAAACTTCGTAACAAAATTATAACCGACCAAACTAGGATAAATATGAGTAATGCACACTTTAAAAAACCTATAATTCAATTCAACTTTAATGGCGAATTGATTAAAGAATGGAATAGTGCAAGAGAGTGTGCTAGGGAGCTTAATATACTTCAGTGTTGTATTTATGAATGTCTAGTAAAAGATAGAAGGACATATAAGAATTCTATATGGATATACAAAGATGAATATGATAACTATGGATTGAATTTAAAAGACTATATTAATAGACCTAAGCAAGAAAAGAAAATTGTTCAATGTGATATTAATGGAAATAAAATAAAAACTTGGAAGTCTGCCCAAACATTGGCCAAAGAATTAGGTATGGATAGTAGTTCAATTATAAAATGTTGTAAGCATAAAAACAAGCATAGTAAAGGATTTATTTTTGTTTATGAATATGAATATATTGAACATGGTTGTTCTGTGCATTTTTCTAAGATTAAAGAAAGAGAGATAAAAAATAAAAGATTAAAACCAGTTATACAGTATGATTTAGATGGAAATGAAATCAATAGATTTAATAGCGTGGCACTAGCTCAAAGAGAAACTGGTATAAATTCTATAAGTAGCTGTATAAGAGGTGTTACAAAGACTGCTGGAGGGTTTGTCTGGAAGGTTCAAATGTAATGCTAAAGTAGGAGACAATTATGTTTAATATTTTTTCAGGTATATGGTTATTAGATTGTATAGATTTAATAAAATATAATAGAATTGATGTATTTGATTCTATATTAAATATCCACCATGTTACATGGGTAAAATACTGGTTAATATATATATATATATATATATATATATATGTATACTTATAGTATTAACTGCTATTAAAACTTTATTAGATAGTTAATAAAATCGTGATTTTATAGGGCTAGGGATAAACCCCTAGTCTTTTTTATTAGAGGCTGAAATAAACACATAAGAGTAATTTTGTTTCATGATTCCTCCATAGTTATTTAAATATTTTTAAAACGCTCCTATTTATATTTGAATTTAATGTATTTATCTTATGTGTTTATTTTGGTTTCTAAGGGATTAGAAGCCGACAGTCTCCCTTAAATTAATTATATGCCCCTGTAGAGACGGCTTATAGGGGCAAATTTTTAAGAGAGGTGATTGTTAATGGCTAAAAAAAAGATTTGTACAGCTTGTGGAGAAGAGAAAGCTCCAAATGTAGGGTTTTATCTTAGTAGAAGTAAGTTGTATAAATTTAATGATGGAAGAATGCCTATATGTAAAGAATGTTTGAGTAAATTATTTAAAGAATTACAGGCTAAATATTCTGATGAAGTAAAAGCATTATATCACTTATGCATGTTATTTGATATATACTTTGATAGAGACTTAGTAGAAAAATCAAGTAATATGGGAAAATATAAAAATGATGATGATAATTTACTTAAATCATATATGAAGAATGTAAATAGTTTAAATCAATATAAATTTAAGGACAGTATGAGTTCTGATTGTATTGTTTTAGATGATAGTTTAATAAAAGAAGAAAAAGAAAATATCGAAGAAGATATTTATGAAGAAAGAGAAATGACTCCTGAATTAAAAAAGTTATGCTTAAAACGATGGGGAAGTGGATATTCTGATGAAGATTATCTTTACTTAGAAGATAATTATGCGGAGTTCTATGAAGCATATGCTCACGATACTCCAGCAGAAAGAATGTTATTAATGAATATTACCAAAACATTACTAGAGGGAGAAAAGTCTCGTAAGAGTGGAGATAAAAAAGGGTATGAAAATATGCTTAAACTTGTTTCCTCTATGCTTACTGATGCAGCAATAAAGCCATCTCAAAAGAAAACTATGGGAGATGAAGTCGGAGAATGTTTTGGAGTATTTATCGAGAATTTAGAAAAAAATGAACCTGTAAATGAAGCAATAGATGAATTTGCTGACGTTGATAATATAGGTAAACTTATTGATAGGCAGTTTGTTAAAAATTTTGCCAAAGTATTTGGGTTAGTTGGTGATGATGATGAGAACGAAGACTAAACCAAGAATACCCAAAAGTAAAAATCAACAAGAAGAATTTTATAATGGTGTAAGATTATTTTCTAGTTTTTATAGAAAAAATCCTCACAGGCTAGCCGTTGATTATTTTGGATTGTCATTGTATCCATTTCAGCTTATATTATTATACTTAATGGATAAATATACCTTTTTTCTATGGATAGCTTCAAGGGGTAGATTTACTTATGCCCCACTATATAGAAATATATAGTTATAAATTCGGCAAAATCGGTGAAAGCTAAATTTATAAAACTAAGGAGGTATGTTTTTTGATTGGGATATATGTAATTGAAAACATCGCCAATAGAAAGGTTTATATAGGAAGATCTAAAGATATTGGGTCTAGAATAGGTTCTCATAAACATAATCTTAGAAATAATATTCATATCAATAAGTATCTTCAAAATGCTTGGAATAAATATGGAGAAAATAATTTTAAGTTTTATGTTTTAGAAGAATGTAATACTTTAGAGGATACATATGATAAAGAGATTTTCTATATAAACAAATATAAACATGCTAATACCGAGATAATTAACTTAAATAATATTAGTTAATATTGTAGAGCATAGAGATTGAAACTGTTTGAGGAATAATTATCCTCCACAGAATATAATATCTCCACGAGTGTCGGACACCTGACCATTAAGTTGAAGGTGAAAATGTATGCCAAACTGGGTTAGAATTGACTAACCGATGAAAATGAGGGAAACCTCCAGAGCGTAAGATAAAAAGCTTACGGATAATAACAAATGATAGGGAAATCTTATTTAATAAGTATATACTGTATTATAAGAGCGGTACTTTATCCCAATTCTTTAATTGTTGTTGCAGCGGGTACAAAAGGGTGATAAATTAATGCCCCGTATGTCAAGAAATTGGCATAGGACACAACTTTAAAACCAGTAAACCCTAAAGCTCTACTACCACAATAAAAGATAGAATCAGAAACTTTTATGAAGGTGAGAAATCATAACAAGTGTAGAGATGGTATATGGTTAAATCCTAAGTACTGTTACAATGGGTGTTTGGTCGCCAAGACTAGAAATAGGAAGGTCAAACGACTATCCCTGAAATGGGAGTACATCGCAAGCTATTGGTGATGGAAGTGGGTTGCCCCTAACAGGTAATGCTGAGGGTGAAGAAATAGTCTACTCTCGTATCGAAAGATAGAGGTCTAACTGACATTTATGAAGTAGCGTTCGTAAATAAATATAAAAGCAAGCAAAATTAATTGTTACCCAAAAAATAGTTAAAGAATTAATGAAAAGCGAAGCAATACGTAGAGAAATTAAAGATTTTAAAACTGGAGCAAATGATGCTTCAGTTACATTTTGGAATGGTAGTACAATAGAATGTGTTACAAGCTCAGATAACTCAAGGGGTTACAGATCGCATGTCTTGGTTTTAGATGAGTATCGAATGATAAAGAAGGATGTTTTAGATTCAGTTTTAAGAAAGTTTAATGCTGCTCCTAGAAAACCTCCTTATATGTTTAAAAAAGAGTATTCGCATTTAAAACCTCATAAAAATAAGGAATTATATATAAGTTCTGCCTGGTATAAGAGTAGTTGGGCATATGAAAAATTTATTTCTTATAGAAATGCTATGTGTAAAGGAAAATCTTATTTCTGTTGTGATTTACCATATACTGTACCTTTAGAACATGGATTGCTAGATGAAGATACTGTTAGAGATATTAGGAATGAAGAAGATATGGATGAAATATCTTGGGCTATGGAGATGGAAGGTAAATGGTATGGAGAAAGCAGTTCGGCTTATTTTAAATCCGCTGAATTAAATCCTTTAAGAACGTTAACCAGGGCATTTTATCCTCCTACTGAAACAGAGTGGGTTCAGTTAAAAGGTAAGTATAAATGTAATATACCTAAACTTAAAAATGAAAAAAGAATAATAGGTTGTGATATAGCATTAGCAGCGGGAAGTCAAAACGATAACTCTGTATATACTTTATTAAGAATGCTTCCTGATGGAAATGAATATAGAAGAGAGGTTGTTTATATAGAATCTCACAATGGTGTAAACTCTGAAAAACAAGCTATTAGAATAAAGCAATTATTCTATGATTTTGAAGCAGACTATATTATTATAGATAGTCAAGGAGTTGGAATTTCTGTATTTAATGAACTTCAGAAGTCAAATTATGACAATTTAAGAGACCGAGATTATGAAGCTTTTACTTGTTTTAATGATGATAATACTGTTGATAAACAAATGGCAAGAGGTGCTTTACCTGTTATTTATTCATTAAAACCAGCTAGTGCATCTATAAACCATAATATAATAACTTCTTTTAAAGATGCTATATTAAAAAAGAAAATTAAATTTTTAATGAATAACTCAGAAGCTAAAAATGAGTTAATAGATGATAACAATGATTTATTGAAAAATCAAGAAGAATTAGCGAAATTATTAAAACCTTATATGCAAACTACTTTGTTAGTAAATGAAACAATTAACTTAGAGTGGTCTCTAAATGGGGGACATATTAAGGTATTTGAAAAAGGAAATGCTAGGAAGGATAGATATTCTTCTTGCTCATATGCAAATTATTTAGCAGATTTAATAGAGAAAGAAGAATTTAAAAAGAAAAAACGTGGAGATAGTAAAATGAAACCATTATGGTAAATGGAGGTGAAGGAATGTCAGAAGAAAAGAAAAAAGTACCATTTGTTTATAGTGAAGAATATGTAGATAAACAACTACGTTCTATAAATAAAATGTTAGAGCATAGAAATTATTCTTTAATGAATGGAATTATAAATATATCTGGAGATATATATCGTTCTAGAAGAATAAATAGAAATAACCTAAGAAAAGCCTTAGCAGATCCATATAGCACTAATAATGTTGAACTATTACAACAAGCAAGTATGCTTTTAAAAGCTACAAATGGGATATATAAAAGAGTATTAAATTATCATGCAAATATGTATACTCATGACTTTATGATTTATCCTGTAGAGTTTGATAAAATTAAAAATCCTAGTAAGATTCAAAAAGCATATGCTGAAGCAGCACAATATGTTGAAAGGTTCAATTTAAAATATAATGCAAGTTGGATAAAGGAAAGAGTTTTAGAGCAAGGGGAGTTATTTACATATAAAATCGAAGATTCTACTGGAATTATATTACAAGAAATTCCTAATACATTCTGTAAGATAACCTCTGTTGAAAATGATGTTTCTAAATATGCTATAAACCTAAAGAAACTTAGTGATAGTAATATATTATCTTTCCCAAAAGAGATTCAACTTTTATATAAAAAATATAAAAATGGATCTATAAAAGAAAATGACTTAATAGATAGAAGTTTTTATGAATTAAAAGATAATGCTGTAGCATTTAACCTGGATAGATTTTCTCCAAAAGGAGTTCCATATTACTGTACAATATTTGATGATTTAATGGAACTTGAAGATATGAAGGATTTAAAATCTCAAAATGCTGTAATAGAGAGTATTAAATTAATACATCAAAAGTTCCCTGTTGATAAAGATACAGGAGTTAGTTTAATTGATTTTGATGTTATAACTCAATATCATAATGCTACTAAATCAACATTACCACAAGGAACGGCTGTTACTACAAACCCACTTGATTTACAGGCTTTATATTTAAGTGATAGTAATTCAAAGATAAGTAGTAATGTTAGTCAAGCTAGAGATACCATATATGATAGTGCTGGTGTAAATAGTGAGTTATTCAACGGGAATAAAAACACTACAGAAGCCATTGCTATGGGTATAATAGCAGATAATTTAGTTGCGAAACCATTAAATTTAATGATTAGTAATTGGATTAATTATGAATTGAAGAAAAAGAAGATTGGTGGATTTACTTGGGCTATAAAGTTATTAGATGTAACAGAATTTAATAAAGAAAAGAGAATCAGTGCTGCAAAAGATGGAATGGCTTTTGGAGGTTCTAGATTAGAATATTTAGCTACAAGTGGATATACGCCATTACAAGGATTGTCTGTATTAAAAATGGAAAGTATGTTAGGTTTAGATGAACTTTTAGTACCTCAAGCAAGTTCTCATACTCAAAGCGGTACAAATGTAGGTAGAACAAGCAAAGAGGATGGAGGGACGGGAAACGAAGACACTGTAACTCCTGAAGCACAGAATTAACATATTATAAAAATTAAATTGAGTTTAAGAGGTTAGATTATGAACTTTATATATGTATTCTCACAAGAAGATAGAGAAAATCTATTAAACAAAGGTTTTAACGAGATTACAAGTTGTAAAATTGGAGATAAGCAATCTTGGTGTTTTGAAAATTCTATAATAAAAACTGCCCTATTTAGTAAGGATGAAATTAAAAAAGTAGTCATCACAGATAGGGCTTATTTTGTATAGAAAGGAGAAACATTTATGAATGTAAATCACAAATTGCCTTGTCAAATACTTTCATTTAGTCAAGCTTATGAAGATGATGATGATTTAATGAAGGTTAGAATCAAGGTTTGTCATACTGGCGAAAATCCTAATGGAAGTGATTTTTCACTAGCAAGTTTGACTAAAGCACAACCAACTCTAAGCAATAGACCTATTCTTGCATATTCTGTTTTTGATGAGGAATCTTTTGAAGTTGTTGATTTTGGTGGTCATGATATGGAACATAAAATCATTGAAAATGAAAATGGAGAATATGAGTTAAAAACAAGATATCTAGAAACTCCTCTTGGGGTAATTAATGAAAACCATGAGTATAGTTTAGAGATAGATGAAGAGACAGGGGAAACTTATCCTGTTATAACAGGGTTTATTTGGAAATCATATTCAAATGGTGCTTGGAAATTAATAGAGCAAGGTAAAGGTGTTTCTATGGAAATATCTGTAAAGTCGGGAGTGTATAACAAACAAAGAAAAATATTTGAAATAGAAGACTTTTCATATAGAGGAATTACTGTTTTATCTGATTCAGTAGAACCAGCTATGAAGGGAGCTAATATTGAAAAATATACAGTTACAGACATAAACAACTCAGTAGAGATGTTTAATAATAAATTAAAAGAAAAGGAGGTCGGTAATGTGAGTGAAATTATTGAATCAGTAGTTGATACTGAAGTTGTAGAGAATGAAGTAGATAACGTTGTTGAAACAGAGCCAACAGATGAAGTAGTAGAAATAACTGAAGAATCTAAAGAAAATAAAAAAGTTGAAGAAACTGAAGTTGTGGAAGAATTCGCTTTATCTGTAGACAACATAAGAAACTCTATAAATTCACAACTTAAAGATAGAATGGTAGAAGTTGAAGACTGGTGGGGAGATACTTATCAGACAAGAGAATTCTACTTATTTGATATATTACCACACGAAAAAGTTGCTGTAGTAGAAGATAATTGCAATTATTACAATTACTACGGAATACCTTATGAAATACAAGGAGATACTGCTGTTCTTAAATATGATGAGAAGGTTGCATATATTCAAGAATGGAGACCTAAAAATGAAGGTGAAACATTAGCAGTGTTTGAAAAGAAAGATGAATTAAAAGATATAGTTTTAGAAAAATTTGAAAATAAAGAAGCAGAACTAAAAACTATAAAAGAAGATTTATCTAAATTACAAGAGTTTAAATCTAAAATAGATTTAGAAGAACTTAAAGGGCAAGTAGATGAAATATCCAATAAATATGACTTAGATGTTGATACTACTGAACTTAAAGAAAAAGCAATAATTAAAGATATAACTTTAGAACAATTTGAAAAGGAATTAAAGGTTTTATTTGCAGAGAAAGTATTAGAAAATGGTAAGTTTTCTAAAGATGTAAAAGAAGAACCTGCTAAAGTTACTGTTACTTCTCACGAAGAAGGTAAGACAATATATGGTGGTTTATTTGAAAAACATGGACTTAAATAGTTGATGTTTTTTATTTAAAAATAAAAATTTTAAAGGAGAAAAGTATGAAAGCGATAATAAATTTAGACAAAGTTAAATACCCAGATGTTGTTACTGCGAAAAATGGCTCTGATGTATTAGAAAATGGTGCTTTTGTAGCATTAGGAAAATTAGTTGAAGACAGATTAGGAAGAGACTGTTATCAAATAGGAAAGTTAGCAGAAGGATGCAAATTAGGATTTGTAGCTGATGTTGCTTTAATGTATGATGAAACAAAAGATGAAAGAGATTTTGAATTAGCTGCTGGAGCAATAACTAGAGTTTACAGACCTAAAGCTGGACAAGGAATAACTATAGCTAAAAAACATGTAAATGAAGCTGTTGTTGTAGGAGATAAATTAGAAATAAAAGCTGATTCTTATCAATTACAAAAACATAGTACTGGAGCTGCTGTTGCAGAAGTACTAGAAGTTTATAACTTTGAAGGACAAGATTCATATTATATAGAATTTATATAAGAATTTATTAACATATTATAAAAATTAAGAAGGAGAAATGTAAAATGGCATTAGCGAAATTAACTGATATACAAAAGATAGCTAGAGATTGCTATAGAGGAAACGTTGAAAAGTTTTCTAAAAATGCTGCTAACGATGTTTTAAGAGCAGAGATAATAGAAAGAGTTGGAGGAGAGTGGAATTATACTAACTTCCAAAAGAATAAATGGGATGTTTATGCATTATTACAAGAAATAATAGATGTAGACTTAGTAAATTTATCAGAAGAAGCATTTAAGCAATTCTGTGAAGTTAAGAACTTTGAACTTGGAGATTCAGCTGAATTCGTAATAAAAAATAACAACTTATTCAAAGTTGGTATAATAGCTGACGGTATAAACTCTACAAGAAGACAAAGAAAATTAGGAAATAAAGTAAGAACAGATGCTTTCAAATTAGCTATAGCTACTTATGAAGAATTAGATAGATTCATAGCTGGTAGAATAGATTGGAAAGACTATGTTGATACTGTAGTTGCATCTTTCAACCATGAAATAGCTACTCAAATAGTTGGAGCTTTTGGAAAAGCATATTCTGAAATAGGAACTAACTTAAAAGTTTCTACAAATGCTGAAGGTGTAGACGAAGAGCTAAAGAAAATAATAAACAGAGTTAAAGGTGCTACTGGTAAAAACGTTGAAGTTTACGGTACAGCAGAAGCATTAGGAAAAATAACTGGAGCTGGTGCTTTAGTAGATGCCGATGATAAGAGAGAAATAGGATATGTTCAAATATTTAACGGAGTTAAATTAATAGAACTTCCAAATGTTTATGATGAAGCTAATAATAAATGGGCTTTAAGTAATGATGCATTATATGTAATACCAAACGGTAACAAAGCTGCTTAGTTTGCAGTCGCCGCGTATATAGAGAAATCTATATGGGACACAATGTGAATTGCAGGTAATCCCTAAAGCTCTACACCAAAACGGAGATGGAAACGTCAAACGGGAATGGTACGAAAGTAGAAAAAACGTAGAGATGGTATATGGTTAAATCCTAAGTACTGTTACAATGGGTGTTCATGCAGGGAAGCCTCTAAGTCAAGTTTTTTGATATGGGGAACCTTCAACGACTATCCCTGAAATGGGAGTACACTCAAGCGAGTGGAAGTGCATTGCCCTTAACACAAATATGTGAAGGTGAAGAAATAGTCTGCTCTCATGTGAAAGCATGAGCAGTTCATAAGGAACGGTGTGTATTTAGCGAATACACGTGAACATAAATGCGAAAAGGTTGTACGTTTAGGATATGAAGGTGGAGTTACTATATTAGATGACACTACTGGAACTCATAGAGATGACCAACAAATAGAAATGACTTACATGCAAAAAGTACACGTAGCTGTATTAGTAGCTGCTAAGTTTGGTGCTGTTGAAATAACTGGATAATTTCTTTAGGGAGGATATTAATTTATCCTCTCTTTCAAATTAATTTAAAATAAGAGGAGATTGATATTTATGGCTAAAGCTAAAACTGAAAAGAAAGAAGTTATAAAAAAAGGTACGAGAACTTCAAAGAAAAGTGAAGTTAAAAAATCTAAAGAAATAGAAATAATAGATGAAATAATAGATGATGTTGAAGATATAGAAGAAGTTGTAGAAACGGAGATGGTAGTTCTTAGAAAAACTTATAAGGAACTAAAAAAAGAATTTAGATCAAAACAATATGAAATAGAGGTTGAAATATTAAATCTTAACTCATGTGCTACTTCATGTAGAGGTAGAGATGGTAGGTTAATATTTGAATTTAATAAATCTGGTGATAGAGAATTTATAAGTTTGGCAGATTTATCGGAAATTGCTAATAGATATAAGGGATTCTTTGAAAAACATTTAATAGCAATTATAGATATTGATACTGATGAATATGACTTAGAGGATATAATAACTTATTTAAACCTTGATGAAATATACAAGGAAAATGAAATTGAAAATTATGATACAGATTATATAGGTCAAATATTAAAAATGGATGCTAAGAAGTTTAAAAGATTAATAGAAGACGCTGATATAAATCTAGTAAAAACAGTAGCAAATAGAGCCATTGAACTTTTTAGAAATGGTAAATTTGACTCTAGAATAAAAGAAGAATCTTTATGTAAAAGACTTAATAAAGACTATTTATTTGAAATATAATTTGTAAATTTATAAAATAGATAAAATGTAGATTTTAAAAGGTGGTGCTCATTTTGCACTACCTATTTTATTTTATAGGTGGTGGTAAAATGGGAACTCCTATTCAGGATGTATATAGAAAGTTTTTAGGTATGATAGAAGATGAAGAATGGTTACTTGTTGAAGATGAAGTTATAGAGGATTTAATGCTTAACTATTTAGAAAATGCTACAGTTGAATTTAGTCAGTGTAAAAAGGATTTATCCATTGATTATGATACTAGGACATTTCATGAAGTGTTAAGTATGAATGAGATAATGATTTTAGCATGGGGAATGGTTATTCATTACTTACAACCTAAGATAAAAAGAGAAGAAAACTTAAGACAGTTTGTTTCTGATAAGGATTTTAGTAAATTATCTAATGCAAATATGCTTATGAGATTAATGAATTTAGAAGACAAAGCTAGAAAACAACTAGAAACTTATCAAGGGAAATATAGATTTAAAGAATGTACGGGGTGGAATTAATGGCTTCGTATTTATATAATTATAGAAAAAGAGTTTCATTAGGTGCAAGTGATAGAAGAGAAAAGTTAATTTCTCAAGCTGAAAGGACTTTTGAAAACCAACTTAGAGAATCTCCTTCTGCTAAGAGATTAAAAGCTACTTTGCCAGGGGAAATAGATGTTCTAGGAAACACCAATGAAATAGATTGTATTTTACTTAATATATCAGATAACGATATAAAATCATTTGACCAAAAATATTTATTAGTAAGAAAAGATGAAAATTTTGATATAGGATGTTATATAGAATTTGATGGGGCATATTGGCTGGCTACATTTAAAGAGCATAGAACATTAGATACTCATAAAAAGTTTACTTTGTTTAAATGTAATAATATTTGGAATTATAAAAAGAATGGAGTTTTATATAAATTTCCTATTTATGTGCAAAATCTATCTCTTTATTCTGACGGATTAGCAGATAATAAATACACGTCTCAAGAAGATGGGAAGGTTTCTATTTATTATGGAGAAAATCCTATCACTAAAGGGATTCACATTAATACAAGAATTATGATAGGGAATAGATTAACCTTTAGAATGACGAATATTAATGACTATGAATTCAGGTCTAATCATAATGGACAATGTGCAATAAAATCAATGTTATTGCAAACAACTATCGTTGATAAAGATGATATGGAAAACAACATAGCATGGAATGAGGATTCTGAAATTCAAGAAATTGATAATACTATTCCTAAAATAGTTGGTGATAAAAAAGCCATGTTGGGAAGTAAAAAGATATACAAATGTTCTAAAGATGTTGAAGGTAAAAGTTGGGAAATAGAATGTAGCCCAGAACTCAGAGAAGTTATAGTATTTGAAACTACTGATGATGTAAGTGGATATTGTGAAATTAAATTTCCTACAAGTGTTAAATTTGTTGGTGAATCAGTTATATTGAAATTATTCGTCAACGATGCACTAAAAGACACTTTAGAAATAGTTATTAAAAGTATATAGGAGGATTAGTTAATGGCAAAGTTATATGGTTTAGGGAATGTTATTATATCTGAAGTATTAACTAGATTAATAACTAATCCTGATTTTAATAAACTTGTTTACTATAAGGATGTCGATGAAGAAAGTGAAGATATTTTATCTATGCCTGATTTAGAAGATCCTGTTGGTGAATTATATAGAAAACAAGTATGGTTACATAGAAGACCAGATAAAGTTTTACATAATCAAGATGTTAATGTTTTTATTACATTAGATGATTTTAGAAATGAATCTGCTAAGAATCCCAATATAAAAACAATGACTTTTACGGTAGCTGTATTGGTACATAAAGAATGTCTGTTAACTCCGAATGGAAGTAGAGACATAGCTTTACTATGTTGTATTTCAGATATAATTGAAAAAGATGATTACTTTAAAGGCTTGGGTAGATGTAGTGTTTATAGAGTAAACCATTTATTTGGACTAGGTATGGAGTATTCAGGATATGAAATTATATGTAGAGTAGATGGAATACAAGTAAAAGGGAAATAACTATATGAACAATGGATATGAATATTATTACTTATTTGGGCTTGATATCCCTCTTGAAAAATATGGATTAGGAAGTATAAAACAACCCAAAATAATAGATTTTTTAAGTAAAGATATTGGAATTGATAGTTTTTATTATCCTTTTATGATGAATGATGTTATAGTAGGTCAATCAAAAAATAAGGATTTGGTTATTAAGTTAAAAGATTCTGTAGGAGATTTTACTTTTTTATTAATGAATTGTATTCAAAACAATAGAGAAGATATAATTTATTCTTTAAAGCAATCATTAATGCTGTTATATGATACTGAAAATATAAAAATTACTGAAGAATTCACTATGAAGATTGATGATGTAGAGATAAATAATTCTAATTTTAATATACTTTGTGATACTGTTTTTGAAATGTTTAAAATAGATAAAAGTAAGTTTAAGTTTGATGTTCCAAAACAGGAGGAACTAGATCCTATAACTGCTAGATTTGAAATGTTAAGAAAAAAACATAGGGAAAAAGTTGGAAATAAAAATGAAGTTAGTCTTATAGATATCATTAATATTATAATTCATTCAAGTAGTTTAAAGTATGATGACTTGTTGAACTTTACAGTATATCAAATAAAAAATACTTTTGAGACTATTAGTTCAAAAGATTCTTATGAAACAATGATGCAATATAAATTAAGCCAAAAATTTGACATTAAAGAAGATGTTAAAAATTGGTATTTCAAAAAAATAGTTAAAAGCAGCAATTTAAAAGGAGTTTAAATACTCCTTTTTTTGTTGTTTATTTTATAAAAATAAAGAAGAAAGAGAGTGAATTTAATATGGCAAGATTTGCGATAAAAGATGTAATGGATTTAAAATTAACACCATTATCAGGAAGAGGAGAAGCAATAACTATAGACTACCTAAATGGAGCTAGTATAACTTGGGATGAAGAGTCTACTGCTGCTAAAAAGAAAGGTAGAGAAACTATAATATTTGGTTCTCCTAAGACTGGAGAATTCAAAATAGATGCTGAAATAATAGATGATAACTTCTTAGCGTTAATGACTGGTGGAACTTTAACAAGTGATGTAATAGAAGTAGGTGCTGTTTCTCCAACTACAATGTATTCTATAAAAGGAACTTTTGCTGTTGTTGAAGAGGGTGGAGAAGTTAAAAATAAAGAAATAACTTTATATTCTGCTAAACCAAAAGCATCAGGAGAATTAAACTTCTCTGCTGAAGATGTAGCTAATTTCTCTATAACATTTACATTAGCTTCTAACTCTGAAAATAAGTTTATGACTTATAAAGATGCTTCGCTAGAATCATTATCAGCTAAAGCTACTAAGTAGTTATACAGATAAAGGGGGAGTTAAATCCCTCTTTATTATATTGAAATAAGCACATCTATTTTAGGTGATTTTGTTTCAATATAATAAAATAACAGTTTTATTTGTAAAAATCATCCAAATTATATATATTTTTGCTCACTTATGTGTATAATATTATTATAAATATTACATAAGGGGTGTTTATATGAAAAATATATTCATGGTAGGAATATTAATAATAAGTATACTTTTAACTGGATGTTCATCTTCTAATTCTAAATGGACTTTTTCTGATAAGGAGCGTATGACGTTAATCAATGATGCTAAAGGTGTTAAAGAAAATTTTGATATGTATGTAGAAAAAGAAGAAAGAGGTTTAGATTATAGTAAAGAGTTAGAACAGAATGTTGGATTATCTGAAATCGCTAAAAAGAACGCAAAAGAAATAAGAAATAAATATGATGGGAAACTTACTGAAGAAGAAATTTCTATGTTAGCAGATTTATCATTAAGTTATAGATATTTAAGAAACAGGTTTAAAAGTGATGACGATACGGCTATTCATAGCATAGACACATTACAAGAAAAAATATTAGAACTAGAAGAAGAGTAAAATGTTTACTCTTCTTTTTTTATTATAAGAAGGGAGATTTTATGAACGCTAAGTTATCTGAATTAAAATTAAACAAGGTTAGGAAAGTATTAGAATATGAGGTTGATGGTAATAAAAAGCAAATCACAATATATAATGCTATAGGAAAAAAGAGAGAAAATTTATTAAATATATTAAAGACAGGTAGTCAATTAACAGATAAAAATAAGGCTGCTGATATGCTGTATAAGTCAATACTTAAAGAATTGGTTGACTTAGATGTAGATGTAAAAAATACAGTACCTTTAGCAAAAGCTCCAAGCATAATATTGTTACAAATAAATCATGAAATAGACGAAATTATTTACGAGTTACAATATGAATTTATATCATCTCAAATGATGCTATTAAATCAAGCTAAAATATCTGCTATGACAGCATTATCATTAAAGAAAGCGAATGAAATGACAGAAGATATAGAGAGTTTGAAAAATGCCAACGTTTAAAAGTTTAAATGATTTAATGAGATATGTTAATAAAGCTACTGCTGATACAATGCCAGAGGTAGGTAAGGAATTAGAAGAAATAATGAAAGAAGAGATTCAAACGCAAGTATACGATGCATATGATCCTTCTACATACGAAAGAACAAAACAACTTCTTAATAGTGTAGAAACAACTAATGTTAACAATAATTCAGTGGAAGTGTCCTGGAGAGATAACGGAGATTGGACTTCTTATGCTGGAAAACATATGTATGTAATACATGGGCTTGAGATGGGGAAAACTTATGGTAGAGGTGGATATAGACCATCTACTGATTTAGTTGGAGAAAGTACAAGAAGAGCAAAGAATGAAATTCCTGATAAATATAAAAGTGAAATGAGAAATAGAGGAATACCAGTTAAATAATAAATTAATTACCACTTCTAGCATAAGGAAGTGGTTTTCTTATGCAAAATTTTAGAAAGAGTGGTGGTTAAATGTCAGAAGAATTAAGAATTGAGGTAGATGTCAAGGCTAACGATGACAGTGCCAAAAAGACATTAGATGGACTAATAAAAGAATATACCAATAAACCTTTAGAATTTCAAGTAAAGCTAGGTAAGTTTGACATAAGTGGTATAAGTAGTAGCATTGCTAGACTAACATCGGACTTAAATAAACTTACAAATATAGAATTTAATGGTCTAAATAAGTTAGAGACTAATCTTAAAAATATAAATAAGTTAATGTCTCAGCAAAATAAAATCTCTAATAATGGTGTAGATGTTAAAAGCAATGCCGAAAATGGAGTAAAAAGATTAGTAGGAGATCAAAAAGAATCTCTTAGACATCTGGAAGAATTAGACCAAATTAGCAAAGAAATGGATAATATGCTATCTCAATATAATAAAAATAATGAGAAAGCTTTTAAAGAATTTGCTAAGAAAAATGAAGACTCATTACAATATATAGATTTATTAAAAAATTCTTCATCTGAAAAGGCTTTTAGAAATGTAATAAAATATAAAGAGCAATTAGATAAACTTCAAAAAGAATTCTCTAGTTTAGGTGTTCAAGCTGTAGGTCAAGTTTCTAAGGTTTTTGAACTAGATAGTGGAGAAATGGGTAGACGTACTTATAATGGTGGATATGAAGACATTATAGGACAATCGTCTGAAAGATTTGAAAGAGCTGTTGCCGAAGCTAGAAAACTATCATCAAAAATATCAACTGCTAAGTCAAACATAAAGAAAAACTTAGATAAGATATCTGATGATGAAAAAGAAATAATTGATCATATAGAAAATCTTAGTAAAAATCTTATTCCTGTTGATAGCACAGAGAATCATGCTATTGAATCTCAACTAAAACAGATGTTAGAGAATTACTTATCCTTAGATGATTTAAAAGATTTAGATTTAAATATTCCTAATGATTTATTTATAGCTTATGAACGTTTTATAAAGAACTTTAAGGAAATGAAACAAGAATACAAAAGCGTATTTGGAGCAGATGAAGACTTTATAAAGCTTAATGCTTTTGATGGTGCTCAAAATGTTATAGATAACTTAGAGAAAGCTACAAATAATATAAACTTAGATAATCTAAGAGAAAAATTAACTAATGCTTTTGATATTGATGAAAAAGTAATTGCTAATATAGAAAAAATAGAAAATGCTTTAAAGCAATTAAATAGCATGAGTGAATTAACTCAAAAATCTTTATTTTCTGAGGGTGTATTTAAAACTGGTGAACAATTAAACTTAGAAAGTAAGATTAAGGAATATCTTAATTTAGATAAACAGATTAATGACGCTTTAACTAAACTATCTAGGGCGGAATTAAATAGAAGTGATGATGTAGTAGCTTCTTTAAATAAAGAAATTGATTTATTAAGACAAAAACAATCTTTAACTACTTTGGATTTAAGAAGTAATAGTGGGTTCAATGATGAGATAAGGGAACAGGTTAAGCTACAAGAACAACTTAATAGAGCAATATCTCAAACTCAACAAGCTGAATATAAAAATTCTTTTATTGATAAATTGCATCAAGAAGCTAAGAAAGCTAATGAAGAATTTGATGAGATAAGAAAGCAGCAAGAAAAAATTAGTAGCTTTGAAATGCCAGAAGTATTTGATACAAAAGGTATTAAATCTTATGTTGACTACTTAGATAGTGCAGCAGATGGCATAAAAAGAATCTTAACTCAAAATCTAGGATCTCCAGGTAGAGATATAACTACAACTTTATATGGAGACGGAACAGAAGTAAGAAAAGTTGTAAATAATATAGAAAAGTCTGTAAATCAATTATCTACAGCATATAAACAAGTTGATAATGAAATTACAAGACTTGTTAAAAGTAAAGATAAACTTGAAGCTAGTGGAGATAATAAAACAGCTCAAATACTAGAAAAACAGATTGTGTCATGGAAGGAAATGCAACAAGGCATAGAAAATGCTGCTAAAAGTGCAAAAGTCTATGACCAAGTAATGGAAAAAGTTCAAAATACAGTATTAAAAAATAGTAACTCTATTGATGCCAATAAAAGTCAGGTAGAGGTTAGATTAGATGTAAATCATGACAATGCTGTAAGAAAAGTTAGTGAATTTAAAACTAAGATGTTAAGCAACTTGCAAGAACTTGAGAGAAAGTATAAAGGGACTCAAATGTTTGACCAAGTTGTTAGAGAAGTTGAAAAGTTTAAAACTGAATTAAAAGGCTTAGATTCTTATTTAGGAAACGTATCTAATGTCGATATGTCTCATCTATCTGGAGAATTCAGAAGAATTAATCAGGATTTAACTCAAACAAAACGTGACTTAAGTGATATGAGCAACACTATGAAAAGCAACTTCTTTGATGATTTATATGATTCAATGAGAACTTTTACATTAGGTAATATCATAGGAGATGCTATTCAAGATGGAGTATCTGCTATTAAAGATACTATAGTTAACTTAGATAGTGCTTTAAGAGATTTAATGAAGGTAGCTCCTGAAAGTTTCCAAGGTACTACTGAACAATTAAAGGCTGTAAAAAATGATGCGGTTGAAGTTGCAAAAGTTGTAGGTCAGTCTAGTGAAGATGTAATACAAGGTATGGCAAAAGCATTACAAACAGGTGCTAAAACTATGGGAGATGCACTTGAAATAGCTAAGTCATCAGCTACATTTGCAAATGTTGGTGATATAAGTCAAGACCAAGCAGATACATATATTGCTTCTATAATGAGTTCATACGGAGGTATGACAAACGCATTAAAGCCAGTTAGAGAAGAAGTTCAAGGCATGAGTAAAGATTATAATAATCTTACTAAATTCCTGGATTTAGCTAAGTAAAATTGGCGTGTTAATTAGAAATAATTAATATTATTAGAGGGGTGTATCGGTGAAGTCCTCCGATATTGGATAATACCGAGGGCAATAATATCTAATATTGTCCGTAACGCATAGGAGATGAGCGTTATTATGAAAGCAATAATTTTCCCAAGAGCCTCCTCCATCTTATCAAGTAAAGTTGAAGATGAAAATATATGCTGAACTTATACAATGGTAAAGTATAAGAAATACTTGATAAAAAGCAAGTATGGTAACAAATTTGAATTACGCAGGAAATAACTTCGCAATTTCTACTGGAGACGTAGGGGAAGCCCTTATGAGGTCTGGTTCTGTACTATCTGAATTTGGAGTATCTATGCAAGATGCAATATCTATGATAGTTGGAGCAAATGAAAGTGTTCAAGATGCAGAAAAAGTTGGTACTGCTATTAAAACTATGGCAACTAATTTAGGTGGGGTTAAAGCAGCCGCTAAAGATGGTTCATTAGAAATGAATCGTACTGCAAAAGCATTACAAACTATAGCAGGTATAGATATATATTCTAATAAACAAAAAGGTGAAATTAAGGATATGATGACTATCCTTAAAGAGCTTAATGTTGTATGGGATGATTTATCAGAAGACAAGCAGCTAGCTATAGCAGAGTCGATATCAGGTAAAAATCACATAAATACTCTTATGGCTATGATGGGTAATTGGGAGACAGTTCTTCAGTATCAAGAAGATTATAATAATGGATTTACAATAGGTTCAGCTCAAAGAGAGCAGGAAAGATATTTAGATTCTATTGAAGGTAAGTGGAATACTCTTAAAGAAAATCTTAAAAACTTAGTTACTACAACTATAAGTAGTGATTTTGCTAAAAGTTTTTTAGATGGAGCTATATCGCTTACAGATGGATTAAATAGTGCATTTAAAGTATTAGATCAATTTAATGCTGTTTTACCAGCTACTATAGGATTAATTACTTCTTTGGGGCAATCTTTTAAAGTGTTATCAGGAAATGGTTCTGTTGAGTTATTTGGTTCAGGAATGATAAACGGAATAAAATCATTTAACGAAGCCTTAAAAGGTACTACTATAAATTATTCAGCTACAAATAATGGAGTTCAAAAACTTTCAAATAACCAAGTAAAATTATCTAAGTCTACTACTAAGACTAGTGATTCATTTAAACAATATAGTTTAAGAGTTGGTGATGCTAGTCAAAGTATAGTAAGAATTAACAGAGAAAATACTACTCTTGCAAAAAGTCAAACTAAAGTTACTGGTGGTATGAAAAATGTTATTTCTAGTTTTACTCAAAGTGCAGCAGGTAGCAAGTTAGCTATGGTCGGTACTTCATTATTAAATGGTGCATTAATAGGATTGGCAAGTTGGGGAATAGGTCAAGCTATTACTGCTTTTGATAATTATATAAATAGACATAAAATAGCAGCAGAAGAAGCTAGAGAAAGTATTGATGTTATAAATGGAGAAATTCAAGGATATCAATCTCAGAAGAAATCATTAGAGTCTATATCAAAAGAGTATGATAGTTTAGCAAAGAAAACTAATAAAACTGCTTCTGAATTAGAAAGATTTAGTGAACTAAAAAATGAGATAGCTAATATTATGCCAGAGTTAGTATTAGGATATGATGAAAATAATGATCCTATACTAGCAATGAATGGGAACGTCCAAGATTTAATCAAAGAACTGGATAGAGCTGTAGAAAGTAAACAAAGATTACTTGAATCTAAGGAAAATGATTTAGGGATAAATGCTACTGAAAATATAAAGAAAGCAGCTAAGGAATTAGAATCTAGTTATACTTCTATGAAACTTGCACTTCAAGGAGGAAGCATAACTTCAAACAATGCTTTATCAGATAAAAACTGGTGGGGCGGAGAAGTAAGCATAAAAGAAAGAACTCAAAAGGTTATAAAAGCTTTAGAAGATGAAGAGAAAGCTTATAATGAAAGATATAATGAACACCTTGCAAATCTAGAAGAATATTATGCTAGAGAACAAGAAATTCAGAAGAAAAATCTTAATGAAATATTTAAGAAAGATAGTTATAAGGCTTTACAAGATGATTTAAAAGGAAATGTAAACTCATTTGCTGCATTGTTTGATTGGGGAGAATACGACCTAAGCGGACAAAAACAAATGGTAAGAGGTATTGAGGATTTAACTAAAGCTGTAGCCGAAGGTAAGATAGACTTAGAAGACTTTAATACTAGATGGCAAAGTATAAATGATACATTCCAAAATACAGGTGATATAGATCAATATAATAAATCTATAAATGAACTTGCTAAGGAACTTGAAAAGGCCACAGGGGTGGAAGCTGGAAAATGGGTTGAAGGTTTAAATCAACAATTTGAAGGTTTAAGTTATGCAGATGCTAAGTTAAATAAATTCTTACAATCGTATAATAGTTCTTTAGACCAACTTAGAAATGGTGATTCTTTAGCAATAAACTTAAAGAAACAATTTGAAGAATTAGCTAACTTCTCTGATTTAATAGATTCTGAATTTATAGCTACAGGGAAAATAGATGTAGAGTTATTAGCAGAAGTAAAAGAGAGTGAAAGTTTTAAATATCTTCCTCAACAAATTCAAACAGCTATAGATGGAATAATATCAGACAACAAGGTTACAGAAGCCGAACAAGATATACTATTAAGACTTGTGACAAAATGAAGGTGCATTAGATGATGATGTATCTGAACAGTTAAATAGATTATTTCAGGGTAAATCTACTCAACAAGAATTAGAAATTGGAATTAAGATAGGAGATTATCATATACCTCCAGATTTAATGAAGATTTTAAATTCTGAGTATGAAGGTAAAAATACTGAAATTAACTTTAAGATAAATACTGAGAATATAGAAAAGTTAGATGAAATAACTCAAAAACATGATGAATTAGACGGGAAAACTACTGAAAGTACACATAAAACAAAAACTGAAGGCAAAGAAGAGTTCGAAAAATCTAAAGAAACTCAAGATAAAGTTGATGGTAAAACTACTGAAAGTACACACAAGATAAATTCTGAGGGTGCTAAAGAAGTAAAAGAAGATATAAATGAAATAAATGAGGGTAAAAAAGAATTAGAAAAACCAACAAATCTTTCTATTAACAAGGGAGAATTACAAGGTTCAGTAGATGAATTTAATAAACTTATAGAGTATTCTACTAAGTTAAAAGATGGAGAGTACCAAATTTCATTTAAATCTGATACAGCAGATGCTATTGCTCAGATTGAAAACTTAAAACTTGCTGTAAATAATTTATCTAATCAGTTCAGAGAGATTCCATCAACCACTATAACCTTAGAAACTAGTTTAGCGGCGAAGAACATATCAGGACTTCTGATTCGTATAGGACAGGTTAAGACAGCTATAGAAGGTATCAAAGGAAAAACTATACAAATAGCAACTAGCCTGGCGGCTAAGAATCTAAGTGGGTTAATTACTAGGGTTAATCAGTATAGAGATGCTATTAATAATACTCCTGATAAAACTGCAAATATTCACACTTCATTGGCAGCTAAGAACATATCAGGCTTAATTAGGAAAATAGAATCTTATAATGGTACTAA
>ERZ833515.505-NODE-505-length-33563-cov-12.981407_pt1 | contig 33563 bp, 28 predicted proteins | sample MGYA00519949_ERZ833515 | MGnify/ENA primary metagenome ERZ833515 (study PRJEB31850, sample SAMEA3708741) | human gut metagenome | biome: human gut; feature: human-associated habitat; material: faeces | place: China | collected 2014 ...
GCGTCGCCTTATATCCCCGCCATGAATGACGGGGCTTTACGGCTCGGTTTGGTAAACAAGCGCTTGCCTACATATGCGTCTAGAGGCGCGCATCAATGAGCAGAGAACGATGCTTTGTCGCTTGGCATCCCCATGAGAGCGCCCAAAACCGCACGTGACTGAGGCGAATCGCCCGCCCGATCCGCTTGCACTCCGCGCACGGGCTCGAGTAAAATCGCCGCTTCCTGTAGCTCCCGGGAGGTTCCCCGTGTGGGCGAAGGACAAGATTTCGAGTCCGTTTCTCCCCGGGACGGGGGTTCGGATTTTTCAACTGCACCAATGATTTAAGAGGTAACTCATGGTCATCGTTCGTCTCGCCCGCGGCGGCTCCAAGAAGCGTCCGTTCTACTCCATCAACGTTTGCGACTCCCGTTGCCGCCGTGACGGCCGCTTCATCGAGCGCCTCGGCTACTACAACCCGATGGCTGCCGGCCAGGCCGTCAAGCTCTCCATCAACCTCGACCGCCTCGCCTTCTGGCAGGGCAACGGCGCCCAGCTCTCCGACACGGTCGCCCGTCTCGTGAAGGAATTCAAGGCCGCGCAGGCCGCCGCCGTCGAAGCCAAGGCCGAGTAAGTTCTCGCCTCGAAGCACACTTCGAACGTGCGATGCGGAGGTCAAAGGCCTCCGCACAAGAGCCCCGCATCTCTTCCGGTGCGGACTCTCCCCAGACCCGAACGGTCGTGCCTCTCGTGTCAAAGCACATTGGGCCGCCGGGGAAGGGAAATGAGTCCGGTATCTACGCCTGAAGCCCGTGCGGGGCTTTTCTTTTGTCTCGGAATGCCCATCCGGACGCCTCCAACCATTCACACCCCACTCGTTCACCATGACCGAAGCAGACACCCCGACCTCCGCCGCCGCCGCGGACGAACTGATTGAACTCGGCCGTACCGCCGGCGCCTACGGCTTCAAGGGCTGGGTGAGGATCCAGCCGCTCGAGTCGGGCGAGGTCCTCGAAAAGGTCCGCTCCTGGGTGCTCATCGACGCCCTGGGCAAGCGCACTCCCGTGCACGTCAAGGGCCTGCGCCGCCACGGCGCGGGGCTGATCGCCAAGTGGGACGGGTGCGAATCGAAGGAGGACGCCGACCGCCTGCGCGTCAAGGTGGGCGTCATGCGCCCGGACTTTCCGGAGGCGGGCAAGGACGCCGTCTGGGCGGTGGATCTCGTCGGCTGCGAGGCGGTAACGAAGGAGGGCGCGGCGTTGGGCGTCGTCACGGCGATCGCCTCGAACGGCGCGCAGGACCTCTTTGAGATCCAGTGGACGAATGAGGCGGGCGAAGAGCAGACCTTCTTCATTCCGAACGTGAAGGACGTCTACGTCGTGGAGATCGACGTCGCGAAGAAGCGCGTCGTCTTCGATTTCGATCCGGCCTGGCGCTGATCCCGGGCCATTTGCAGAGAGAACAGGAAGAGAAGGAGAGCATTCCCATGCGCTTTGACGTCGTCACGCTTTTCCCTGAAATCTTCGCGGCCGTGCGCGACTGCGGCATCACGGCCCGCGCGCGCAAGCGCGGCCTCTGGTCGATCAACTGCTGGAACCCGCGCGACACCGCCACCGACCTCCACCGCACGATCGACGACCGTCCCTTCGGGGGCGGCCCTGGCATGGTGATGATGGCCGAGCCCCTCGCGCAGACTCTCGCCGCCATCCGGGCGTCGGGCAACACCGGTCGCGTGGTGAGCTTCGCCCCGAACGGCGCGCGCCTCACCGACGCGCGCGTGCGCGAGCTCGCCGCCGACGCCGAGCCCCTCGTCCTCGTCTGCGGGCGCTATGAAGGCATCGACGAACGCTTCCTCGAGAGCGAAGTGGACGAGGTGGTGAGCCTCGGGGACTTCGTGCTCTCGGGCGGCGAACTTCCGGCCTGCGCCCTGATCGACGCGGTCGTGCGCCAGATCCCGGGTGCGATCAAGGACCTTTCGGCTTCGGACGAAAGCTTTGCGACGGGGCTTCTCGACGCCCCGCACTACACGCGTCCCGAAGTCTGGCGCGGCATGCCCGTGCCAGACGTCCTGCTCTCGGGGCACCACAAGAACATCGAGCGTTGGTCGCGTGAAAAAAGTCTCGAGCTCACGTTGCGCACCCGGCCCGACCTCATTACAATCGCCGATTCTTCGGGTCTCCTCACCCGCGAGGACGTCAAGTTCCTGCGGTCGATGGGCGCGAAGATTGAATCCGGAGGGAAGCGCTGAGGCGCCTCGCTCCATCAACAACCCCATCCTATCTGCGGCGGGCTTTAGTCCCCTAACAATCAGGCCGCATGAAGATGGCTACGGAGTAGAAAATGAATCTGATCCAGGTTCTCGAACAGGAAGAAATGGCCCGCCTCACGGCCGGCAAGACCATCCCCGAATTCCGCGCCGGCGACACGGTCATCGTGTCCGTCAACGTGGTTGAAGGCTCGCGCAAGCGCGTCCAGGCCTTCGAAGGCGTGGTCATCGCCCGTCGCAACCGCGGCATCAACTCCTCGTTCATCGTTCGCAAGATCTCCTCGGGTGAAGGCGTGGAACGTTCGTTCCAGACCTACTCCCCGACGATCGCCAGCATCGTTGTGAAGCGTCACGGCGACGTCCGCCGCGCCAAGCTCTACTACCTGCGCGAACGTTCCGGCAAGGCCGCCCGCATCAAGGAACGCCTCGTCCGCAAGGACGCCTAATTCCTTCCGGGAATCCAGGCACTTTGCCCTTGAACCCTCGTTCGTCCTTCGGGATGGCGGGGGTTTTTCGTTTTTTGGTCGTTTTCAGCCGTCCTTTTCCAAGGGCTTGGCGGACGCCCTGAGACGTCCCGAGCGACGCAGCAAAGAAGGTCGGCGGCCCGGACGACCCCTCGGGCGGAGAGAAGGAGCAGTCCGGCGGCGGACTGCAGAAGGACGCGGCGGTGCATGATGCGCTCCCGATGTTGAGGCGAAGGCATTCTCTGCCGCGGGTGTTTCTTCTCCGTGACGCGGCGGGCGCTCCGCCCATCTCCGGTCCTTCTCCTAAGATGAATGCCTAGCGGCGTCAGAGCTGCCGCAAGGAAGCGGTTCTTTCCGGTGCACAGCGCCCTGCGACGGTGCGCTCCGCGGCCTAGAATGCTCAATCCCTTCCCCGCAAATCTTTGTTTTCTGCAGAAGAAAGCGGGTGATGTTTAGGGAATTTCGATTTCACGGAGAGAAGAATGGCTGAAAACTACACGGTGACGCTGCCGCACTACAGCGTGGGTCCGAACTGCTACGAAGAGGTGGGCAAGGTCACGCGCTTCTACGGCAAGACCGTCGCCGTCTACGGCGGCGAGACCGCGCTTGCCAAGGCGGGTCCCGCGCTGAAGGCCGCGATGAAGGCGGCCGGCCTCGAGATCCTCGAATGGAAGGTCTACGGCAAGGACGCCACCAACGCCGCCGTTGAGCGCATCACGACGTCTGCGGCCGCGCAGAATGCCGACATGATCTTCGGCGTGGGCGGCGGCCGTGCGGTCGACACCGTCAAGACCGCGTCCGACATCCTCGACAAGCCCTTCTTCTCCTGCCCGACGGTGGCCTCCAACTGCGCTCCCGTCACCGCCATTGCGGTGATCTACAAGGAGGACGGGGCGCTCGACCACTACCACTTCCCGAAGCGCTGCGTCGAGCACTGCTTCATCAACACCTCCGTCATTCTCGACAGCCCCGAGGACCTCTTCTGGGCGGGCATCGGCGACGCGCTCTCCAAGCAGCCCGAGAGTCAGCTCGCCTCGCGCGGCAAGGAGCTCACGCACACGCCGCTCCTGGGCGTTCAGGTGGGCCTCGTCTGCGAGGAGCCGCTCCTCACCTACGGTCGCGAAGCGCTCATCAACTTCCGTGAGAAGCGCGTGACCCGCGCCTTCACCGAGTCGGTGCTCGACATCATCATCTCCACGGGCATCGTCTCGAACCTCACGACGACAAAGGACAGCTACTACTACAACTCCTCGCTCGCGCACTGCTTCTACAACGCCTCGATGGTGCTACCCGCCATTCACAAGCACCTGCACGGCGAAGTGGTGAGCTTCGGCACGCTCGTTCTCCATGCCGTGGACGGCAACGACGAGGCGTTGGAGCGCATGCTGGAGTTCAACCGTTCGGTGAAGCTCCCCATCACTTTGGGTGAGCTCGACATCACGACGCCCGAACAGGTGGACGCCCTCGTGCACCGCGCGACCTCGATCAAGGAGTGGACGTGCGTTCCCTACGCCATGACGGAGGAGAAGTTCCGCGACGCCATCTACAAGGTCGACCGCCTCGGCCGCGAGATGATCGCGAACGAAGGGAAGTAGTCCCTGCAGCGTCCGGTCTCCGTCGGCCGGATATTCGATGAAAACGCAGCAAAGCCGCAGCGCCTCTCCGTCGCCGCGGCTTTGTGCGTTTCTGCGGGCGGTGCATCCGTCCGGAGCCGCCGTGCGCCGATCATGACGGGAAGGCGCTTCCTCCACGCGGTTTCGCCTAGGACCTAGGCAAAAATCGTTTTTTCCCGGCCTCTATCCTCAAAAGAAGGGAAAGGAGGCGCGTCCTGCTGGACGCGGCCTCCTCATGCAGGAACCGAGTTCTTGAAGGAAGGGAGTCCATCATGACGCGCACGACGCACAAGGCATCCGCCAAAGCACCTCTTTTCGCTGCAGCTCTTGCGGCGCTGCTCCTCGAGCCCGCAGGAGCCCAGGCCGCCGCACCCGAAGTCCTCACCATCGCGGTGAACGCAGGCTTCACGACGATGGATCCCTGGGACGCGACGGACAACCTCTCGCGCACGGCGGCGCGCTCCTTCTATGAAAGCCTCTACACGTTCGGCAAGGATCTCAAGCCCGTGCCGCAGCTCGCCGAGGGCGTGGAGGTGAGCGGCGACGGGCGCGTCTACACCTTCAGACTGCGTCGGGGCGTGAAGTTTCACGACGGCACGGAGCTCACCGCCGAGGCCGTGAAGATGAACTTCGAACGCGGCGCCTCGCCCGACCTGAAGCTCACGCGGCGCAACTTCTTCAACTTCGTCGAGCGCATTGAGGCGGTCGACAAGTACACCGTCCGGTTCACCCTGAAGAGCCCGATGACCGCCTTCCTCGAACGCCTCTCGAACGGTACGGCGGCGATCATGTGCCCGAGCCTCATCGCGCGGGCGAAGACGAAGCAGGCGACCGCCTTCGAGGCCTGCGGCACGGGTCCCTACAAGCTCGTGCGCTTCCTCCCTTCCGAGGAGCTCGTGGTCGAGCGCAATCCCGACTACCGCGTGCCGGGACTGCCGAAGTTCCAGAGCCTGCGCTGGATGCCGGTCGTTGAAAACAGCACCCGCGCGGCGATGCTCCAGACGGGCGAGGCGCAGTTCATCCAGATGGCGCCGGTCGAGCAGATTCCGGTGCTCAAGGCCGAGAAGAACCTCGTCGTGGACGTAGTGCCGTCGGTCGTCATGCGCTACATGTCGCTCAATATGAACGAAAAGCCCTTCGACAATCCGAAGGTGCGGCAGGCGATCAACTACGCGATCAACAAACAGGCGCTCTGCAAGGTCGCCTACAACGGCTACGCGCGGCCCGCCGACGGCGTGATTCCCGGTCAGATCCCGAACGCCGTCAAGCTTGGCCCCTGGTCCTACGATCCGAAGAAGGCGCGCGAGCTTCTGAAGGAGGCGGGCTACCCGAACGGCTTCACGACGAAGCTCTGGTCGGCCTACAACAACACGACCGCGCAGAAGATCATGCAGTTCGTGCAGCAGCAGCTCGCGCAGGTCGGGATCAAGGCCGAGGCGCGCGCACTTGAGGCCGGGCAGCGCGTGCAGGTCTACGGCAACAAGGACCCGAAGAAGGCGCCCAACCGCATGTACATCATCGGTTGGTCGAACTCCACCGTGGATCCCGACTGGGGAATGCGCCCGGCGCTCTACTCCAAGAACCAGCCGCCGGTGCTCAACAACGAGGCGTACTACGCGAACCCGAAGGTGGATGCGCTCTTCGATGCGGCCCTGGCCGACACCGATCCGGTGAAGCGTGCGGCCGAATACAAGGAGCTCCAGGAAATCATCTGGAAGGACGCGCCCTGGGCGTTTCTCGTCTTTGAGGACGTCACGTCGGCGTCCTCACGGCACCTCGTGAACTTCAACACCCTGGCCGACGGGAGCTTCGAGTTCTACTCGGCCGAGTGGAGGGAGTGAGGATCGCGGACGGGCTTTGCCGAACGACGCCGCTTCAATGACGGCGAAGCGGCGCGAAGGCGTGCAGATGCGGCGACGCCGCCCGAAATGGATCTGGGCGGCGTCGAAGGGAAAATTTGGCGTGTTGGGCGAGAAGCGGCTTATTCGGCGCTCTTGCGGCGGTTGCTGCCTGCCACCATGTCGAAGCGGAAGAACCGGCATTCGAGCGGCCCGTTGAAGAGCACGATCTTGCGCGATTCCTTGAGGCGCATCTGCCCCGGCAGCAGCCGGTCGGAGGTGAGGAGCCAGGCGGTCCAGCCGGCGAAGTTCGATTTGAGCGCGGAGGCGAACTCGCGCATCATCGCCGCGATCGAGGCGGACTTCGGGTTCGACTGTTCGCCGTAGGGCGGGTTCGCAATCACGAGTCCGCCTTCGGCCCCTTCGGGCGGGCGAACCTCGCGGGCGTCGCCCTGGGTGAAGGTGATGCGGCCGTCGTCCAACATTGCTGAGAACCCCGCGCGGCGGGCGTTCTCAATCGCCTTTTCGACCACGATCGAGGAGATGTCGTGGGCCTCGATCCTCACCTTCGCGTGGAGGTTCACCGCGGCGCGGGCGTCCTCCTTCATCTCACGCCAGAGGTCGAGGTCGAACCCTTCGAGGTGCTCGAAGTCGAAGCGCCGGTTGAGGCCCGGAGCCATGTTGGCGGCGATCGAAGCCGCTTCGATCGCGATCGTGCCCGAACCGCAGAAGGGATCCACGAGGGGCTTCTCGGGCGTCCACCCGGAGAGCATCAGGAGCGCCGCGGCGAGGTTCTCCTTGAGCGGCGCTTCGCCGTGCTCGAGCCTCCAGCCGCGCTTGAAGAGCGACTCGCCGGCGAGGTCGATGTAGAAGCTCACGTGGTCGAACGTGAAGTAGGCCTCGATCCGGACGTCCGGGCGCCGGCGGTCCACCGAGGGGCGGCGGCCGGCGAGTTCCTGGAAGCGGTCGCAGAGGCCGTCCTTGATGCGCAGCGTCGCGAAGTCGAGGCTCTCGAGCGGGCAGCGGTTCGCCGACGAATGGATGCGGAAGGTCGCGTCCGTGCCGAACCACTTCTCCCACGGGGTCTTCTTCGCGATCGCGTAGACGTCGCGACTGTCCCAGTACTCGTCGAACGCGACGCGCATCAGTACGCGGGTCGCCAGGCGCGAATGGAGGCAGGCGGCCATGCCGAGCTCGAGCCCGCCCGCAAACGAAACGCCGCCCTTGGCGGGGCGGACGAGGTCCGGGTCGGCGTTGAGCGCGAGGATCTCCTCTTTGAGAAGGTCCTCAAGACCAAAGGGGCAGGGCGCGTAGAAGACAAAGCTCGGCATGACGGGATGGAGTCAGGAGAAAACGGTAAAACCGTCATTTTAAAGGGCGGGGCCGGGCGTGGGCGCTCTTCCGGATCTTTCCGGAGGGCCGGCATTCCTGCTCTCTGAGAACGGAATGAGAGGGGGAAGATGCAAAGCGGCCCGCAGGCCGGGAAAGTCAGCCTTCGGGCCGCTGCGGCGGGCGGTCGGATGGGGCCGCCCGAGGACTGCTTCGGACTACTTGACGGCTGACGGAGCGGCGCGCTGATCGAGAACGCGCGCGATGTCGCGCCCGAGCTTGATCTGCCAGTTGTTGACGTTCCGGTGTGCACAGGTCGAAGAGGCGCGGTCCTGCGCTGACGGGCAGCCGATGTTTTCGTCCAGGCCGTAGCTCGAGATGTACTTGATGCGGTAGGTGTGGGCGTCGTACTCAATGTTGTAGGTCGCCTGGAAATGCTCGGCCTTGGGACCCGACGGGTAGGCGAGCGTGACGACGCCGGGTTTGTCGGCGACCAGCTTCCAGTGGCGCAGAGTCGAGGCCTTGAGGATCGCCTCGTGGATGACGTTCGCATCGACCGGTGCGGAGACCTGCTGTGCGGGCTGCTGGAGAATCGGCACCGTGGCGCCGCAGCCGGCGAGAAGCAGGGCGGACGAGAGGGAGAGCGCGAGAAGAGAGCGTTTCATGATGAATGTCGATGGTTGAGGCGATGGGCGGCGCGTCGATCCGGGCGGCGGGCCCGGATGCCTTCGGGGCGCCCAAGGCGTTCGGTAATTACCGAAGAATGATAATTGATTTGTTGGTCATCTGAGGTCCGGTTGCGGTGGTAGCGTCCGCATCAACATCGTGTTTTTTTGGCGCGGCGCCATGTTGCTGATGGCTTCACGCTGTTGCCTCGTTTTTAAGGGATAATGGCGTTCAAAATACGCAGGATGCCGCATGATGTCTTTCCCAAGTAAACAGATGTTGATTGATGCTCTCGACGGCATGTTTTGGGCGCATGATGATGAAAAATTCGACCTTCCCAGAATTGATGGCCCCAAAAAAGCGTCCATGATTTATCGGAAGAACATCGTTGAAATTACGTGGAATTCATTGGCGTCGTTCGAGCGCAATCCAACAACGTTGCCTCAGACGGCGACGATTCTGAGGGGACAGTCTGTTGGGGGCGTCAGCATCGGCGACCTGCTCCAGGTGAAAAACTACGGTGATGCCGGGAAACTCCTTGTGGATCTCGTGGTTGCAGGAGACTTTGGGCTTAATTCGGAAACGAGCTGCCGACTGCATCAGCTGGCCGGCAAGGAGGATGCCCTGGAGTGGGGTGTTTTCAGATATCTGAAGGTTGGCATCTACGATGTGGAATACACTCCTCCGGATCCGGAGGTTCTGCCGGATCTTGCCCGGAGAGGGTTCGCTTTTCTGAATGTGTAAATTTTTCCCTGACCGTACGTAGTGACTGACTTTTATCAATTAAGTTGTTGAAAGTCAGTCTTTTTTTACCCAAAACATACGTACTATATGATATGATTGCATACGTATGTTGCAGGAGCAAAAAATCATGGAAAAGACTGGTTCGGCTGTTGACGTTCGCACGATCAAAAACTTCCCGATTGACAATCCCAAAGCCAAGATTGTCAAAGACGGTCGATTCCTTCGTGTGGTTGAGCGCGTGTACTACTGGAACAAAGATAAGCAACGCGGCCTGGAGCGACGTAACTATCTCGGCTATATCATCGACAACGTCTATTACGACTCAGAGTCATACAAAAAACACTTCAAGCGTAACGGTGCCCGACGGCTTGTTCCGGTCGCCGACAAGGTTGAGGTCGCAGCGCCGGCTGCACCTTCTGCGTTGGAAATGCGTACCGCCGGAGAATTGCCGCTCTATTACGCAATCGCACAGAAGACGGGACTTCTGGAGGATCTGATCCGTGTATGGGGAGAGGATCGTGCGAATGCCGTTCTTTCTCTTGCATTTCATTGGCTTAACACATCATTCAATGCAGCCTATTTGTTTGATTCATGGTCGGAGGATAAGTTCCTTCCCTACAATCAGCGTCTTACCGGTAAGGAAGTTACCGAACTATTTCGGTCTCTCGCCGCCGAACCGGCGTGGCGCAAGACATTCTTCGGTGCGCGTCTTGACCGACTGCCGAAAGACGAACTGTTGTCATTTGACGCGACGGAAATTGCTTCCGAAGCTGTGGACATTACCGATGCTCAGTTCGGCAAAGGTAAGGAAGGCGGATTCCAATCGCAAATCGGCTTGATCGTGCTGCTTGGTCAAAAGAGCCGCATGCCTGTGCTTTTCCGAATCCTGCCCGGGAACATTACCGACGTTTCAACCGTTCCGGACATGCTTTTCCGTTTCGACGAAATCGCAGATAAAAAGCGCGTTTTTGCGGCAGTTCTTGACCGTGGCTACTGCAGCTTGGACAATATCGGCCGCTTCTGCGACGCCAATGCCCGTATCGTGATGGCCGCAAAGACCGGCAACGCCTGGGTCCGTGAAGCTATGGAGACCGCCATGGGCTCCCTCTGGATGAACTCCAACCGCATCGTGGGCCAACCATGTTGGGGGACGACTGTCCCCATGGAACTTGCATGCCCGGACGGGAATAAACGAAAGGTGTGGGTGCACGTTTACCGCAGCGACATGATGTCGCACAATCAGAACGAACAATTCTACGCAAAACTGGATGATTTTGAAAGTCAGTGGACACTTGCGCAGTTAGGCGATTCAGCCATTCAGAATAGTCCGCTGATGAAGTTTTATAACAAGGTGAACGACAGGCTGCCAAAACCCGGCAGGGACCAACTTGTCCGTAACGACGACGCCATTGATGCGGAGGTTCGATACTTTGGATTCTTCTGCAATGTCACAACTTTTGAGTGTGCCGCTAAAGACGCTTTGCTTGATTACCAGATGCGGGACAGCATTGAGAAAAGCTTTAAAGCCGGCAAGACTTACTCGGAAATGGATGTTGTCCGTACTCATTCAAATGCCACGACCGAAGGGCGTTTCATTGTGAGTTTCTGTTGCATGACGATCCTCAACGAGTTGTATCGTCGCATGCGGGAAGAGACCACGGTAACCACGAAAAAGGGGGAGGTCAAGATGCTTGCGCCGTTGGCAAAGGAAATGACCTTCAATCAGATTCGGAACTATTTGAGCCCAATTCGCGTTGTCTACGACAGCGACGGCCATTGTCGATGGTTGGAAATTACCAAGCGCCAGCGGCAAATTGCCGTCCGCCTTGGTTTGCCCGGTGTGTACGACGCAGAGCCCTCCTGGACGACGGAGTAATTCGGTCCATACGTACGCCAGAAGAAAAGTTTAGATGAATGAATCCATTGAAGATCCGTGTGAACGAGCGGTTGCGGCATTCCTCTTCATGTCACGCTCGCAATTCTTTTTTGACGCAAACAAAAGAACGGCATCTTTGATAATGAATGGGGTTTTAATGTCGAACGGCTATTTCCCCATGACGGTGCTCAATAAGGAAAGCGAGGAATTTCACAAACAACTCGGTCGTTTCTATGAAACGGGAGATGCAACGCCGATGATGAGGTTTTTCCGAAGGATGGCCGCCGAGCTGTATCAAGGTCGTTCGGCGCGATAGATGCATCGAATTCGACTGGAAGACCTTCTCCTACGCGAAGTTCCCGTCGCCCGTGATCGACGAGTTTAAGTGGGGCGAGAAGGAGCCCTCGGTCGAGATCGTGCTCCACGGTGCCGAAGGCTATCAAGCCTTCCCGTTCGACCTGAAGAAGGCCTTCCACAAGTAGCGGCTGAGACTTGATCCCGGCGGCCGGCCTCTCGAGCCGGTGCGGCCGGGCTTCCCTTCAGACCCAACGCCATTCTCTTCCCTTTCTTCTCCGCCCGTCCCGTCTCGTCTAGCTTCAGGCGCGGCGCACTTCCTCGAGGAGCGCACGGAGCGCCGCCGCTCCCGGAACGCCCCGTCGTTCGTAGATCCCCACGAGTTCCGAGTAGTACCAGAGCGTGAGGCGCTTCTTCTCGGCGCGGTCGGCCGCTTCCTTCACGAAGCGCAGATAGAGGTCATCTCCCATCGCCCGCACGTCCGCGAGGATCGAGGAGAGGTTGTGCCACTTGTCGGCGATGCTGACGAGGAGCGTGTCGTCGCCCGCTTCGGCGAGGTGGGCGAGGTACCGGGTCTTCCGCTCCAGCCAGGGAGCCTTCTTCTCACCCGGCTGCGGGACGGCGTCCGAGAGGCCCTCCACCATCCGGAGGACGTTCGGGCCGAACTTCTCTGCGATGACCGGGACGTACTGCGCTCCGCCGTCCTCCAACACGTCGTGAAGGAGCGCCGCGATGAATTGGTCCTCACTCCCGCCCCAGACGAGCACTTGAGAAGCCACGGCCATCGGGTGGGCGATGTAGGGAATCTTCGTGCCGGTGCGGCGTTGACGTGCGTGCACTCGGGCGGCGAGCTCAAAGGCGGCGGTGATGCGGGGCGTGTCGAGCATGGAGCGGGGAATCCAGAGGGGCGGTCAGCGGCGGCCTTCGCCGTGGCCGAAGACCACGTACTTCAGCGACGTGAGACCCTCGAGCCCCACGGGGCCGCGGGCGTGAAGACGATCGGTCGAAATGCCGATCTCGGCCCCGAGCCCATACTCAAAGCCGTCGGCGAACCGCGTCGAGGCGTTCACCATCACGGAGCTCGAATCCACTTCGCGCAGGAACCGTTCGGCCGACCTGCAGCTGTCCGTGAGGATCGCGTCGGTGTGGCGAGAGCTGTGACGGTCGATGAAGTCGATCGCGTCGTCCAAGGAATCCACCACTGCGATCGAGATGATCGGAGCGTTGTACTCGGTGTCCCAGTCTTCGGGAACGGCCGGAACCGCGGGGATGCCGCAGCGCGTGAGGACTTCAAGCGCCCGCGGGTCCGCGCGCATCTCGACGCCCTTTTCGGCGTAGATCCGCCCGATGCGGGGGAGAAACGCCTCGGCCTGAGAGGCGTGGACGAGGAGCGTCTCCGTCGCGTTGCAGGGCGACGTGCGCTGGGTCTTCGCGTTGTCGGCGACGAAGACAGCCATGTCGAGGTCCACGACGGCGTCCACGTAGGTGTGACAGATGCCGTTGAGGTGCTTGATCATCGGCACGGTCGCCTCGGCCATGAGGCGCGAGATGAGGCTCTTTCCGCCGCGCGGGATGAGGACGTCGACATAATCGCGCGCGCGGATCAATTCACCCACGACGGCGCGGTCGGCGGTCGGGATGAGCTGCACGGCGGCGGGAAGACCCGCGTCGGCCAAGGCGTCCGAGACGATGCGCGCCAACGCGCGGTTGCTCTCGAGCGCTTCGCTTCCGCCCCGGAGGATCACGGCGTTGCCGGACTTGAGGCAGAGCGCCGCGGCGTCGATCGTGACGTTGGGGCGCGACTCGTAGATCATCGCGACCACCCCGAGGGGCACGCGCATGCGGCCGACTTCAATGCCGGAGGGCATCGGGCGCAGGTCCGAAACGGCCCCCACGGGGTCGGGGAGGCCGGCAATCTGGCGGGCGCCTTCGACCATCTGGCCGAGCACCTTCTCCGTCACGGCGAGGCGGTCCACGAAGGAGGGCGCAAGCCCCGACGCACGGGCCCGCTCAAGATCGAGGGCGTTGGCGGCGGCGATGTCGTCGCGCCGCTCGAGGAGAAGCTCCGCGATGCGCTCGAGCGCCTGGTTCTTCTGTGCGGTCGTGGCGCGCGCCATGCCGCGGGAGGCGCGGCGGGCGGCCTCGCCGATCGTGCGCATGAGCGCCTGGGGTTCGAAAGTGGTCATAGAACCTCGCAGGGCCTCATTGAGGGAGGCCGCAAAAGGGGAAAAGGGAAACCGCTCCGGCCGGAGCGGTCCGTGCGTCCATTGTAGAAAGAGGCGCCGCGCCTTCAGCGGCGCGAACGGGCGAGAAAGAGGCAGACGCTTTTGAGCTCGATCCAAGGATCGGCGTCACGCTCCGGCACCGCCAGGCCCTTTGTCATCCGGTCGATGTCGGCGCACACCGAGAGGGCGTTGACGACGTGCGCGAGCGGAATGCGGCGGGCGGCGGCCTTCAGGGCGGGCGTTGCGAAGACGCCCTTCACGAAGCTCTGACCTGCTTCTTGAGCGGTGCGCAGCTTCACGAGGTTGCGCAGCTGCGACGTGAAGACCATGAGGAGGAGCGGGAACACTTCGCCCTGCGCTTCGAGCCCGTCCACCATGCGCGCGGCGCGCTCGGCGTCGCCCATGAAGACGGCGTCCACGAGCCCTTCCATCGTGTAGCGCGAGCAGTTCCCGATCGAGGTCTCGATCTGCGCGCGGGTCACTTCGCCTTCGGGGAAGAGGAGCGAGAGCTTCGCCACCTCCTGCTTGGCGGCGAGGAGGTTTCCTTCAACGAGGTCGGCGAAGGCCTCCAGGGCTTCGCGCGAGGCGGTCTGGTTGTTGGCGGCCATGCGTTGCGAAAGCCAGGCGGGGAGCGCTCCGCGCTCCACCGGATCGCAGTCGATCACGGTGGCGTGCGAGGAGAGCGCCTTCCACCACGGGGCCTTCACGCCCTGCCAGTCCGGGCGCGGGATCGTGAAGAGGACGACGACGCCCTCAACCGGCGACGCCACGAAATCGGCGAGCATCTTGCCGCCCTTGAGCCCGGGCTTTCCCGTCGGGAGCCTCACCTCGAGGAACTTCCGGTCGTCGAACATGCCGATCGAGGCCGCGGCGTCAAAGAGCTGCGACCAGTCGGCGTTGGCGCTCATCTCGAGCACCTGCCGGTCGGTGTAGCCCAAGGCCTTCGCCCGGACGCGGAGCAGGTCCCCGGACTCGAGCATCAGAAGCGGTTCGCTGCCCGTGGCGAGGTAGAAGGGGGCGAGCGTCTGCGCGCGGGCGATCTGCCCGGCGAACTGAAGGGAGGAGACCCCCATCTACGGCTTCTCCGGGTGCGCCGCGCGGCCTTCGGGGACCTTCGCGGCGGCGAGACGCCGCACGATCTGCGTGATCAGGTCGTTCTCCATGTCCTCGTAGAGCACCTCCTCCTCCTTCTCGCGCGAGAGGAACTCGCTCTCGGTGTAGGTGATGTCGCGCCAGGCCGAAAGCCGCGTGGCCTCGACGTACTCGAACCCTTCGGGCGAGGTGCAGCGGAACTCGATCGTGAGCGTGAGCTCGTACTCGCGCGCACGGCCCGCGTCGTTGATCGTGAGCACGTCGCGGTTGCGGGTGACGGAGAGGAGTTCGAGGACGGCGTCGGCCCCCTTGGGCGACGAGACGCAGCGGATCGAAGACCCCGACTCGATCATGCGCTTCAAGAGCCCCGAGAAGCGGGTGTTCTCCGCCATCTGCAGGTAGAGCGTGTCGAAGGGGGCCTCGAAGTGCCCGCGCAGCCTGAAGCCGCAGCCCGTGAGGGCGAGGGAGGCGAGAAGCCCTCCTGAAAGGGTGAGCGCCCGACGGCGGGAGATTCGCGAATGCATGTGTGCCTGATTGCGTTCGGGATGTGGATGACCTGAGCCGGATGAGGCGGCGGGACCGCCCGGTCCGGCGAATCCCCAAATTATAGAAGCCGGGGCGGGGGCGTCCCAAGGGTTCTTCGGCGGCTCCTCCGTGCTGAAGCCGCCGCGGAGCAACCTCTGCGCCGCCTCTCGGGCGTTTGCGTTCAGGCTGCAGGGCCGTCCGCCCTCTACGTTCTTTCTTGTAGGGGCAATTCCGGAGGGAATTCGTCCTTTGTGAAGATTTGATGAAACACTCAAAATCCGCGGGGCGGCGGAGCACCGGTTGAGCACCCTTCTGCGCGATGATGGGGCGTACGTTTTCGAGGCGGAGGCGCTTGTGGCCGCCCGTCCCCGGGAAAGAAGATGGAGGAGAGACGGCGTGACCGATGTTCGTGAAGCCGCCGCCCGCGGGAGCGCCCGCCAGGAAGAAGCACACCCGTCCCGCATCTCCCTCGCCGCCCTTCCCTCCGCCCCTTCCTTCATCTCCGAACGCCTCTTCCGGAGCCGTACGATCGCGGTGGCCAGGCGCGACCTCGCGGGACGCTTCGTGACCGACGCGCCGGCGGGCTACCGCGTGGTTCTGCCCGTAGGAGACGGTGCGGTGGAGGACCTTTCGGTCGAACTCACCGACCTCCTGCTCACCGTGCGCGGCATCACCCGGGAGGGCGTCGTCTGGGCGGAGAGCTTCGAGATTCCGCAGGGTTTCGACGAGTCGGCCGTGCGCGCGGAGGCGGTCGGCAAGATGCTGCGCGTGACGTTCCCGAAGGCCGCAGCCTGCTGAAGGCCCTGAGGCCGCTCCCGCCGAGAGGGGCAAAAGCGCCGGAGCGGACGCTCCAAACACCATCCAAAACACGAAGGGCGGCGTCTCCACGACCCGGAAGCTTCCGCTTCCGGCGGGAGACGCCGCCCTTCAGGTGAAGATGGCGAAGATTCAGCGCTTCGCGACGCGGGTGCGGACTACTTCGCCACCACGTTCACGAGTTTGTTCTTCACGATGATCACGCGGCGGACCGGGAGGTCGCCCACGAAACGCTTGACGTCTTCGTTGGCGAGCGCGGCTAAGCGGATCTCGTCCTCGGTGGCCTCGGCCGAAACGAGGATCGAACCACGGAGCTTGCCGTTCACCTGAACGACGAGCTTCAGTTCATCGGCCTTGATCGCCTCTTCGGACCACTCGGGCCACTTGGCGTCGATCAGTTCGCCCTCGGTCTTGATGAACTCGAGGTCGGACCAGAGCGCGGTCGTGATGTGCGGCGCGATCGGGTAGAGCGTGCGCAGGAGGATCGAAACTCCCTCCTTGAGCGCAACCGCCCCGCCTTCCGTTGCAACGCCCTTGAATCCGTCGATCGCGTTGAACATCTTCATGCAGGCCGACACGACCGTGTTGTACTGCATGCGCGCGTAGTCGAAGTCCGCCTGCTTGAGGCAGGCGTGGATTTCGCGGCGCAGATGACGCGCTTCGTGGCTCATTTCGCCCTTGAAGCCGGCGAGTTCGCCCGCGGCGGCCACCGTCTCGCGGTTGGCGTACGCCCAGGCCCAGATGCGGCGCAGGAACCGGAACGTGCCTTCCGCACCCGAGTTGGACCAGGCGGCGGACTGATCGGGGGGACCGGCGAACATCACGAAGCTGCGGGCCGTGTCGGCGCCGTACTTCTTGATGATGTCGCGGGGCTCCACGACGTTGCACTTGGACTTGCTCATCTTCTCGATGCCGCCCAGCACCACGGGTTCGCCGTCCTCCTTCGAGATCGCGCCCACCGGACGTCCCTTCTCGTCGTACTGCACCTCGACTTCGTCGGGGTAGTACCAGCGGCGGTGCCCGTCCGGAAGATCCCGGTAGTAGCACTCGGCCATCAGCATGCCCTGCGTGAAGAGGTTCTTGAAGGGTTCGTCGTACTTGACGAGGCCGAAGTCGCGCATCACCTTCGTCCAGAAGCGGGCGTAGAGGAGGTGGAGCACGGCGTGCTCGATGCCGCCGATGTACTGATCCATCGGCATCCAGTAGTCGGCGCGCTTGTCGACCATCCCGGTCGTGCAGTCGGGCGAGCAGTAGCGCTGGAAGTACCACGAGGAGTCGACGAACGTGTCCATCGTGTCCGTCTCGCGTTCGGCGTCGCCGCCGCACTTCGGGCACTTCACCTTCTTCCAGGCGTCGCACTTCGTGAGGGGGTTGCCCGTGCCGTCCGGCACGAGGTCCTCGGGGAGCACCACCGGAAGGTCGGCTTCCGGAACGGGCACCGGGCCGCAGTGCGGGCAGTTGATCATCGGGATCGGCGTGCCCCAGTAGCGCTGGCGGGAGATGCCCCAGTCGCGCAGACGGAACTTCACCTCCTTGTGGCCGAGGCCCTTCTTGCCCAGAGCCTGCGCGATCGCGTCGATCGCGGCGTGCATGTCGAGGCCGTCGAACTCGCCCGAGTTGACGAGGTGCGTCTCGCGGGTCTTGTCGCCGTACCACTCCTGCCAGGCGTCGGTGGAGAAGGTTTCGCCCTTGACCGCCACGACCTGCTTGATCGGGAGGCCGAACTTCTTGGCGAACGCGAAGTCGCGTTCGTCGTGGGCCGGCACCGCCATCACCGCGCCCTCGCCGTAGCTCATGAGGACGTAGTTGGCGATCCAGACTTCGACGGGCTCGCCCGTGAGCGGGTGCTTGACGAAGAACCCGGTCGGGACGCCCTTCTTCTCCATCGTCGCCATGTCGGCTTCGGAGACGCCGCCCTTGGCGCACTCGGCGATGAAGGCCTGGAGGTCCGGGCGGTTCTTCGCGAGGTGGGCGGCGAGCGGGTGCTCGGCCGCGATCGCGACGAAGGTGACGCCCATCAGGGTTTCGGCGCGGGTCGTGTAGACATTGAGCTTCTTCGGCTCGCCGTCGAGTTCGTACGGGAAGGAGAGCGTGACGCCTTCGGAGCGGCCGATCCAGTGCTCCTGCATGCGGCGCACCTGCTCGGGCCAGCCGTCGAGCTTCTTGATGTCCTCAAGGAGCTCTTCGGCGTACTGCGTGATGCCGAGGTAGTAGCCCGGGATCTCGCGCTTCTCGACGACGGCGCCCGAGCGCCAACCGCGGCCCTCGATCACCTGCTCGTTGGCGAGCACGGTCTTGTCCACCGGGTCCCAGTTGACGATCTGGGTCTTGCGGTAGGCGATGCCCTTCTCGAGCATCTTGAGGAAGAGCCACTGGTTCCAGCGGTAGTAGTCGGGCTTGCAGGTGGCGAGCTCGCGCGACCAGTCGAAGGCGAGGCCGAGGGGCTCCATCTGCGCCTTCATGTCGGCGATGTTGGAGTACGTCCACTGCGCGGGGGCGACCTTCTTCGAGAGCGCGGCGTTCTCGGCCGGCAGGCCGAAGGCGTCCCAACCCATCGGGGTCATGACGTTGTAGCCCTTCATGCGGTGGAAGCGGTACATGACGTCGTTCAAGGTGTAGTTGCGCACGTGGCCCATGTGGAGCTTCCCGCTCGGGTAGGGCAGCATGGAGCAGACGTAGAACTTGGGCTTCGGATGACCCTCGCCGTCGAGCGCATTCTCAACGGCGCGATAAACGTCGCGGGCCTTCCACATCGCCTGAACTTCGGATTCAACCTCCTGCGGGGAGTATGTCTCGCGCATAACGCTCTTCTTTGTCCAGTGTGAGTTGGTGGGAGAAAGGGAAAATAACCTTCTAGTATAGACGTCGGGGGCCCGTGCGCATGCGGCTTCTCGACTGCTTTGGGTCCCTTCGGCCTTGGATTCCGGGGCTTTTGCGCCGCGCCGCCTGCGTCCGGGTGATTTGTCTGAGGGGGCGGCGCCATCTCCGGGCACCTGACGCAGGCGTTTTCCCGGGCTCAGGCGTCTTCGCCCCCGCAGACGCCCGCCCGTCCGGGCGGCATGTGCTAACTTTCCCGTCCGTTTTTTCCCTCAACCGCCCTCACTTCTTCGTCCTTCGTCATGCAGAGCGACCTTCTTGCCAACCTCAATTCCAAGCAGCTCGAGGCGGCCACCGCCCCGGAGGAATCGATCCTGATTCTTGCGGGCGCGGGCTCCGGCAAGACGCGCGTGCTCACGACGCGCATCGCCTGGCTCGTGCAGCAGAACCTCGCCACGACGGGCGAGATCCTCGCCGTCACCTTCACGAACAAGGCCGCCAAGGAGATGCTGACGCGCCTCGAGGGGATGCTTCCCTACGACCTGCGCCGCATGTGGGTGGGGACCTTCCACGGGCTCTGCAACCGGATCCTGAGGCGCCACGCCGAATACGCCGGGCTCCCGAAGAGCTTCCAGATCATCGACTCGGGCGATCAGCTCTCGATGGTGAAGCGCATCATGAAGACGGCGAACGTCGACCCGGAGAAGACCGACCCGAAGAGCGTCTGCTGGTTCATCAACTGGATGAAGGAGCAGGGGCTGCGCTCGAACGTCGTGTCGGACAAGGACGGCAGCGCCGACCAGGTGAACCTCTACCGGGCCTACGAGCGCGAGTGCCAGCAGCAGGGCGTGGTGGACTTCGCCGAGCTGCTGCTGCGCTGCTACGAACTCCTCGAACGCAACGAGCTCGTGCGGGCGCACTACCAGCAGCGCTTCCGCCACATCCTCGTGGACGAATTCCAGGACACGAACGTCCTGCAGTACAAGTGGCTCAAGCTCATGGCGGGCGTGGGGCTCGGCCCCGACGGGCGGAGCCTCAACGCCGTCTTCGCCGTGGGCGACGACGACCAGTCGATCTACGCCTTCCGCGGCGCGAACGTCGGCAACATGTCCGACTTTCTGAGGGACTTCAAGGTTGCCGACCCCATCCGCCTCGAGCAGAACTACCGCTCCACCGGCACCATCCTCGACGCCGCGAACGGGCTCATTGAACAGAATTCCGGGCGCCTGGGCAAGAACCTCTGGACCTCGGGCTCGAAGGGCGAGCCCATCGTCGTGAAGGAGCTCGCCAACGATCAGGAGGAGGCGCGTTGGGTGGTCTCGCAGATGCAGGTCGAACGCGACCGCGGCGCGCAGTGGCGCGACTTCGCCGTCCTCTACCGCACGAACGCGCAGTCGCGCTCGATCGAGTCCGAGCTCGCCGCGCGCGGCATTCCGTACCGCGTCTACGGAGGCCTGCGGTTCTTCGAGCGCGCCGAGGTGAAGAACGTCCTCGGGTACCTGCGCATGATCACGAACCCCTGGGACGACACGAGCTTCCTGAGGGTCGTCAACACCCCGACCCGCGGCATCGGCGCGAAGACGGTGGAGAACCTCCAGGCGGCCGCCCGCGAGCGCGGCGTGAGTCTCTGGGCGGCCCTCACCGACCCGTCGGTCATCGTGCCGCCGAAGCTCGCCGCCTTCGAGCACCTCATCACCTCGATGCGGCTGCAGGCCGAAAAGCTCCCGCTGCTCGACGCGATCGGCTACGTGATCAAGGCGTCGGGGCTCGAGGCCGCCGCGCGGCTCGAGCGCGAGGGCGAGGACCGCGTCGCCAACATGCAGGAGATCCTCTCGGCCGCGAAGGGGTGGCTGGATCTCGAAGGGGTGGACCTCACGCACCCGGCCTTCGCCCCACTGAACGAAGAGACGCCGTCTCCGATGGAGGGGTTCCTCACGCAGGCAACCCTCGAGGCGGGCGACAAGAACGAGGATGCGGGCAAGGACGCCGTGCAGCTGATGACGGTGCACTCCGCCAAGGGCCTCGAATTCCCCTGGGTCTGGATCATCGGCGCGGAGGAGGGGCTCTTCCCCCACTTCTCGGCGACGAAGGTGGGCGGCGGTGCGGACGGCACGAACCGGGGCGGCCTCGAAGAGGAGCGCCGCCTCATGTACGTTGCCATCACCCGCGCGAAGAAGCACCTCTGCTTCACGCACTGCACGGAGCGCATGATGTGGGGGAACCGCTTCAACAATCCCCTCTCCTCCTTCGTGGAGGAGATCCCCGAGGCGCTCCTCAACATGCGTCCCGTGTCGAAGCGCCGCTCGGACTGGGCCGACCGGCGGCGCGGCGACGAGGATGACGACGACGGCTACGGCCGGCAGTGGAAGGCGAATCGGTTCGGCGGATCGGAGCGGTCCGGGCGCGGGTTCGCGAAGGGCGGTTCCTGGTCGAACGGCGGCCGCTCCGGGTCTTCGGGGTCTTCCGGCTGGAGCGGCGGCAGGTCCTCCGGTTCGGGTTCGGGTTTGGCGGGCGCGGTCCCCGCGCGTTCATCCGATTCCGGCACGGGCTTCAAGGCGGGCGATGCGGTCGTGCACGACGCCTTCGGCCGGGGAGTGGTGAAGCGCATCGTCGGCACGGGCGACGCCGCTGCCCTCGAAGTCGAATTCGCGGGCGCAAAGAAGACGCTCATCTTCAAGTTCGCCAAGGACAAGATGAGGAAGTCCGGGTAGTGTCCGGCGCGAAGGTGTAGGACGCTTTTGAGGCGCCTGCCGCAGGTTTATGCTCGGCCTGGAGGCCGGGCCTGCTGCGGCCGATCTGATCGGCCCAACGGCGTCGGAGGCGGCCCGGATCGGGAAGGCGGAGCCTTCGACGATCCGGGCCTTTCGTTTGGATGTACGCGGCCCGAAGTCGGATGTCCGGCGAGCTGTTTAGGCGTGCGTCAGACGGCCGCCGCCTCGCGGCCCGCGGTGATGCCGGTCGCTCCTGCGTACGCATAGGCCTCGCCCGAGCGGTAGCCGACGCCGAAGTGCTCGCCGAAGGCTGCCGCGCCTGCACCGAAGAGACCCGCGGCGACGGGGCGCCCCAGAAGCGTGGTGACGCGGCACTTTTCATCAATCATGAAGCCGCCGACAGTTTCGAGCATCACGGGCTTGATGCGAAGCGCGTAGAAGGGCGGCCGCAGTTCCTTACCGTAGACCGTGCGGCCGAAGGGATCGCGCCGGTCCTTCGGGTCCATGCGCGTCTGGGCGTTGTGCGCCTCGATGTCGGCGCGCAGCCCCGCCGGGTCGCAGCCGATTAGACGAGCAAGGTCCTCGACGGTGGCGCACTCGGTCGCAACGCCCTTCTCGATCATGCCCTCAACGACGGGATGGAGTTCGCGCGTGACGATCTCCCAGCAGGCCTTCTGCTTGAGCATGTCGATGTTCGTCTGCGTGTAGATCACGTACTCGTTCGTGAAGCGCCGGCCTTTTTCGTTCACGATGATGCCGCCCATGAGAAGCGGCGCGGAGCTGAAGAAGATGCCCTTGGTCACTTCGAGCGTTGGACAGACCATGGCGATGTTGAGGTTGAGCGCGCCCGCGCCGAGCTCGGTCGCGATCTGCAGGCCGTCGCCCCGGCAGCCGACGTCCATGATGCGGCCCGTCTGCGACCAGGGCGGCGTGAAGACGTCAATCATCGCCTGATTGCGCCCGAAGCCTCCCGTAGCCAGAACGACCGCGGGCGTGCGGACCACCGTGCGGATGCCCTTGCGTTCCAGGCGGACGCCCGCGACGGCGCCGTTCGTGAGGATCACATCCTCGAGGCGTACGCCTGTTTGAACCGTGATGTTAGGGTCGGCCTTGACGGCTTCGGCGAGCCTCTTCATCAATGCGCCGCCCGCGCCCTTGGTCTTTACGACACGCAACGTTTCGCCGCCGTTCATGCGGTCCTCCTCGTCGGTGAATTCGACGCCGAGTCCGATGAGGTCGTTCACGAAGACCGTGGCCTCGCGGGCGATCATGGCGGCCTTCTTCTCGTTTCTTGATCCGCGGCCGTAGGCGATGATGTCATCCCGGTAGGCGTCGGCCGAGTCGTGGATGCCGCGCACCTCGTGCCACTTGGTCGCGCAGGCGCGAACCCAACCCGAGGAGATCGCGGAGGTTCCACCCAACATCGGCAGCGCCTGCACGAGGAGCACCCGCCGGCCGGCCTTTGCGGCCGTGCGCGCGGCCATGCAGCCTGCGGCGCCGCCGCCCGCCACCACGACGTCGAACTTCTGCGCGTCGGCGGGGATCGCTTGTGACTGAGAAGGCGCGGCCGGTGCGTCGCCGGGCGCGAGCAGCGTGAGCGGAGCGGCGGCAAGGCCGGAGAGCAGTGCGCGGCGGGAGGATTGGGGTCCTTGGGAAAGTTGGAGGAGAAATACCGCCGGACCGGCGTGGAGGGAGGCCTGCGTGTGTCTGAATGCGCCTGATTCCGAAGCGGCGGAAGTCGGGCGCGCATCCGGAATATCCACACCCTGCGGCGAAGAATCCGCGCATGCTAGAATCCGCCCCTGTCCTTCGATCCCCCACTGCGGGGAGTCCGCTTGGACGCCGAAGGGTGGGACCATAGTTCAACTGGATAGAACTGGCCCCTCCTAAGGGTCGGATCTGGGTTCGAGTCCCGGTGGTCCCACCACGCGCTTCCCCTCCCTTCGGTCATCACTTTCCGGGCGCACCGCCCGGCAGCCCTCCCGCGGTGCACTGCCGCATCCCCGACGCCTCCCGTACCGCTGTTGAACGCTTCACTTCCCCAAAGCTCCGGCTTCGCGCGGAAGGGCTCCGCACGCCCGTTCTTCGCCCGTTTTCAGCATGAAAAACGGGGCGGCCGGAAGATTCCGGAGCCGCCCCGAAGGCTCATCTCCCAAGCTCCGGGATGACAGATCCCGAAAAGGACGCCGCCCTCGGGGGCCTTCTGCGCGAAGTGTGCCTACAAGGCGAAGAGGAAGGGGAAAAGATGCGTGCAGATAGACACTTTCTTCCCGTCCTCCAAGCTGTGCAGCGTCTGTGGAAACAAGCTTGAAGAACTCAAGCTCTCCACGCGGGAGTGGACGTGTCCCAAGTGCGGAACGCATCACGACCGGGACGTGAACGCGGCGAAGAACATCCGCCTTGAGGGCATTCGGCAATGCAGGGCGGCAGGGCTGTCCGTCCGGAGGCGTACAGAGCCCGCTCCTACGTCTCAATGCTCGTCGAGACAGTGTAAGACCCCGGCCAAGCCGGGGCTGTTGTCAGTGAAGCGAGAAGCCTCGCCCAGTTCCGTTAGGAATTGGGCGGGGAGCAGTCACGACGTAGACTTCGGGGATGAAGAGAAGAACCGGACCGCGGAGAGGCGGGGGCGAGCAGATGAAGACGGAGACAAACGAGAAGAACCGCGGGAGCGCAGACGCCGCTCCTCGAGCGAAGGCTCCCCGCCGCGGACGGCGTCCGGGCGGCGAGGTTTCTGGGCGCGGGGCGCTTCTCGCCGCCGCGCAGAAGCTCTTCTCCCGGAGCGGGTTCGCGGGCGCGTCGCTGCGCGAAGTGGCCCGCGAGGCCGAGGTCGCCCCGGCGCTCGTCTGCCAGCTCTTCGGGAGCAAGGAGGGACTCTACGACGCGCTCCTCGACCATCTCGCCCAAGAGCAGCGCGTGCAGCTCGGGCGCATCGACGAACTCACCCGTGAGGCTTCAGCCCACCCGAGGGCGGCGCTCGAAGGGTGGCTGAGGATGTTGGTTGAGATCGGGCCGGCCCTCTCGGACGTTCCGGCGCTCCTCATGCATGAAGTAGACCCCGGCAGGGCTGCCGACGCCGATCCCGAGGACGGGGCGCGCTTTAACGCCGTCACTGAGAAGCTCATCCACCCCTTCAGGACGGCGTCGCTTCCGCTCATCCGCCGCGCGCTCGATGCCGGCGTGATCCGCGGGTCTTCGCCCGAACTCGTCTTCTCGCTCCTCATGGGTGCGGCGTCGGCGACGCTCCTCGCCCCGGAGATCGCGGGCGGAGCGCGTTGCGCCGACGAGGACTTCCGCGCACGCACGGCCGAAGTCCTTCTCGCGCTCGTGCTGCGCTGACGACGAAGGAGCCGTCCTGCGGATCGACCGCAGAGACGGCTCGACGCCCCCCGACGGAGGGCGGACCGAGCCTGAATGCAGACGACAAAAAAGGCCGTTTCCTTCGAAACAGCCTTCACGTCGCTCTTGATTTGGCAGGGGTAGTAGGATTCGAACCTACGAATGGCGGATTCAGAATCCGCTGCCTTAACCGGACTTGGCGATACCCCAGTAAATGGTGCGGTCGATGAGATTTGAACTCATACAGCCAAAGGCCGCTACCCCCTCAAAGTAGTGCGTCTACCAATTCCGCCACGACCGCATCAATCAAGTTGTTCTCTGATGAACTGTTTGTGAGTTGAGGAACTCGTTCATCAGAGGAAAAGCATTCTACCTCGGAATTTGGTTGACGGGGGCATTATTTTGCTTGTCACCCATCCCCTGTTCTTGGGATGCCGGCTGTTCGATCGTCGACAGAACGCCGCCCTGGGGTGCGGCGGCGCGCTTGTTGAAGGCGCCGGAGGCGAGGGTGAGGGCGATGGTGGAGCAGAAGAACACCGTGGCGGCGATGGCCGTGGAGCGCGAGAGGAAGTTCGCGCTGCCCGTGGCGCCGAAGACGGAGCCGGAGGCGCCGCTGCCGAAGGCCGCGCCGAGGTCGGCGCCCTTGCCGTGCTGCATCAGCACGAGGACGATGACGACGACCGCGGAGATGATCTGCAGAACAAGCGCGATGCTAAGCAGGAAGTGCATGGTCTTAACACCTTGTGGTGGAGAGATTAATTATGGGGTCGAGAGGCGCAGAGCGCTTCGCCGATGGCGTAGAAGCTCTGGGCTTTGAGCGAGGCGCCGCCCACGAGCGCGCCGTCGATGTCGGGCTCGGCGAAGAGTTCAGAGGCGTTTTCAGGGGTGACGCTGCCGCCGTAGAGGATGGGCGTCCGGCGGGCGGCCTCGAGAGAAGTCTGGGCGAGCCGGGCGCGGATGCCTTCATGAACGGCCTGGGCGGTCTGCGGGTCGGCCGAGCGTCCCGTGCCGATCGCCCAGACGGGTTCGTAGGCGACGGCGAGGAGGCTCTCGGGCTTCACCACCGAGAGAACCGCATTGAGCTGACGCAGGATCACGGCGGGCGTGTCGCCGCGCTCGCGCTCCTCGAGCGTCTCGCCCACGCAGACGACCGGACGGATGCCGGACTTCACGAGGGCGACGGCCTTCATGGCGACGCGGTTGTCCGTTTCACCATAGAGACGGCGGCGCTCGGAGTGTCCGACGATCGCAGCGGAGACGCCGAAGTCGGCGAGCATGGCGGCGGAAACCTCGCCCGTGAAGGCGCCCGAAGCGTTTTCGTTCACGTCTTCAGCGCCCACTTCGAGCGAGGTGCCCGAGCAGGCGGCGGTGAGTTCCGGAAGATAGATGAAGGGGGCGCAGACGACGGTGCGGCAGGAGAGCCGCAGGGGCTGGGCGAGGAAGTTCCGCACCCAGAGGCTGTTCGCCTCCCGCGAGCCGTTCATCTTCCAGTTGGCTATGACGATTTTGTCGCGCATGTATTGCGGTTCGGTCAGTAAAGGTGGTTTCTCAATGAAGTGCAGGGATTCTAGCGGGTTTGACCCGTGAGATCGCTTAAATCCCCGCGCCCGAGGGGCCCCGAGCGTGGAAGAGCCGGCCCGGGTGCCGTTGGCCCCCGTCGGGCCGGCTCGAAGCTCGACTGCCGACGTGTCCGGCCGGTCCGGTGCCCGTCGAAACGGGCGCCCGGGGCGGCCGGACGAGTCCGGTTACTGCTCGGACTCGTCGCGCAGAAGCGCCTTCATCGAGAGGCGGACGCGGCCCTTTTCATCGGCCTCGATCACCTTGACGCGGACCTTCTGGCCTTCCTTCAGGTAGTCGCTCACGGCGTTGACGCGCTCGTTGGCGATCTGGCTGATGTGCAGGAGGCCGTCCTTGCCCGGGAGGAGCTGGACGATGGCGCCGAAGTCGAGGAGGCGCGTGACCGTGCCTTCATAGATCTGGCCGGCTTCGATCTCGGCCGTGATCTCCTCGATGCGCTTGCGCGCGGCGGCGACGCGGGACATGTCGGGCGACGAGATCGTCACCGTGCCGTCGTCCTCGACGTTGATCGTCGTGCCGGTCTCTTCGGTGAGGCCGCGGATGACGGAGCCGCCCTTGCCGATCACGTCGCGGATCTTCTCGGGGTTGATCTTGAAGGAGACCATGCGCGGAGCGAAGTCAGAGAGCTCCTTGGCGCCGCCGCCGGCCATCTCGTGCATCTTGCCGAGGATGTGCTGACGGCCCTCATGGGCCTGCGCGAGCGCAGCCTGCATGATTTCGGCCGTGATGCCTTCGATCTTGATATCCATCTGCAGGGCCGTGACGCCGTTCTCGGTGCCCGCGACCTTGAAGTCCATGTCGCCGAGGTGGTCCTCGTCGCCGAGGATGTCGGTGAGGACCGCGAAGCGGTTTCCTTCCTTGATGAGGCCCATCGCGACGCCCGCGACGTAGTCCTTGAGGGGCACGCCGGCGTCAAGCATCGAGAGGCAGCCGCCGCAGACGGAGGCCATCGAGGAGGAGCCGTTCGACTCGCAGATCTCGGAGACCACGCGGATCGTGTACTGGAAGTCCTCGGCGGACGGGAGCACCGCCTTCAGGGCGCGCTTGGCGAGGCGGCCGTGGCCGATTTCGCGGCGCTTCGGGCTGCCGACGCGGCCCGTTTCGCCCGTGGCGAACGGGGGCATGTTGTAGTGGAGCATGAAGCGCTCGTGCGACTCTTCGCACAGACCGTCGATGATCTGCTCGTCCTGCTTCGTGCCGAGGGTGGTGGCGACGAGGGCCTGCGTCTCGCCGCGGGTGAAGAGGGCCGAACCGTGGGCGCGCGGGAGGAGACCCTGGCGGATCTCGATCGGGCGGACCGTGCGGGTGTCGCGGCCGTCGATGCGCGGCTCGCCCGCGAGGATCTGCGAGCGCACGAGGTGGGCTTCGAGCTCGAAGAGGATGCCGTGGACTTCGTTCATGTCCGGGGCGTCCGTGCCGGCCGCTTCGGCGTCGGCGGCGAGCGTCTTCTCAACGAGGTCGTAGACCTCACGGAGCTTGTCGTTGCGGGCCTGCTTGGAGCGGATCGCGTAGGCGGCGTGCAGACCCTCGTCGGAGATCTCCTTGACGCGGGCGATGAGCGCCTCGTTGCGCGGGGCGGGCTGCCAGTCCCAGGCGGGCTTGCCGGCCTTGGCGACGAGTTCGTTGATCGCGTTGATGGCGACCTGCATCTCGCGGTGGCCGAACATGACCGCGTCGAGCATCGTCTTTTCGGGGAGGATGTCGGCTTCGGACTCAACCATCAGCACGGCGCGTTCGGTGCCGGCGACGACGAGGTCGAGACGCGAGGTCTTGAGCTGCTCGGTGGTGGGGTTGAGGACGAACTGGTCGTTGATGTAGCCCACGCGGCAGGCGCCGATCGGGCCGCGGAACGGAATGCCGGAGACGGCGAGGGCGGCGGAGGTGCCGATCATCGCGGGGATGTCCGGATCGACCTGCGGGTCGGCGGAGAGCACGTGGATGATGACCTGGACTTCATTGAAGAAGCCGTCCGGGAAGAGCGGGCGGATCGGACGGTCGATCAAGCGGCTCGTGAGCGTCTCCTTCTCGGAGGGACGGCCTTCGCGCTTGAAGAAGCCCCCGGGGATGCGGCCGGCGGCGTAGGTCTTTTCGACGTAGTCGACGGTAAGCGGGAAGAAGTCCTGACCGGGCTTGGCTTCCTTCTTGCAGACGACGGTGGCGAGGACGACCGTGTCGTCCATGCGGCAGATGACGGCGCCGGTGGCCTGGCGGGCGATCTCGCCGGTTTCGAGCGTGACGTCGTGGTCGCCGAACCGGAAGCTCTGCGTGGTCTTGTTGAACATCGTCATGGATGTCTTCCTTTTGAAGTGAAGTCCTTTCGCTGACGCGCTTCGTTCCACGCTTCGCCTCCGCCCTCTCGGGGCTTCGGCACGCTGCGGTCTGAACGCTCTCTGAAGTTCCTGCGGTGAAAGCGCTCGGATCGCAACGCGCTCACTGTGGAAGCGGCGGATCCGAAGGGAAATTCGTCAACGATCGGACGGGGGTTGCAGATAGGACTACGGCCTGTCGAAGTCGGCAGGCCGTAATCATTGCGGAATGCTTGTCGCTTACTTGCGCAGGTTGAGCGTGTCGATCAGCTTGCGGTAGGCGTTGAGGTCGGTGCGCTTGAGGTAGTCAAGGAGCTTGCGGCGGCGCGAAACCATGCGGAGCAGGCCGCGGCGGCTGTGGTGATCCTTGGCGTGGACCTTGAAGTGCTCGGTGAGGTGATTGATGCGGGCCGTGAGGAGGGCGACCTGGACCTCGGGGGAGCCGGTGTCGCCTTCGGCGCGCTGGAACTTGGCAACGATCTCAGACTTGGTCAGTTCAGACATGGATTCTTCCTGTCAAAGAGATGGTGAAACTTGCGGACACGAGCGTTGTGACTCGAGCCGTGAAAGCGGGCATTTTATTCGTCCGTAGGGCGCCGCGCAAGCGCAAGCGCCCTCTTTTTTTCACGTGCGGCCGACCGGACGAAGCGGCCCCGCAGCGCTCTTGTCCGATCACCGGTCGTCGGACTTGCGGAAGCGCCCTTCGAGCCAGGAGATGAAGCGCGAGATGGTGAGCGTCATTACGAGGTAGAGGATCGCGACGCACGTCCAGATCTCGAGCGTGCCGTAGGTCTCGGCGATGATGAGCTGGCCCGAGCGCGTGAGCTCTTCGAAGCCGATCACGGAGACGAGGGAGGAGTCCTTGAGCATCGCGATGAACTCGTTGCCCATCGGCGGGATGATGCGCTTGAAGGCCTGCGGGAGGACGATGTAGCGCATCGTCTGGCCGTAGGTCATGCCGAGCGAGAGGCCCGCGCGGACCTGGCCGATTGAGATCGACTGGATGCCGCCGCGGAAGATCTCGGCGATGTAGGCGCCCGAATTGAGCGAGCAGGCGGCGACCGCGGCCACGTAAGGGTCGATGCGGTGGCCGAGGATGTTCGGCAGCGCGAAGTAGATGATGAAGATCTGGATGAGGAGCGGGGTGCCGCGGATGAAGTCGACGTAGACCTTGGCGGGGTAGCGCAAGAAGGGGCTCTTCGAGAGCTGGGCGAGCGAGAGGACGAGGCCGAGAAGAAGGCCGATGCCCACGGAGAGTGCGGTGATCTCAAGCGTGAGGCCTGCGCCGCGCAGCAGCAGCGGAATGCTGTTGACGATCAGGGAGAGGTCGAATTCCATTGCAGTTCGGGATAAGGAGAGTGGATGGGGGTCACGCGGACCGCTCGAGGAAAGCCGCGCGGCGTTGTGTTCGGTTTCAGAGTCGCCCGCGCGGGGCGCGCAACGGGCTGCGGCATTCTATAAGAGAATGCGCCGATGGCATCGGCCTTCAAAGAAGGAGAAGGGCGCTGCGCCGCGCGAAGTGGCGGCGCAAGCGCCGCCGCCCCGGTCGGAGAGGCCGGTCGGGCGGGCGCCGAGGTGGTGGGAGCGAAGAAGCCTTACTCCTGGAACCACTTCTTGTAGATCTTGTCCACTTCGCCCGAGGACTTGAGGTCCGCATAGGCCTTGTTGAGCTTCTCGAGGAGCGCCTTGTTGCCCTTCTTCACGGCGAAGCCGTAGTTCTCGGCGTCGTCGATGTAGGGCGGAATCGTGAGCACCTTGGCGGCCTTCTCCTGGTTCTTCAGGTAGTAGGCGAGCACCGGGCGGTCGAGGAACACGGCGTCGGCGTTCTTCGAGAGCAGATCCATGAAGGCTTCAGAAGTGGTGTTGAACGCAGAGACCAGGGCGCCGGGGACGGCCTTGGCCTTGCCCGCGCCGGTGTTGCCGATCTGCACGGCGATCTTCTTGCCCTTGAGGTCGGCGAAGGTCTTGTACTTGCCCGCGTCGGCCTTGTGGATGAGCATCGAGACGCCCGAGACGTAGTAGGGGGTCGTGAAATCCACGCGGTTCGCGCGCTCCGGCGTGATCGAGACGCCCGCGGCGATCACGTCGATCGTGCCCGTCATGACGGCCGGAATCAGGGCGTCGAAGCCCATGTTGAGGATCTTGACGTCGTAGCCCGCCTTCGTGCCGACGGCGCGGATGAGGTCCATGTCGAAGCCCGAGAACTCGTTCGTGTCCGTGTCGAGGAACTCGAACGGGGCGAATGTGGGTTCGGTGCCGACGCGCAGAATATCGCGCGCAAAGCTGCTCGTGGCGGCAAGGCCGCAGGCGGCGGCGCAGGCGCAGACGACGAATTTCTTGAACTGCATGGATGACTCCTGAAGCGTTTGCGCGCGCCCGGGCGGCGCACGGTGTGTTTTTTCTTCCGGAGGGGGATCTTAAAGGCGGGCAGAGTCCCGGCGGCTGCGCAGGGGCGGAAAATCCGCCCTCCTTTGCCCGCATCGGCATCCGGGGGACTTTCCTCGAGAATTCATCGAAGAAAAAGACGCTTATGGCCGCACTTTGGCCGAAATTGGTCGACAAATGGAGGGCGGGAGCGCCGCCCTCCACCCGGGGGGGGGGGCGTCAGACGCCGGCGGCGGTCTTTTCCGCGGTCTCTTCGGCGGGAGCGCCGAGCTTGCGCCAGGCGGGCGTGCTCTTGCTCTTCTTCTCGCAGATGTCGAGGATCCGCTCATGCTCGGCGAGTTCTTCGGGCGTCGCGCGGATCACGACGCAGTCTTCGTACTTCGGCATTGGCGGGAGGTTGTCGATGTCCTCGTTCACGAGCGTGAGCGTGTCCTGGCCGCGGGTGAGCGCGATGTAGACCTCGGCGAGGAGCTCCGCGTCGAGGAGCGCGCCGTGGAGCGTGCGGTTGGAGTTGTCGATCTCGTAGTAGCGGCAGAGCGCGTCGAGGCTCACGGCGCGCCCAGGAAGCAGCTTCTTGGCGAGCTTCACCGTGTCAATCACGTTGCAGTAGTCCTCAATCGCGCCGCGCCCGAGCCGCGCGAGCTCCATGTTGAGGAACCCCGTGTCGAAGGCCGCGTTGTGAATGACGAGGGTCGAGTCGCGCACGAAGTCGAGGAATTGGTCGGCGATCTCGGCGAACTTCGGCTTGTCGGCGAGGAATTCGGTCGTGATGCCGTGGATCGCGACCGCCTCTTCGGGGACCTCGCGCTCGGGGTTGACGAAGAGCTGCAGGTGGTTTTCGGGCATGCTCTTCATCACGCGGCCGTCGAGCGCGACGCAGCCGATCTCAATGATGCGGTCCCCCTTGTTGGCGTTGAGGCCCGTGGTTTCCGTGTCGAGCGTGATCAGTCGGGTTCTCGCGGCCATGACGGTCCTTCTTCGGTGAGCTGAGGGGGAGTGGAGGCGGGGGCGGCGCCCCTGCGGCGTGGAGGATTCTAGCGGCAGGCGCGGGCGGCGCTCAAACCAACCGGTGTCGGGGGTCCCGAAAAAGCAAAAGGCCCGTCGGAACAAACCGTCGGGCCTCAAGAGAACTGGAGCGGGCGAAGGGAGTCGAACCCTCGTCATGAGCTTGGGAAGCTCAGGTAATAGCCGTTATACGACGCCCGCTTCACCTGAATGCTACGCATCCAGTTCATGAATTTTGGCGGAAGGAGAGGGATTCGAACCCTCGATACGGAATCTCCGTATGCCGCCTTTCCAGGGCGGTACAATCAACCACTCTGCCATCCTTCCATAGATGCTTCCCGATCCGCCGCCGACCGGGCCCGTGGTGATTGGGCGGGGCCGGTTGGAGACAAGCTCCGAACCGAGGAAGCGGACTATAGCACGTCCCAGCGCGTTTGTCACGGAATTTTTTGCGCATGAGGCAAAAAACTGCGCCGAAACCTCGGTGCGCGCCCTCGTCCCCGGTCGGGAGAATCGTCATGTCGTTGAAAATCTTCGATTACTGTTGCAGCAACGGTCACGTGTTTGAGGTATGGCTGCGTGAGGCCGCCGACGCAGACCCGCCGGTCTGCCCGGAGTGCGGGGTACCCGCCGAGCGCCGCCTCCCTTCGGCGCCGGGCCTCAAGCCCGTCGAGGGGACAACCCGCACCGAGGTCGCGGGCGACGTGACGCTCAGGCGGGCGGCTGAGGCGCGGCGCGCGGCCAAGGAGGCCTACGTCGCCGTCATGCGTCGGGTGGTCGAAAAGGCCGAGGACGTCGGCAGAAACTTTCCCGACGCCGTGCGCGCGATGGAGCGCGGGAGCGAGGAGCACCGCCTCGTGCGCGGCGAATGCACGCCGCTCGTGGCTGCGGAACTGCGCGCCGACGGCATCGACGTGCTCCCGATTCCCGACGAGGCCCTGAAGCCCCTCAATTGAAGGGGGGCGGGCGACTTAGAATGAGGCCCTTGCGCGGCGCCGCCTCCTCGAGGCGCGCCGCCTTCCCGCGAAGCTTTTCACCCTCTCATTCATCCGCCAGAGCCATGCAGCAGTTCCCGCCCACCGAAGACGTCAAGCCCCACGGACCGATCGACCTCACCGACCAGAGCTCGATGTTCCTCGTCCTCGAGGAGCTCGGCATCACGCACATGCAGCGCGAGTGGCTCGCCGCGAACGCACCCGACTCGCCCGATCTGCAGGCGGCCGAGGACCAGCACAAGGAGTTCTTCGACGACCTCTGCGGCATTCTCGAAGGGCGCGCCGGCGAAGACCGCGTCGTCCCGAACGGCTGGGCGGGTGCGAAGGCCGCGGCCCACCTGCGCGCGGCCTGCCCCGACGTCGTTGAGCGCGCGCTCGAGCGTCTCGGCGCCCCGCAGAAGGCCTCCGACGCCTCCGATGCGGACGTCTTCCGCGCCGTACTCACGGCTTTCGAGGCCTCGCTCTCGCGCCTCACCGCGCGTCAGCTCGCCATGAAGTCGGATGGACGCGACATGAGCCCTTCGGAGTACATCCAATTGATGATCGGCTGGTCGGGCGTGCTTTCGGGCGCTTTGGAAGCCCTCGTGCTCGAGGATAAGGATCTTCCCTTTCGTTGATTCCACTGTCCCGCCGGTCCGGTCGTTCCTTTGACCAAAAAAACGGCCTCGCGCAAGCCCCGTCCTTCAGGGCGAGGTTAGCGAGG
>ERZ833515.515-NODE-515-length-33084-cov-5.532683_pt1 | contig 33084 bp, 29 predicted proteins | sample MGYA00519949_ERZ833515 | MGnify/ENA primary metagenome ERZ833515 (study PRJEB31850, sample SAMEA3708741) | human gut metagenome | biome: human gut; feature: human-associated habitat; material: faeces | place: China | collected 2014 ...
GGCAGACAGCTATGTGTTCGGCTTTGAGGAAAGCTACGGCTACCTGACCGGCTCCTACGTCCGCGACAAGGACGGCGTGGACGGTGCTTACATGATCTGCGAGATGTTCAGCTACTATGCGACCCGTGGCATCAGCCTGCTGGACAAGCTGGATGAGTTGTACGAGAGCTACGGCTACTGCCTGAACACCCTGCACAGCTACGAGTTCGACGGCAGTGCCGGTTTTGCCAAGATGCAGAGCATCATGCAGGCATTCCGGGGTGACATCAAGGAGTTCGGCGGCAAGAAGGTCGTGAAGCTGCTGGACTATGTGCCAGGTCTGGATGGTCTGCCCAAGTCCGACGTGCTGAAGTTCTTGCTGGAAGATAACTGCTCTATCGTGGTACGTCCTTCTGGCACAGAGCCGAAATTGAAAATTTACATTTCTGTCAGTGCAGAAAACAGAGAAGCTGCTGAAAAGGTCGAATGCGAGATTGTGAAAGACGCCGAGGAGCGGTTTGAGTGATGTGGAGCCTAATCCACACATTCTGACTAGTCGTATCAGCGGAAAGATGTAGCATAGAGCAGTTTGTAGCCTGATTTTCATATCCCTTTTTATTATTACTTCCTTTTATAGATTTCTATATAAAAAGTATCTACAAATTGCTGCCTGCTACCAGACAGTATTTACCATATAGTTTACGAATCCTTTTTGAAGAACTTTGAATCGTATTAAGGAGGAGAATTTTATGGAAAACAGAATTCAAGAAGCGAGAAATTGCCTGAATAACGGATTGTACGAGGCAGCTTTAGCACTTGCATTGACACTTCCGGATATTTGTGGTCAAGTGGAATATCCATCGATAACGAAGGTCGGAGAACGGTATACGGAGTGGTTTGATAACTTTGTGGATCCAACTGCGCTATACGATAAGTTCTTTGATGAATTTGGTGCGTTCCAGCAACTTAAATCGCAAGATATCTATAAGCTGCGCTGTTCGTTTTTGCACAGTGGAGATTTGGACATTTCAAATAACACGATTGATCGTTTTGACTTGGTCGAACCGGGTGGATTAGGGGGCGGACCAAAAGGAGAAGTCTATGGCTATCGATATGGAAACGAGAATCCATCGGATGGGTCGATGAAACACACGGCGTGTATAGATATCAAATATCTGACGGAAATACTTTGCGATGCGGCAGAAAAATACTACAACACGAGAAATCCAAGCGACTTTGAAGATCATACTTTTAAATTGATATAAAATCAAGGTCATGCCAACGCATGGCTACGCCGTCCATCGATGCTGCCTCTACGTGGCGGACGGCAGGCAACGGAGCGTGTCTCCGGCTAAAGCATGATTACAACTTTGAAATGGAGAGTGACACAAACAACTAGCCTTTAGAAAGGACGGTTTGAAAAGCTAAAACCCAATGAACAACTTCGGCCCGAAGCGCCCGATGTCCGAAGATGCACCGTGTGTATCAGAAGGCATTGAAAAAGCGAAGCGCGGCCGACCGAAGAAAAAGCCCGACTATGACAGAGAAAAGGAAATCGAAGCCTTTCAAGCAAGGGCGGTGGAGCTTTTCGGTGAACCCTACGACGACAGAATCGAACGATCTGAGGATGCCCCAAGTATCCGGGATGTGGCAAATGCCATGAACACAACACCGCTAAGGGTGCGGAAGATGCTGGTCACCGCAGGGGTTTACAGCACGAAGCTCAGCCGTAAGGTGCAGAGTCTGTATGAAGATGGATGCAGCATCCAGCAGATCATGGACGAAACAGGGCTGAAAAGAGCCTCTGTTCATGCGTATTTGCCGTATGTAAAGGGAAATTACAATTTGCCTGATTCGACCTTGAACGCTGAGCGCAAACGAGTCTTCCGCAAACGAATTCGTGTGTGTGAGCGACTTGGTCAAGAAATTGATTCTCCGGATGCAGAAAAGTACCTGTGGGACGCGATTATGGCATATGCCGATTATCCGTTTTTGACGGAAAAAGGCTTATCCATGAAGTACACCGTGAGGGGCGGAGAAATCTTCTTCAATCGAAAAGAGAAAAGCGTAACCAAAGCGAGTGTGATGAAAGCATTCCACCGTGCTCGGCAGCTTCAACATGAGAAGGGCTTTGTCAGTGGACCCAAGGAGCTGGGAACTTTCGGCGCGAGTTATATCTACCCAGTATTTCTTCGGATTGGCGTGTGTTCAAAGAAAATTTGAAAAAAATGGGTCAGAAATGGAATAAGGGTTTTAGTTTGACTGGCTAGATAGGAACGGAAAATAATGAGGCGTTCTGGGCTGTCTTCAGCAGTTTTGAAAGATATAAATTTCCAGAAGGGAAGGATGAGAATGAATTCAGAGGAAAAGCTGGTGGTGCGAACCAGAAAAAACAAAAGCTTCGGAAGTATCATTATGGAATATCGACAGCGCAACGGCTGGACGCAGGAGGAGCTGGCATGGCGGGTGGGCGTGACACGCGCTCAGATTGGAAGAATCGAGCGCAACCAGTGTGTGCCGACGGTGGGGACGGTTGAAAAGCTGGAACGCGCTTTGCAGCTTCCGCGTCTGACGCTCCTTGAGGTCAAGCAGAAGGAAGAAGGAAAGGTACAGGCTCGGACGGAAACGGAAGAAAAGGTTGGCCGAGCGTTTCGGGATCTGGAACGAGAACTGCTATTGAATATGAATGAAAGTGAACTTGAAAGTGTCAGCAGCGCAGTGAACGCCTTTACTGATTTGCTCAAACGGTAAAAATATTTTTGAAAAAAAGATAAGATGTTCCTAAATGGTACACGGACTGCGTTGAGGGTCAATTTAAGCTGCGGTAAAATGGAAAAGAAAACGAAAATAATTGCAAATTTTGAAGAGCTTCATTGCTGGACTGGAATTCTAAGGATGCAATTTCCCACTCCCTACGGTATTGCACTCTTAAAGGAAAATGGCCCGGAATTGTAAGCTGTTAGCTAACAATTGGAAAATTTGTTAGCTAATAACTAACAGCGAGCTTACCAGTCTGATCTGGCAGCGTATATCAGGAGACAGTACATATGGAACAGAAATCGAATCCAGAAACCGAGCTCCAAGCGGCTCATCCACAAGAGTCGACCTCCATGCAGAACAGCACCAATGTCCTGCGCCGCCATATCAAAGAAGACCCCATGAAGGAGAAATTAGCAAAATATCGGCTCTGGATGAACAGTATGCCGCATGAATATCCCATGCCATATACGCCGTATAAGATCGGGGTGTACATCCGTTATTACAACCAGACACGGTATGAGAACTATCTGGAAAAGCATCTCCAGCAGTTCATGGACGATATTGCGCTCTGCCCGCAGTGGACGCTGGTGGATTTCTATGTGGACGAAGGTCAAACGGCCCCACACATGGAGTATTCCAAAGAGTGGTGCCGATTGCTGGAAGACTGCTTTACTGGCAAAGTGGACCTCATCGTGACGCAGAAGATCAGCAATGTGTCCAGCGATTGGCACGAGATGGCTTTCATGGCGCGGATGCTTGCAGCGCAGGAACACCCGATTGGAATCTATTTCATCTCTGAAGATATTTTCACACTGGCCTCCTACTACCAGTCAGATCTGCGGGATGAAGGCCTGTTTCCGGCTGGCTGGCAGATGCTTCCGCCAGATGAACTGGATGAGCCAATGCTCTCCACAATGAAAAAGCCCGCCTTGCTGGAACAGGCAGAGCAGATGACGCTGGATGATTCAGAAGGACGGGAGTGATGCGTGTGGAAAAATCGGAACTGACGAATGCACAGAAGCAGGATCAAGTCCGCCAGCGTATTGCAAAGGCTTCCGTTGATCCCGACAAGTATGAATACATCCCGGCGAAAGAGCAGAATGACCATGTGAAGGCAAACGAGTTTCAGCGTGTTGCCATCTATGCCCGTGTCTCTACAGACAACCCCATGCAGACAACTTCCTTCGAGCTTCAGCAGAAATACTACGAAGAACTGGTCGCACAGCATCCCAAGTGGGTGCTCGTAAAAATCTATGCAGATGAGGGAAAATCCGGCACGACATTGCAGCACCGGGAAGCCTTCAAAGAGATGTTAGCAGACGCAGAAGCTGGGAAAATCGACCTCATTATTGTAAAGAATATTTCTCGCTTTGCCCGTAATGTGGTGGATTTCCTGAGCATTATCCGCAGACTGGCAGAGAAGAAAATCGGTGTGTGGTTTGAATCGGAAGCCATTTACTCTCTGAATGATGATTCACATATGGCGCTGTCCTTTCAGGCAACCATCGCAGAACAGGAATCCCGTGTGCGCAGTCGGAGCATGGAAACCTCTCTGCGGATGCGGCTGGATCACAGTCTGCCGCTGACACCGGAGCTGCTGGGCTTTGTGAAAAATGAGGACGGCAAGCTGGTCATCAACCCGGAGACCTATAAGATCCCGAAACTCATGTTTTATATGTACCTGTATGGCTACTCCACCCAGCAGATTGCAGACATTCTGACACGGCTGTGCAAGCGGACGTACCGGGGTAATCTGAAGTGGACGGCAAGCGGCGTGGCAGCCAGTATGCGGAATGAACGGTATTGCGGAGATGTGCTGACCCGGAAGCGGTTCAGCAAGTTTGCGGCGGATGTTCATGACCAGAAGACGTTCAAGAACCGTGGCGAAAAGCCGCAGAGCCATTATCAGGATGACCATGAAGCTATCATCGACCGAAACGACTTTCTGGCAGTCCAGCGCATTATGAATAACGCCAAGTTCGGCGGAGCTTCGTTGCTGCCGGAATTGCAGGTCATCCCGGACGGCTTGCTGAAGGGATTTGTTATCGTCCACCCGAAGTGGGGCAGCTTTACCAAAGCAGATTACATTCATGCCTGTGAAAGCGTAGACCCTGCACCGAGTGGGAAAGCACAGATGGAAGTCGAGAGTGGCTCTTTCAACCTGAGTGGCTATGAGGTGGCGGATTTCAAGCTGTTCAGCGACCAGCGTGTTCCGGCCATCATGCTGCACCGGGATAATGTTACATTCAGCGTGGCGGGTATCCGGGCCATGGATCTCAAAGATAATTTTGTGGAGCTGCTTGTACATCCACTGCGGAAAGAGATCGCAGTGCGCCCGACAGACAAAAATAACCGCTGCGCCGTTCAGTGGTCAAACGGAGTGCGCGGCAGCCGCCAGTCCCGCCCGGTAGCGGCAAAGGCGTACATCCAGACACTCTACCAAATCTTCGGCTGGGAACCAGCAAACAATTATAAGCTCTACGGCAGGGTATACCGGGATGGTCAGGATGCCGCCTGTATCTTTGCCGGAACCAATGCCAGCGTATACATCAAGAACGACGAAGTCACGGTAGAAGATGCCACTGGTCAGCAGATCAATCGACCGGGCAGACGCATCCGTGGTGTGGTCGGGGACTTCGGTCACGGTGTTGGAAATGAGTATTATGTAGAAAAGAGTATGACCGAATTGCGGAATCTGACCCGGCAGGAATGGCAGACCCGGCTGGCCGGACAGATGGTCAGCACCGATTCGGAACTCCGGGTCACGCCATATGAAGAATTGCGCAGCTTCATCCAGGAGGAACTGGGAGAGCTGTTTGAGGAGGAAGCACCGAAATGATGGAGGAGAATACCACACAGATGAGCCTGCTGCCGGACACGATGGCAGTGATGCAGAATGCCGTGCAGACTGCAATGCTGGGAGAGGATGAGATCGACCTCGGCGAATATGAGATCGTGCGCCCGGAGTTCTTTGCACACATCAAGGAACCGGCACTGACGGTGAATGTGGACAAGATCGGTGTGAACACCGCCTGTGTTCGTCTGATGCCGGATGTGGAGTATGTGCAGATCCTCGTCAACCGAAAAGAGAAGAAGCTCCTGCTCAAACCCTGCGATGAAATTGAGATCACCGGATACCGCTGGGGTCGGACGAAGGACGGAAAGCGGTATCCCTCCCAGCGGACAGGAGAACTTTTTGTTCTGACTCTGTGTGAAATCATGGACTGGAATCCGGACTATCGGTATAAGGTGCTAGGCAAAATGGTGCGGGCCAATGGACAAGCCCTGATTGCCTTTGATCTGACCTCCAGTGAGTGCTTCCCGAAAGTAGTCAACCGGGACGGCAAGAAGGTCAGCAGCCGACAGTCCATCTTTGCCGAGCAGTGGAGTGGCCGATTTGGTCCGACCTATTCCGAGAGCCGCCGGAGTCTGGAAGTTAAGACGTTTGAGGATTATACGGTCATCACGGTGAACGGAAAGAAAGCAGAAGTGCAGCCAAAGCAGGAAGCGCAGGGGATGACCCATGAGCACTGAGTTGGAACTGGGACTTCGGCTGGACACCAAGTATAACCGCATCTGTATCCACCGGGCAACGCTGAAAGCCATCGGAAATCCGGCGTTTGTGGCGTTGGGTATCCATCCGAAAAGTAAGAAACTGGTGGTGCTGCCCTCGGCGGCAGATGCGCCGGATGCTATCCGAATCCGGTATGCCGAGGACAATACCTGCTGCATCCACAGCAAGCCGCTGCTGGACGGTATCCGGATAGTGGCACCGCAGGTTGACCGACCAAGGTCGTATCTGCTCCGAGGAAAATTGCTGGCCGGGCAGTCTGCGGCGGTCTTTGATATGAACGAAGCCGAAACCATTACAGAAGCGGAATGAGGGAAAAGCAAATGAAGAAGGTGCTGCAAATTGATTCGGAATTCAAGCGACTCAGTGTTCCGCTGTCGCAGGAAGAGGAACGCAGGCTGGAAAACAGCCTGATCCGGGAGGGCTGCAAGGAACCCATCACCGTGTGGAATGGCTGCATTCTGGACGGACATAAACGGTATGAGATCTGCAGCTATGAGGAAATCGAGTTTGAAGTTCAGGAGATGGATTTTCCGACGAGGGAGGAAGCCATCATCTGGGTGTGCAGGGAACGCATGAAGAACCTTCCCGTCGAAAGCGTTATGTACAGATATCTCGGAGGCAGGAGATATGTCTGTGAAAAAAAGAAATATCAGAAACTTCGGAAAGAACGCCGCAAGCTGGAATTTGAAACAGGTGTCTCACAAAGTATAGCAGGGTTGCCTGAAGGACGTGTTTCGATTCCGCTGGCAAAGGAGCTGGGCGCCAGCCATACAACAATTGAAAAATACGGCACATTTGCCGAAAACATGGAGCTGATTGCGGAAAAAGACCAAATGATGTTCGATGTAATCTGTCAGGGAAAAGCGGTCATGGGCTATGTCAAGGTCTCACATTTGGCGAGAGCAGATGTATCGAAGGTCATAAGTGTCCGGAGGAAATATCTGCGGGAAGAAGTTGTAAAGATGCGCCAGCACAAGCCTCGTCCCAAAGAAGAAAAGAAGCCGGAACCGGCGCCGGTCACACCACTTGAGATGGGCATTAAGGAAATGCCGGCCTTTGACCCGGATATGGAGTTCCGTGGCCTGATGCTGACTATCCCCACATGGATGAACGCCATTGCCCGCGCACGGGGCAAAAGTAACATCGAGATGGTATCCGACTCGACGAAAAATCAGCTTGCCAATACTCTGCGCAAGCTGGAAGAACAAATCACACAGACGCTGGAGGTGATCGAACAATGAGTGAAGAACTGCTGACGGAAGCCCAAAGACGCTGCATCCCGGATGTGTCCTTTGAGCTGATCCCCATTCGAAATCTGGTCTCCAACCAGGACTACCAGCGTCCATTGTCCGAAAACCATATCCGGAAAGCTCTGGAAGAATTTGATGTCTATCAGATCAACCCGGTCAAGGTGAGCCGTCGGGATGGCATCAACTATGTGTTTGACGGGCAGCACACCATTGAGATCATCGCCAGTGAGTCCGGCTCCCGTGATACTCCTGTGTGGTGCATGATCTACGATGACCTGAAATATAAGGAAGAAGCCCATATCTTTGCCGACCAGCAAAAGCACGTCAAGGCACTGTCCTCTTTCGAGACCTTCAAGGCGCACATTGAAGCGGACGACCCCAAACAGAAAATGATCGAAGCCATTGTGCAGTCGTATGGGCTGGCAATCACCTCGACCAAAGCGAAAAACGGTATCAGTGCAGTTTCTACACTGGAGCGTATCTATGACAAATACGGGCAGGCTGTTCTGGACAGAACGCTCCGTCTGGCAGCGGCAACATGGGAGGGAGAGAACAACTCCTTCTCCGGCAACATCCTGATGGGCATTGCCCGCATCGTTGTGGCGTATGGGGATACTGTCCGGGACGATGTGTTCAAAGACCATGTGGGTCGAGTGTCGGTGAAGGCAATTATTCGTGCGGCAAAGGAGCGGCGGCCGGGTGCTTTAGGCTATTCCGAAGCGATGATCCTTGAGTATAACAAAAAGAGTAAATTCCGCCTTTCACTGAAAACGCTCTATGGCGGGAAGCCGATGAGCGGCGAGGATGATTTCGGGGAAGAGTAAAGTAACAGTACACTTTTGGGATGGGAGATGAATCACATTGTCTGGATATAATGAAATCGGCGCAGGCTGCTTTGCAGATGGGTATATTGCAGCGGGCGGAACAAGGGATAAGGAGCTGTGCGCGCTTTTAATGGAAGAATTCAAACTGGATAAAAAGACAGCCAAATGGCATATTGCAGAGGCTTGGAAAAGAAGTACGGAAAAGATAGAAAAGCAAATGCAGGCTTATAAATATGTAATACGTGAGCCAAAAGTGGAAAATAAGTATGATCTTACATTGTCGCAAATCAAAAAGTTTCGCATTGCAGACCGCAGCAAAATCAACGAAAAACCGTTCTGGCGCAATGAGCAGATCTGCGCGTGGTGTCTGTCTGGACACGCCGGCACGAGGGATGATGAAAAATTCGGCACAGATGATGAATATTGGATGGGTTTCTATGATGAGGATGCACCGAGTTATGCAGGTAAATTTCGATTCGATTTTTCCACCTATGGCGGAATGTGCGGCTATCATTTTGAGAAATTTTTCGTACCGGGAACCATCGAGTGTGAAAATGACCTGAGAATACAGGAGCTTTTCCTGGAGCGCATCAACTGGCTGCTGGACGAAGGAATACTAAAGAAATCCCTGAACGGTGCCAAAGGAGAAGACCATGGAAAATGAAAAGTATATATGTCTCCCGACTCTGACGGAAGATGAATTTGTCGAGAATATTGAATCTGAAAACTTTTTCCGGCGTTTTGGCAATCCTGCCATGATCCGAACAAAAGCGGGGGAAAGTATCATCGTGCTGAGCGCCGAATTGTATGATCGCATGGCAGAACTATGTGGCTTTCCCGGTACAAAGGAGATGACCCGAAATGAACCGCGAACTTGACGGCTGCTATTTCCGTATTGTGCGGGACGGTGTGGGGCAGAGCGTATGCTTTACAGACTTGACCAAAGCAGAACGGGATGTACTGCTGGCAGATAAAGACACACAATTTCTGAAAAATCTCTGCTGCTATCTGGCAGACCGAATTTTAGAGCTGGGTGATATCATCGATGAACAGGTGCAGCAGCTTGAAGGCGGGGAAAATAAATGAATGCTTTTGATGTGGATGCATGGATCGAAGTCATGCATCGGCGAACCAGAAGACTGGATGCCAAAAGCCAGACTGCACTTATGCAGCTTTTTGACCTGACTGAGCAGATTGCGCCCGTGGGACAGGATAACCGCCGCGAGTTCTGGCTGAAAGCAAAGCGCGGCAGTCTGGCAGAATTTTGCGCTCATGTGGAAGATGAACTGCCGGAGCAGGAAGCCCATGCATGGATGGAGTCGGAATATCCGGTCGAAGAATGCTGGTACAAGTTCGTATCCGTACACCACAATGCCAGCCGCAACGGTGAATTTTACGGTGCGTTTCTGAACGGAAAATGCGTTCTGACGCTGAATGATCCGAATGAAGAAGGCTGGCCATCCGACGCGACCGAGCTTATCGAATGGTTGGTCGCAGGAACCAAAGCAGTGTTGGAAAAGCTGCGTATTGGTACATATAATGAAGAAATCCAGAAAACTCTGCCGAACCGCTATCAATACGGCGTGATCTCACGCAGGGATTATTGGAATATCTATCCGGAGGAACGTGCGGATTACCGCAGCGCATTTTCGGAGGAGCAGATAGCCAGCTTTCTATCGTGTAAAAATGAGCTTGATGCGGAAGTGCCGCAACACTGTCTGCCTGAAATGACTGCCCGGAAATTCTATGAGGCGTGCGCAGTCTGCTACCGGGCGATAGAAATGGAGCCGCGCAATTATTACCCTTTCAAGGATACAGAGCTGGAACACCTGAACTACAACGGAATAACGCCAAAAGAACTGTACTATATGTTTGCAGATGGTCGGGATGATGGCCTGCGCAATGTGCCGTTGGACGATGCCGCTGCCTTTGCAGATTGGAAAAATAAGAGAGGCCCGCATTACGAATTCAATGGTAGCCATCCATGGGAGATCGTTCCTTCCGGCTCCACGGAATACAGCCTGCATTTGTATGTGTTCCATTCGGAAACCGGATACTATTTTTCGCTGTCTGGCAGTGCATTTCATCGCAGCAAGGATACCATCCGCAGCTTTTTTGCCCTGCGCGATGCGGGCTTTCCGATAAAGCTGTATGAAGGTGCCAGAATGCTTGCGCGGCTGGAAGAAACGGATTGGATCGGCATTGTGCCGCAGGGAAGACCGACCGATTATGTACATCAAATTATGCAGTACGATATTCTGGATGCCGTGCATTTATCCGATGGGGATAAGCCGGAATTGGTTGCGGCAAAAGCGGTCTGGCAGCCGGAGACAGAATGCAGATTGTTGTGAATGACTTTCCATCGTGCGCATCCTGAATTTCAAAGAGGTGCGGAAAATGCTTTTAACCCAATTGTACACGGAAATATGTGGAATCACAAGGCGGTGAGGATATGATTTTTATCACAGGGGATACTCATGGAGATTTTGGCAGGGTTGCGGAATTCTGTGAGCGGATACCGACAAAAAAAGAGGATGTTCTGATCATCCTTGGCGATGCCGGGATCAATTATTATGGCGGCGAGCATGACCAGATGACAAAAGAATTTCTAGAATCGCTGCCCATCATCATCTTTGCCATCCACGGGAACCATGAAATGCGGCCGCAGTCGATCCCGACATACCACGAAGTAGAATGGTGCGGCGGAACGGTGTTTGTACAAATATCCGCATATCCTTTTTGCCAAGGATGGAGAACTGCATAAAATCGCTGGGCAGCGGACTTTTGTGATCGGTGGCGCATACAGCGTGGACAAGGCGTACCGACTTCTGCATGGGTATGGTTGGTGGCCGGACGAGCAGCCATCGGATGAAATCAAGCGCAGGGTGGAGGAAAAGCTGGAACAGCTCCACTGGGATGTGGATGTAGTCCTGACCCATACGGCTCCGCTACGGTACGAGCCTGTTGAAGTGTTCCTGCCCGGCCTTAACCAGAACATGGTGGATAAATCGACCGAACGCTGGCTTGGCGAAATTGAAGAAAAACTTCACTATGAAAAGTGGTACTGCGGTCATTACCATACAGCTAAGAAAATCGATAAGATTGAGTTCATGTTCGACAACTTCGGTGAGTTTCCAGTGAATGACAGCGATTATTGGGAGAATTACAACTGGTGCTATGAATGCAGGGAAAATGGGGATGACTTCCAGTTGGATGGGAATGGGAAACTGGTAAGCAGATGCCCAGCCTGTTCTTTGAAGCCGCATGGGGACGACAATTGACGCAAAAACGGATGATAGTAACACAGAAAAGAAGGTGTAATTGTGGGACGGAAAGATAATATTGAAACCTTTGAAGATACGCAGTGGCTTTATAAAACAAACCAGCGTTTAATGGAAGCTGTGGCAAAATCCTCCAGAGGGCAGCAGGTGATCCATAGCAGGTTGCAGTACATTGGATTTGCTGACCGCACCTATGCTCACCCTGCAAAAATTGTTGTGAGTCCAAAGCGCACTTTGGAGGCTGCGGCGCCGTATGCCTACGCCGGAAAGAAAGTCTGTATCTTGAACTTTGCCTCTGCGACTAATCCGGGCGGCGGCGTGACCAGAGGATCTTCCGCACAGGAAGAAGCCATTTGCCGCTGCTCGACGCTGTTTCCCAATTTGAACGAGCAGGAAACCTGGAATATTTTCTACGAGCCGCACCGCCGCCAGCATGACCCGCTGCATAACGATGACTGCATTTATACGCCGGGTGTAATGGTTTTCAAGAGCGATACGGATTACCCTCAACTGCTGCCGGAAGAAAAATGTTATTCCGTTAATGTGGTGACCTGCGCGGCGCCGAACCTGCGGGAAAAACCGAGCAACAGCATGGACTCCGGGGATGGAGACGCTGCCGTGCATATCAGCCGGGAGGAACTTCAAGCTCTGCATGAAAAGCGGATGCGGAAAGTGCTGGAAATTGCAGCTTGCAAAGGAAACGAGGTCGTCATCCTTGGCGCATTCGGTTGCGGTGCGTTCCGGAATCCGCCAATGGTTGTGGCACAGGCGATGAAAACAGTGGTGCAGGAATATCGGAAAAACTTTGAAACCATCGAATTTGCGATTTATTGCTCTCCGAGAGATGGTGCGAATTATCGGGTGTTCCAGAGTGTACTGGGTGGCTTGTAAAAGCTGAATATGGTCGGTGCGGAGACCTTAAACCCGCACGAGTGCAGGGGAAAGCTGCGTAAAAGCCAGGATATGCGGCGTACCTTGGGGTGCGCCGTTCTCCGTATATTATAACATAATTATCGAGAAAATAATGAAAATAAATGATTTATTTGATCAGCGCGGTTTTGTTGCGGTGAAGTTGAAAAACTGCATTCGAGAACGTGGCTTTACAAAGGTGTCCTTTGCAAGAAAAGCTGGTATTTCAAGACCCATGCTGGATGAGCTCTTGGAGGGAAGTATTGATAATGAACGTGTGTTCGATGATTGCATTTCAAGAGCTTTGGATGCTTTAAATATTTCAGAAGATGACTGGGCCTGTTTTGTGCCAAAGCATAAATCGACGGACACCGTGTGCAGAGAGAGCGTGCCAAAAGACTATCGGATGAGCGAAAAAGCCCAAAAGCAGTACGGCTTGCTCATGGACATTCTTGAACTTTGCGAAATCTATTATTAAGGAATTGACAGGAGGCAGGCATGAGGTACTACATAGCAGACTGTCACTTTTATCACAAAAATCTGCTGACGGAAATGGATAACCGCGGGTTTGAATCTGTGGCGCAGATGAACGAAGTGATGATAGAAAAGTGGAATAAAAAGGTCCACGCCCATGATGAGGTCGTAATCCTTGGTGACCTGTCTCTTGGCTATGGAAAGGAAACCAACGAAATACTGTGTCGGCTGAAGGGGCGGCTCTGCTTGATCCGAGGCAATCACGATGAGAGGTACTTAAGGGACAGGGATTTTGACGCATCCCGGTTTGAATGGGTCAAGGACTATGCAGAGATCCATGACAATAAGCGAAAAATCGTGTTAATGCACTATCCGATTTTTTGCTATAACGGTCAGTTCCGGCGTGGAGCAGACGGGACACCGCTGACCTACATGCTGCATGGGCACATTCATAAAACCCCTGACCAGGAGCTGGTGGACAGGTTTTGTGCAGAAACCAGAGCTACACGGCGCAAGACTGCGCATCAGGAAGAAGCGAAACCGGTGCCCTGCCAGATGATCAACTGCTTCTGCATGTATTCGGATTACACGCCGCTGACACTGGAAGAATGGGTGGAGTGCGAGCAAAGACGGTGCAACAAAGCTGATTGTGGCTAATGTGTGGAACGGAAATTGAAATATAAACAAGATTATTGAATTTAATATTCGATTTTCAAAATTCGTGTTGCTATTTTCCGAAGAAGTTGGTATACTAAAATCGGAGGTGGTATCTGTGAGCGAAATGCCGATTGTTCGGATTCAACGGGCTGCTATCAGAAATTTCAGAAATGTGGAATCCGGAGAAATTCGTTTTCCCTGCAATTATGGTGAAGATATTTTTGCGCCCAAAGCAGATGTCCTTGGAATTTATGGTCAGAATGGATCGGGTAAGACTACGTTTATTGATGCGCTGGAGATTTTGAAGACGCTGCTGTGCGGTCAGAAGGTAGGAACTGAATTGTCTGACTGCATTTCCTATGGAAAGGAGCAAGCAGAGCTGCAATTTGAGTTTAGTATTCTCAAACTGGACAAAGGTAGTGTGTCTTACAGACGACGGCTTATCTATTCTGCTATTCTAAGCAGAGACACGATTGATGAAACTGTCAAGTGTGTTACGCCCAGCAGTGCTCCGGAAAAGACCTCTCGAATTAAGACTATTTTTGAGTGTACACATGAGGCGGAGAACGCCGTGTTCCTGCCGCAGGTTAAATTGGATTCTTTATTTGGTACAAAACAGAGTGCAAAGGTGAATGAGCTTCGTGTCACTAAACTGTTGTGCCAAAAGGAGCATCGTTCCTTTTTGTTCTCTCCTGAATTTTTAAAGATGCTCCACGATGCCGCACAGAAAAGCGATGATGATGTTGAACCGTTATTTGAAATCGCATATTTTGCAAAGACGTCTTTCTTTGTTATTCTAAACCGCAACAATGGCCTTATTTCGTTGGATGCAGCAATTCCTGTCAATTTCAGAACAGAAACGGCAGGTGGTATGTTTACGCTGCCAATTGACCGGCCGACGACGATTCCGAGTAATCTCTTGGAGATTGTCCGACAGGTTATATCGACTATCAGTATGGTTCTCTGCAAAATCATTCCGGGTGTGAAATTGACACTTGTAGAACTTGGTACGGAGCTGATGGAAGATGGAAATCAGGGTACAAAAATTCAGCTGGCGCGCGAGCTTCTCTGTGCGAATGGAGAAACGCATCGACTGCCTTTGAAGTACGAATCTGAAGGCATTAAGAAAATCACGTCCATCTTGCATTTGCTGATTGCGGCATATAATAATCCATCCATTACACTTGCGATTGATGAATTGGATTCTGGCATCTATGAGTATCTGCTTGGAGAATTGCTGCGCATTATCCAAAATTCGGGCAAGGGACAATTGATTTTTACTTCCCATAATCTTTATCCGCTGGAAACATTGGATAGCGATTCTATTGTTTTTACAACGACAAAAAATGATGACCGTTATACACGCATCAGAAGCGTGAGAGCCACGAATAATCTTCGTTCTATGTACCTGCGTGAAGTAATCCTTGGGAGCGATAATGACGCAGCACTGTATGAGGAAACCAATGTGTCTGAAATTGCCCACGCAATGAGAGTTGTTGGTAAGCGTATGGAGAATATCTCTATAAAAGAGGAAACGTCCTCGGAGGTGTCTCATGGCTAAAAAGAGGGTTATGCTCTTTATTGTAGAGGGTCCAACTGATGAAACCAGCCTCTCCACAGTTCTGAACCGTATTTTTTCATCCTCAACAGTGAAATTTCAAGTTGTTCACGGTGATGTGTTGACTCGTGACTTTACGTCATCGGATAAAATTGTGACCGCAGTATGGGAGCAAGTCAAAGCCTTTATGGGTGAAATCTATAAGAAGAGTGACATTTGCCGCATCGTTCACCTTACCGACATGGATGGCGTTTTTGTTCCTGATGATGCAGTTGTAGAGGATAATGCGATGGCAGATGGTGCTCCACCACTTTACACAGAAACTCAAATTCAAACACCAAACCGTGTAGGTATTTTGGATCGGAATAAGAGAAAGCGGAAGAATGTCGACCGACTTTCTGCTTGCCCTAGAATCGCAGGCATTCCATATAGTATGTACTATTTTTCCTTGAATCTTGATCATGTCCTTCATGGGAAAACGAACATTTCTGCATGGGAAAAGGTTCAATGTGCCGAGGAATTTGATTTGAAGTACGGGGATGATCCAGATGGTTTTACTCTTTTCATGAAAGGATCATCTTTCTCCGTATGTGATGATTACCGTAGCTCTTGGGCGTTCATCAAAACGGGGCTGCACTCATTAGAGAGATACAGTAATTTTGGCATAGAACTGCCACCTGTGGAAATCAAAGAGGCTGAAACCACCGAGTGGATTTCTTGGAATGAGTAAAATTTCAAGCCTGAAACACCTCGTTTAAAATTGGGGCACAGATACCGATTATTAGCAAGTGTTTTGAAAAAACTTGTTTCAGATTGATGATTATGGTACGCTGCGAAAAAGTGCCCATCAGGAAGAAGCCAAGCTGATATCTTCCCTGGTATATGGCGATTTTCTTTAAGCGGGAGCAACTCTCCGAAGGATTGACTTATGAAGTGGATTTAAGTGGACTTTGAGTGCATATAAGGGATTCATTGAAGTGGAGACAATCAAATGCATAAAAAAGCTGATTCTGTAAATATCTGGAGCAGATATCTTAAAGGAACGCCTGCCCGGGAAATATATACTCGGTACAAGAAAGCACTTTCTGAAGAAAGTAAAGCAATGCGGTTTTCACAAAAGATGGAGTTTTATTTGATGGCAAAGGATGACGATGAGTTGATGGCTGCAATAGCATGTTTTACGCCGCCTCAAATGGACACTGTCTTAAGAGGGTTGCACAAAATGTTTTGTAATGATCCAACAATTGTAGCAGATATGAAGAATGTACACCAAGAAAAAATGAACGCATTTCTAAAAAAGACAGTTCAGTATTGGGGAGCAGTAGAAGACGAAAAAGTCAATGAGGCGATTGGAGGTTTTACGAATTTTGAAAAGATCACATTGCTTCGGGTGCTCCATAAGCAGTGTATCTCTAGCAGGCTATAGCTTCATTGCAAGTATTTAGTCGAAAGGAAGTGAGAGTATGATTGTAGCAGAATTAAAAATTTATAACTTTCGTCAGTTCGAATCGGTGAACAACAAGCCTGGATTACAAATTTCTTTTCACAAGGGATTAAACGCGCTGATTGGCGAAAACGATTCGGGAAAAACCGCCGTAATTGACGCATTAAAATTAGTCTTATTGACACAGAGCAATGAGTATATCCGGCCGTCAGATGAGGATTTTTATAAGCCTGTTGGCGAAGATGCGTGCTCAGAGTTCAAGATCGATTGTACGATTTCAGACTTTACACAGAACGAAGCAAAGAACTTTATCGAATATCTTTCATTCAACCAAACGGAGAATGGCATTGAATATACGCTTGAACTTCATTATCGCGCATGGAAAGAAGGACATAAAATTTATCAGGAATTGCGTGTGGGCGATATAGACGATGGAATTTCGATTGATGGAAAAGCAAGAGAATTGCTGAAGGCTGTTTATTTGAAACCGCTCCGTGATGCCGAACGGGAAATGAGATCCGGACGTGGTTCCAGAATCTCGCAAATACTTCTAAATCACCCTGTTTTCAAAGATAAAAAAGAACATGCGGTTCTCGATATTTTTCGAGATGCGAACAAACGCATTGAGGATTATTTTATAGGTGATACGGATGGGAAACGAATTCTCCAGACGATCCGTAGTAATTTAGAGTCGTTTAGTGATAAAGGCCAAGCCAGTGATGCAGAATTAAAAACCTCAGATATTCAGCTAAAAGCTATACTGGAGTCCCTGTCATTGAATGCTCCTGAGATCAACCCCGGGCTTGGGGAATTGAATCTGCTATTTATTGCGGCGGAGTTGTTGCTCCTTAAAGATGATACAGATGGTGGCCTGAAACTGGCTCTAATCGAAGAATTGGAAGCCCATTTGCATCCGCAAGCGCAACTCCGGCTAATCAGTTATCTCCAGAATGAATATAACGAGGACGATGTTCAAATTATAATATCCACACATAGCCCTATTCTGGCATCAAAAATCAACCTCAAGAATTTGATTTTAATGAAAAATGCCACGGGATATGATTTGGCAGAGGGGCGAACAGGGCTACAAAGGGGTGATTACCTGTTTCTCCAGCGTTTTCTCGACTCGACAAAAGCTAATTTGTTTTTTGCTAAAGGTATCATAATGGTCGAAGGCGATGCAGAGAATATTTTGATACCTGTCATTGCAGATATTCTAGGCTATCCATTGGAAAAATACGGTATATCTATTGTAAATGTTGGAAGCACGGCTTTTCTTCGATATAGTAGAATTATGGAGAGAAAAGACGGTGCAGATATTGGAATACTGGTTTCCGTAGTAACGGATTGTGATGTAAAACCGGAGTATATTATCAATCTGGTAACACACAATAAGGAATTCAACGAAAAAGAAACTCAATCTGTACAGAAGCAAGAAGAAAAAAATAGTAAGTATACAACTGGGTCTATCCGAGGATTTACTTCACCTCGATGGACGCTGGAGTATTGCATCGCCCTGAGCAGCCTTTCGGATGTTTTCCATAAGGCGGTTCATTACGGGAAGAAAATTCTGAATGCGCAGGAGCATATTTCGCTGACTGATGCCAAGATTGATGAAGCAAATCGTGACGCCGAAGCAGAAGCACAGGCGTGGAAGGGATTCTCCGCTGCTGAGAGGGCATACCATATTTATGATTTAATGCTTAATGGCGATGGAAAAAGCAGCCTGAAAGCGATCGTTGCCCAGTGCTTAGCTTCGCTTTTGCGTTGGGAAGTATCCATAATTCCAGATGGGTTGACGCAAGAAAAGATGTTTGATCTCGACTTGTATGGATTCAAAATCGACGAAAGTAAAGAGGCAGCATTGAAATCTGCAATAGAGAATGATCCATTTTTAAGTTATATTGTGAATGCCATCAAATATGCAGCAGGAGAAACGGTGTAGATAGGAGGATTTTATGATGGAATGGCAGATTTCCGACCAAGATATTCAAGCCGTAGAAGAAATCCTTTTGCCGCATGGCGCACAGTTTCCGGAAGATGCAAGGAACGTTATACGTTGTTGGCATTCAACTAATGTAGCAGCCTGTCCCGGCAGCGGAAAGACAACGGTTCTTCTCGCAAAACTGAAATTGTTAGCGGATCGAATGCCGCTCGAAAACGGTGCAGGAATCTGTGTGCTTTCTCATACAAATGTCGCCGTCAATGAGATCAAAAACCGGCTTTCCGATTACGTGGACAGGCTTCTCAGCTATCCAAATTATATAGGTACCATCCAGTCGTTTATTGACCGATTTGTGACGATGCCATACCTAAGAAATGTTTCTGGACGAAATGTGCAGGTCGTTGATGGTTTCACTTACGCTCAGCATATGCTGAGCAAAATTGAATGTAATAAGAAGTATTCTGCATTAAAATATATAATCGAATTAAACTTCAAGCCTGGAAATCAATTTAAAACAAAAATAGATTATATACAGGCATTGTACATACGAGGAGATGGAGACCTTTGTATAGGGAAACAGCACAAATCGTTAGCGAGTGCTAAAAAACTTTCTGCTGAACAGTACAAAAAGCTGTTGATAGATATTCTCAAAGAAGAGGGCATAATACGGTATCAAGATGCCTATACATGTGCCCAAATTGCCATTGATAAATTACCAACAGAATATACAGACTTCTTTTCATCACGATTTCAGTATGTGTTTGTTGATGAGTATCAAGACTGCAATAATATTCAGAGACAAGCAATAGATTCAATATTTGATTCTACAAAATGTGTGGTATTTAAGATTGGGGATTCAGATCAAGCAATCTATAATTCGGAAGAAGATACAACGCCAGACTGGGTGCCTCAATCGGGTTTCTTATCACTGATGACTTCTTGTAGATTTAGTCAAGAAATTGCTGATGTGGTTTGCAAGTTGAAGAGAGATGATAAAGGCATCGTGACACTTGTCGGAGAAACGGGCGTTAAACCAGTGTTGCTTATTTTTTCTCCTGAGAAAATTGACAAAGTTATCACTGGATTCATCTCTGCGTTGGAGGCCTATGGCCTTTCTGACAAAAATGGGATATACAAAGCTATTGGTGCAATCAGAAGTGAGAATGCGTCTGGGTTGAAAATTGGCAGCTATTGGTCTGAATTTGATGGAACGGCAAAAAAGAAAAGCGAGTATAATTATTGGACGTTGGTGGACGAGATTGTTCGATCTTTATCTAACGGAAAATTATACAAGACAGAACAAATCGTGCGTAAACTGTTGTGTCGAGTATTTCACTATACTGGAATAAGGAATCCCACATCAGGGAAAGATTATACTCCAGCAACAATCAAAAAAGTTCTCGAAGATAAATACAGAGAGCCGTATCGTCAATGGATGTATGAAATGTCGACTTTGCAAAAAAATGATAGACAAGCAGTAAATCAAGTGGTGAGAAAAAAGATAAACGAATTACTGAAAATCAACAATCCAGAGACAACTGATATATTTGCTGACCTTCCAGAGCACTTTCTTGACGAGTCTGCTGTTATAAGCCATACAAATTTGCTTGAAAAAAACGTATTGATTGATCCAACTAGAGGACGTCGGATTGTGTTTGACACCATTCACGGAGTCAAAGGTGAAACACACGATGCTACTCTGTATCTTGAGACTGATAGAAAAGGAGCATCGGATTTAAGCCGAATTCTCCACTGTTTTGGTGTTGGAAAACAAGGAAATTCTACACTATATGATTATAGTCGCAAACTGGCCTATGTTGGTATGAGCAGACCTAAAAAGCTGCTGTGCGTGGCAATGCAGGCGAAGACGTACGAAAAAGCTAAAAAAGTGTTTGAACATGAATGGGAAATCATTGATTTGCGAGATGGAACTGAAGCTTAAGAGTTAATGAGATTGGTTTTGTTACAAAAGGAACTTGTTATATTTGAAGATTTCATAAGTGAAAAAATGAACTGGATGAATTTATGATAAAAATTTGAAAGCTTCAAAAATATTTTTGCATTTTGTGGCACGTTTAGTTGAATAATAAAACGAAAGTGTGTAATAAAGAGGACTTCTTTGAATGGATAAAAGTGACTGAAACACATCCGAATAAGTATTACTTTGAGCGAATTGATGTATTTGATAATGCGTTGGTTCGCTCTTTTTCGCCCCCGCCGGGGCCGGGGTCACTTCTCTACAGTGAAGTCACACGGAGACCGGTGGCCCCTTTCGTGTGAAAAAACGCAAAATTCATAGGCCGGGGGTCCCGGCTATATCGGCGCAAAATGAACAAGGTGAATGCAGAGGCATCGGGGTTTTGGCTCCGGTGCCGTTCATTTTCCCCGAAATGAACCAAAGCGTGTGAAAAACCTTGCAATACAGAACTTTTCATACGCTTTAGCTTGTTCCGGGAGGAACAGAGGCAGTCGAAAATCGGACGCCGCAAAAACAATGTAACCCGGCGGGGCAGGTCCGATTTTCACTTTGCCTCTTTTCGTATGCTTTTTGAGATTTTTCACTGAAAACGCCACAGAAACGGCGAAAAATGAGGGGCAGGTGAGGACAGATGCAGGATTACACAGCGGAAATGGTCAAGGACATGGCGTTTGCCTTCTGTCCGCAGTGCGGAACTGCCATCGTTCCGAACCACCGGGGCAGACCACGAAAGTTCTGCTCCCCGGAATGCCGCTCCAAGTGGAACAACACCCATCCGCGACCGCAGAACTGGAAGACCGTGCGGTCAAAGGTCTGCCCGGTGTGCGGCAGAGAGTTTTCCTACCGCCACCAGTACGGTCTTCCAAGAAAGTATTGTAGTCGAGCCTGTGCCAATACCTGTCCAATGAAGGTCTGTCCATTCTGGAAAATTCTGCTGTGATCGGTATTCCCATCCCCGAAAAGCTGAAGGATATGCTGATCCAGCTGACCAACGAGAAGCACGTCCCGGAGAAAAATGACGAAAAAGAAGGGTAACTATACAGCTTTTCGCCATTTTCATTGTGCTTTATGAGAGGAAAATTTGGAGAACTGGGTACCAAATGCTGAATTTCAGTATCATGAACTGGTCCATTGACCGCAGGTTTAGGCGGGGACTTTTTTTGACACCAGAGCTGCTTGGGTATGATCGAGATGAAGAAGGAAATCTTGTGATAAACCAAGATGAAGCTACGGCTGCTACATGAAGGAGCACGGCGAACTGATGAACAACACCGTGGTCACCACGGTCATGTCCAACTTTGGCCTGTACAAGGCCTTTGACGAGCAGGGAATCGATTACGCTAAGACCGCTGTGGGCGACAAGTACGTTTACGAATACATGGCTAAGAACAACTGCCGTATCGGCGGTGAGCAGAGCGGCCATATCATTTTCAGCAAGTACGCCAGCACTGGTGACGGCATCCTGACCAGTCTGAAGATGATGGAGGTCATGCTGGCAAAGAAGATGCCCATGAGCAAGCTGGCTGAGCCCCTGAAGATCTATCCGCAGGTGCTGGAAAACGTCCGCGTGACCGATAAAAAGGTCGCACAGAACGACCCGGCGGTGCAGGAGGCCGTCAAGGCTGTGGCAGAAGCGCTGGGCGATACCGGCCGCATTCTGGTGCGCGAGTCTGGCACCGAGCCGCTTGTCCGCGTGATGGTGGAAGCTCCCGACCACGACACCTGCCAGAAATATGTCTCTCAGGTCGTGGAAGTCATCAAGAACAAGGGCTACGCCGTCTGAACGTAGCGTTGATACAGCATATAGGTTGATGTATATTTCACCGTTGCCCTTGAAAACTAATTTTTAATGGATTATATTTGAGCCGTGGGCAGTATCTCACGGCTTTGCCGCTCAAAACTTTGTACACCTCTACGCGGTGGGCGGTAGGCAACACAGGATGGATACTGTGGCTGAGATACAAAGAATAATATAAAACACTGGTGTTCGTATGAATATACTGAAGGCATTTTCAAATGAATTAGGATATATTAATGTAAGTAATCAATATATTGAACTTGCGGTGCGCTGCTATGAGCGTGAATATAGGGATGAACCTGTAGAGTCAATGGCGAGAACCGTTAATTTGTCGATTTCAACATTACCGGAAGACTACTATGCTAGAGTTTCAAAGGGTTACCTTGTCGGAATTCAATCTAGCTTCGAAAGATACTTGCTTGCATTTAAGGAATTGTGTGGTAATCCCACAGAGAATATTGAGGTTTATGACCCTAAAAAGCAGAATACAAATAGGCTGCAATGGACGTTAAAAGCGTGTTACGGGAACGCTCTTCCTGATGATATTCGGGAGTATTATCACATCTGTAATTACTACAGACTTACGAGAAACCACAGTGTCCATAGCGGCGATCAATCTGCTGAATATAAAAACGCGAGAGCCTTGGTAGAAAATTTGAATAGAGCTCTTTTAAAATCTGGTATGTGTGATCATCTCGATGCACCTAATTCCATAGAGCGCTTGACGTTCGACGATCAGGTACTGTTTTCAAGAACGGCGAGGATACTGGCAGAGAGAATTTATAAGGACGGTAAGTATAATTGGAATAAAATCTTGAGAGCAAATCGCGAGTCAATTATAAGTGTGGCAGGCACTGTTAGTGACGATGTAAGAAAACGGAATACTAAGATTGTTAATTTCCTTGCGCAAATATATCCGGCAAAAAATCAGCCTGAACTAGTTGATTGTTTGCAGTCGTTTGTGTTATAATCTATACGGGCCCTAGCTCAACGGTAGAGCATCCCCCTTCATAAACACATAGTCTTCATGGGTGTGTGCTTATGAAGGGGAAGGGTGAAGGTTCGAGTCCTTCGGTGCCCATTATAGGATATTACACCTTTTCAGGTTAAATATATACACAGATGAAGATATCATCCTTTGCCTAGAATTAAGAGCGGCAAGAATGCTACTTATTTCCCTTTCAAATCCTGAACCGTGTGGGTGCGGTTATAAAATCCCATCCATGCGGTTTTATAATAGAATGATTGTTTCATATTGAACAATAATATACCTGTTTTTTATTCCATAGTCCAAAATTATATCCGGTGAAATTTCAGCAAAAGAGGTAGCAGGGGAGAGCACAGGCAAAGTAGGGACTGAACAAATAAACAGCAATGAACAACACAGATAAGAAATAATCAAGGCAATCTGCACATCAAAACAGCTTCAATCTCTTCAAAAATCAGCAATAACCCATCACTCAATTCCGCCCATCAATGTACCAATCAAGTCGTAATTCAACTTTATCATCACCACCCTGAGGAGCGCATCTGGGCAGGGCGAACGCCCCCGGCGGCAGCCCCGGGTCCCGGACGCTCCGAAGAGTGAGCACGATATCACATGAAAATCCATACGCATAAAAAGTGCGGAAATGAAAAAAATCCAAAAACACAAAATTGCGGAAAACCTTGAAAATAACGCCTAAACGTGGTATAATTTTGGTACGAACAAGCCGGTTTTGGTACGACAACGGTATGCTGTGGTACTGTAACTGTTGTTTCAAAATTATGAACGATCACAAAAAAATCGTGAAAATTTAGCGTAGCTACGACGACACCTATCAGGTTCAGGTCGTGTCTTGGTACGACAACGAGAACTCCTACACCTCTCAGATGGTCCGTACCATTAAGTACTTCGCTGAGAACTGCTAATCACAGCTCTACGCTCAAAAGTGCTTGAGGTGCTGTGCTGAATAATGGCTGGTACCGGCTTTGCTGGTACGGACATGTTGTGATTGGTACGACAACAGGATATTGAGTTCGATACCCTTCCTTTTGCGGGTTTCCGTGAGAGGAAGGGTGTTTTTATGTGATGGAAAGATTACGATACGGGGCGGTTGTAAAATCAGATGCAGCCACCCTTTACCTATCTTCACGGGATCTTTTATCGATTTGGACTAAGCGATTTGTCTGACGAAACGAAGGAAAAACTGATACGTTCGATAAATTGCAAAAAATAGGTTGCTACGCACAGAATGATAAGGTAATATCCGTTATGACTAATATTGACATTATTAAAAGACAGAAATATAATGACATTATAGGGTTGTGAAAAATTTAATCACGGAGGAATCATGCAATGATGTCAGAATCGACGGTAAAAAGTTTTCACTGCAATAACTGCGGAGCGCCACTTGTTATACCTAAGGGATCGAAGGGAAAAGTTGTTTGCCCTTCCTGCCGGACGGAATGCGTAATTGAGGGTCTGGTAAAAAATGCGGAAATTCAGGCAAAAGAAAACATTAACAGTGGTATGCCTCTTGCCGCAGATGTTGGGGCACTTCACGAACGAATCGTTAAAGTTTTAACAAACTCGCCCTGCATGCCGTTGGATTTGCTGGAACGCGTAGAGATTGTAAAAGAAGAGCATTTGTGTGTGCCTGCATATTTGTTTTATTGCAATGCCATGGGAAATTACACTTATGATGCGGGCAATATTCGTGAGCATAAGACTGCAATTGATCTGGGCGACAAGGTTCGTGTGGAAAAAGAACGCTATGTGGAATGGACACAAATGAGCGGTAGTGTGTCGTCTTCTGAAACGCTTGTTACCAGTGGCAACAAGCAATTTGCGGATGTTGTAAAAAAGCTGTATATGAATTGCTCGCCTGACAGCTTGGTTGATATTGAAGAGCTGGAATATCCGGCTGATGTTAACACGTTTGATTACAATATGCCTCAGGCGTCGGCATTTAATCAATTGGTTCGTCCTGAAATTGAGAATCGCTTAAAGCAAAAGGCGTATGATCAGTTGGCGGGCAAGCGTGTAAGAGACCTCACGATTGGCAGTTCAAGTGTACAGAAAGATGAGATCGTACGCATTTTTCTGGGCATTTATCATATTGTATACGTTTATGCAGACAAGGAGTATTCTCTCTACATTTCTTCGACTGGAAAGCGTAGTTTTTACACCGAGGTGCCTCTTGACCCCAAGAGAGTTCAGTTCTTGAGCGAAAAGACTGCTGCGATTAAAGCGTTGAAGAAACCTAAAATGAATGCTTTGAAAATTGCGGCAATTGTGACGCTGATCTTGGCGGCACTTCAGTTTATGGGAAATTCTAAGAGTTTCATTGTCGGGATTTTGTGTGCTGCCGGAGCGGGTGCAATCATTTATCTGCATAACAAGAAGTCTGCGGAATATAAGGCTGCTTATGGCGCTCTAAAGCATGAGCTGGATGCTTTCAACGCGCAGGCAGATGAGGCTGTGAAACACTTTACGCAGAAGGATCGTGCACTAAAGGGAATTTATTCCCCGTATGAGCAGATGGACGATTTGAGCGACAGTCAATATGCTACCGTTTAAAGCGCTTGTCTTATAATAGCGCAATAGCATTATAAGATAAGGGACTTGAAGGCGGCTTTTCCGAACAGAAATAATTTGCTTGATTTGAAATGTGAATGTGGTTTCCATAAAACTGCATTCACATTTTTGGTATCCGATTTTTTCTGTGATTTTCAATGATTGATTTAATGGAAAACTATGGAAAAAACAGAATTGATTCGCTTCAAAAGAATTGCAAGTGGCGAAATTGTTGGGGCAAAAGCAATTGAAATTGTGTCTGTGCCAGACTACTCTATTTTGGTGCCGCAATATTCAAATGAAATGGATGCCATTAAAGATTTCAAAAATGGCATGATGGGGATGTTGGCTGAAGTTTATCAAAGCTGCAAAAACTTTTCATTATCCTCCCATAATTCATTTCCTGATGTTGCAATAGAGTTGCTATGGTGTACAGAACCTGTACAAAATCAGCCATATCAGGCCGCTATCCGCATGTTTCTGATTTTACGCGGAATCGGGCAAGATGAGGCTACGGTAGCATCATTGCTAGACAAGGTGGCAAATCTGTGTACGGTAACGCTGCGGCTTCAGAAATACACATATAGTGATGTTGACGTCGAGGCGTTTTTGCCGCTTTTGAGAGAAGTGGATACGTCCTCCATAATAGCATTGGTCAAGGATGAAAAGCTGATCAATTTGCAGAATATGCTGATGCCTTCTTGTCTTGGGTTTGATAGAATTCCAGAAAGTGCAGCAGGTTTAAGCAAGTTGGTTAATAGCCTGATGGGATTTCCAAATGTTGCAGTATCGATCCAGCTGATCCCGACGGTGCTGGCTCCGGAAACACGAGCTTCCCTGGAACAGAATTTCCAAATGCTCGATACGTTGTCTCATGGAATAATGGAGCAGGGAATCGGTAACGTTAGTTTTGCAAGCGCAAGCAATCCATTGGAAACATACCGCTTTTATCACGATAATCAGGATCAGGCATTATTTGATTTTAACTTTGTAGTATATGGAAGTCGCTTGCAGGGAGATAGTGTTGCATCTGCATTATACGGGCAACTGAATTCTGGATGCAATTCAAAGGCACAGATAAAATTCATCCGCCTTCAAACAGAGGAGGCCAATCTGTGCGGGAATTTTTATCCGTTGCCATGGGCAATTCATGAAGTGTTGCTGCAGGCTGAACGAAATCCAGAGATCTGGTCTATTCCCAATCGATATTATACTGCCTTGTATAATCTTCCATATTTGTTGACCGCAGAAGAAGCCAGTGAAATTTTTCGTTTACCGATCGGTGGTTCAACAATTCGCGCGGGATTACAGATCAACGAGTCAATAAAAAACAGTCAAACCTATTCAGATAATCTGATCAATGCAGGAGACATTACGGTTGGTGTTCTGAAATCTTCTGGTGAAAATTATACAATTGGCATTCAGCTGGACGATATAGCAAAGCATATGCTGGTTGTAGGAACACCAGGCTCCGGCAAAACAACATTCTCGGTGGGATTACTGGATCAGTTGTGGAAAAAATACAAGATACCATTTCTGGTTATCGAACCGGCAAAGAACGAATACCGTGCCCTGATTCAAAGTATTCCAGAACTGCAGATATTCACTCCGGGAAAAAATTATATCTCGCCCTTTGTTTTTAATCCATTCGTTCCCCCTAAAAATGTTCGGCTTGAAACGTATAAATCTACTTTGAAAACTGCTTTTGCAGCAGCAGTTTCAATGGCTACTCCTTTGGACAAGATCTTCGAGGATGCGATTCATAATTGCTATTCGGATTTTCGATGGTTGGACAGTTATACTGTCAGCGACAAGGGAAAGATATTTAATATAGCGGATTTCATTAAATGTTTTCGGGAGACATTTGACAGCATTGGTTATACAGGAGATGCACGAAATATTGGCCGGGCCGGTGTGGTTCGGCTAAATAGTCTGGCCAGGCTGTTTGATAATTATTATTCCATTCCAATCGAGGATCTCCTAACAAAGCCTACGGTTATCGAACTGTCAGCAATCGAAAATAGTGACCAGAAATCGTTGATTATTTCTCTGGTCTTGCTTTCGATCCTCGCTTATGTGAACAGCAATTATATTGGAAAAGGCGGCCTGCGAAATGTGATCCTTTTGGAAGAAGCCCATGTGCTTTTAGACGCAGATACAAATTTTGCGGGAGTAGGAGAGGCCAACCCCAGTGCTATTGCGCAAGGTCTGATTAAGCGGATGCTCGCAGAGCTGCGTTCGTATGGTGTTGGAATGATAATTGCAGATCAATCACCGAGAAAAGTTTCGACTGATGTGGTAGCTTTAACCGATATGAAGGTCGCCTTCCGAATCGTGGAGGCGATGGATCGCCAAATCCTATCGGATAGTATGGGGCTGAACGAGACACAATCGGCTCGGATGGCACGTTTGAAGCCGGGTGAAGCATATCTGTTCTTTAACCGATTGGACGCAGCTGAAGAAATTCTGACACCAAATTATCGTTTGGAGAACAATATTGACATTTCGCTTTCGGACAGCTCCATCGCATCGTTGAGCACATACTGGAGAAACAAGCCAGAGTTCTTGCGCCCGTATCCGTATTGCGAAATTGTTCCATGCTGCAGAACCTGTTGCGACTATAATCGCCGCTTATTGGCAAAGGAAATCGCGCGTCGAATTTTTGTGCGAAACCTGAAATCGGATACTGCGGATTTTTCGTCCTTGAAAGAAGTATTTGCCCATATTTCTGCCTTGATCGTGGCAGAACTTAATGACGAACCCTATAGCAGAGAGCTTCTTTCTTGCGTCAAAGTACATTTGTGGAGAAAAATTCGCTATGAAACAAAGATCAGGGTTTCAGATGCGCAAATTGAGGCATCATTGAAAAAGTAAGAAGGTGAAAACAAATGGATGATGAATTCGATGAAACATGTGACATAAGTTCAGATGTTGAACAAGATACAACTGCGACCGAAGAAGATATGACTGACACTGAAATTGTCGAGGATGATGAATTCGATGAAACATGCGACATAAGTTCAGATATTGAACAAGAAACAGCTGAAATCGAAGAAGATATGGCGGACACTGAAATTGTCGAGGATGATGGGGATATTCATTGGACGGACGATGGTGTCAATTATACAGTATGTCAGGATGCCTGCGATGAAAAAGACGTTGAATTTTTGGACGAAAACACATCGGAAGAAGTTTCAACGGAAATAACAGAAGAAACAGAAGAGTCAATCGAGGAAGATGTTGTTTGGGACGATGAACTCCAACAACTTAGCGATGACGATTTTGGTGCTGTCAATGAAAAGGTGTTCGACTATGATGATCCAGACTATATAAAAGAAGGTACGCTGAAAGTGGATTATGGGCCTGATACGACAGGCGAAAAAGAAGCTATCAATGTTCCGCAGGGAACGCGCTTCGATCAATATACACATTCAGATACCGGAGGCCGTTATTTTGCAGAGGAGGGGGCAGACTATGACTCGTTGAATTTGCCAGATGTAGAAGATAAGCGAACCCTGTCTACATACGAAGTGGTCGAAGATGGACTGGAAGTGGATCAGAGCGGCATTGCATATCAGCCGTGGCAGGACAAGACGGGCGATAATGGCAGCTTTCAGTATAATTTCCCTAAAATGGATGAATACGGGAAGCGCTTATACGGTGAGGATGGAAAGCCGCTCTATATGAGCACAGAGGAATTGCTTGAAAGCGGAAAAATAAGAAAAGTGGAAAAGTAAAAAGCTGTCGGCTTGTTTTTCTCGTGCAAAACGATCGGTTCCGGTTTCTTGCAAGGTTTTTCTGAAGGTGTCTGTTTTTGAGCTGGTCTTAATAATCATTGCATTTGTGAAAATGATGCAGAGCTGATTTCAGCAGATGAAAGTAAAGGAGTATTGATATGCCTATTTTTAAAAATCCGAATGAAGCAGCTTATCTTGGCGGAAAAAAACACTTTACCGATGTAATTAAAAATTCCGGGCATGCTAATGCGATTATTTGGCGTCAGCCGGAGGAAGATTTTAATACAAATTCAACCTTGGTCGTTATGCCTGGCGAACAAGCTATTTTCATCAAAGGCGGCGTAATTGAGCAGATTTTTGAAAATGGTACTTATAAGCTTTCTACGGAAAACTATCCGTTTATCGGACGTCTCCGCAATATGCTTTCGGGCGGTGTTTCGGCTTTTAACTGTGTAGTATATTTTGTAAAAACATCCCACAGCATGGAGCTGCTTTGGGGAACCTCGTCACCGATTCAGGTGCGTGATAAAATGCTTGGCGTGGCTACAAAGCTGCGCGCAAGAGGTTCGTATAAGATTCAGATCTCGAACCCGGGCATATTTTTGACAAAGCTGGTTGGCAACGGATATAATTATATTAACCAGCAGGAAGTGATCGACGATTTCTTCGCAAGTGAATTTCAGGGAAAGATTCGGTCAAACTTGACGCGCTATCTTAACGAAACAGCGACAGAGTTATATGGCATTGAGGAACATATCGAAGAAATTGCAGAACAAATCGAGCCTTCCATATCGACGACATTTGAAGAATATGGTCTGCGGCTGATCAAATTTTCTATTGCGTCTTTAGACGTTCTGGATGATGCGTTGCGCAGACGTTATGATGAAATCGGCATGGACGGAATCGCAAAAATGCGAAACGCACAAGCGGACAAAGCTGTCCAGCAGATTCTTGGTGACGAATGGGCAAGGCAGCAAACAGCAGATGCTCTCAAAACATTGGCAGCAAATCCGGGAGCAGGCGGAGTGGCAGCTGCTGGTGCAGGCATGGGGGTAGGCATGGCGGCTGGAGGGGTTTTCGCCAGTATGGCACAGCAGATGTTTGCTCCCGTACAGCAGTCACCGGTACAGAGCGCAGCACCGCAGCCGCAGCCTTCGGGTCGCTTTGTGCAAAGCGAGATGCAAAGCAAAGAGGACCCCATCGAAACTTTGAAGAAGCTGAAAACAATGTTGGAAGCAGGGCTGATTCCTCAGGAAGTTTATGACACGAAAATGAAAGAAATTTTAAGCCGAATGTAACATGGAGGAATGATTATGAAAAAGGTAAAAACCTTAAAGATCTTGATCAATTTGGCGATTTTACTGCTAATCAATGTTATTTATTTCGGCGTTTGGGGACTGGATCATTCTGCCTCTGCATGGATTTCGTATGTGTTTATTCATTTCTCGTTTCTGGTCGTACTGGTTGCTCCGTTTCTGGCAGAAAAGGGGACGCAGTATGTCATGTCAAGAAACTCTATTTATACGATCACTAGTACATACTTTGCGGTAGAGTTTGTAATCGGCACGATATTTATCGTCTGGAGCCCTGCGGGATACAAACTCCCCTTGTTTAGTCAGTTTGCAATAATGATTGGATTTGTAGTTGCACTGTTCATAAATGCAATTGCGGATACCTATACAGCACAAGCCGCGGAACGGCATCAGGATGAAATGGTGTATATCCGTGGCTGCTCGATGAAATTGAAAGAACTGTTATCGGAAGTCAAAGGCAAAAATAATTATCGCAAAATTCAGAAGCTGTACGACTTGATCAGCACCAGTCCCGCAAGATCCTGTGCCATAACAAAGAGCCTTGAGAATCAGGTCGTGCGTGAGCTGGAATGTCTGGAAAATGCAGTCCGTAGCGAAAATGATGTTTTGATTGACGCAAGTGTGAATAAGATCGAGCGTCTGGCAAACGAGAGAAATCGAATCCTGCAAGTGAAAAACTAACATTTTGAAATGAGACAGTTGCCAATATGCACCCTTGCTATGTTGAAGATGCAAAGGCGAATCCTAAAAAATGAGTACAGAAAAGCTGAGCATCTGCGCAAAGCAACCGCCCGGTGAATGCACAATTCCACAAAGCAAAGAGGCACCCGATGTCAGAATCGGGTGCCTCTTTGCTTGTCTAAAGGGCGCTGTTTTGCGGCAGCTCCGTGTTTATTTATCCACTTGCAGGGAGAAAATTTGCAGAATGGATGATTTGCTCCAAGAATTGTGCTATACTGAACTTACAGTGTCCCCGATTCGATGCACTTTACAGATGAAGATATCTCTCTTTGCAGGGGCATCAGGCAACGGGGGAAAGCATATACACTACTAAAAGTTCGCTTTTGGGAACGAGGTAATCAAGAATGGGAAAATATTTTGGAACCGATGGCTTCCGTGGGGAAGCAGGCATTGATCTGACCGCTGACCACGCTTACAAGGTTGGCCGCTTCTTGGGCTGGTACTACAATGCCTTGCGCGAGCGCAACGGCAACAACGAGCCCGCCCGCATCGTCATTGGCAAGGATACCCGCCGCAGCTCCTATATGTTCGAGTACAGCCTGGTCGCAGGTCTGACTGCTTCCGGCGCGGATGCCTACCTGCTGCACGTTACCACCACGCCTTCCGTGGCTTATATTGCCCGTGTGGATGACTTTGATTGTGGGATCATGATCTCTGCCAGCCACAACCCGTACTATGATAACGGTATCAAGCTGATCGACTGCTACGGTGAGAAAATGCCGGAGGAGACCCTGCTGCTGGTGGAGGACTACATCGACGGCAAGCTCCACGTGTTCGACAAGGATTGGCCGGAACTGCCCTTTGCCCACCGTGAGCACATCGGCTGCACGGTGGACTATGTGTCCGGCCGCAACCGCTACATGGGCTATCTGATCAGCCTTGGTATCTATTCCTTCAAGGGTGTCAAGGTTGGCCTGGACTGCGCCAACGGCAGTTCCTGGAATATCGCCAAGTCTGTGTTCGATGCTCTGGGCGCTGACACCTACGTCATCAATGCACAGCCCAACGGACTGAATATCAACAACAATGCAGGTTCCACCCACATCGAGGGCTTACAGAAGTTCGTGGTAGAGAAGGGGCTGGACATCGGTTTTGCCTATGACGGTGATGCTGATCGTTGCCTGTGTGTGGATGAAAAGGGTAATGTGATCACTGGCGACCACATCCTGTACATCTACGGTTGCTACATGAAGGAGCGTGGCAAGCTGCTGACCAACACTGTGGTCACTACCGTCATGTCCAACTTTGGCCTGTATAAGGCTTTTGATGAGAAGGGCATCGGCTACGCCAAGACCGCTGTGGG
>ERZ833515.519-NODE-519-length-32882-cov-3.818168_pt1 | contig 32882 bp, 28 predicted proteins | sample MGYA00519949_ERZ833515 | MGnify/ENA primary metagenome ERZ833515 (study PRJEB31850, sample SAMEA3708741) | human gut metagenome | biome: human gut; feature: human-associated habitat; material: faeces | place: China | collected 2014 ...
AAATTTGGGCACAACTGACAAAAAATCATCTCACAAAATCAAGCACAGAAAGATTCCGAAAGTACATAGGTGTTCAAAAAGGGAGGAAAGATATGGGAGTGGAGCAGGGGCAGATTGGAAAAACAGAAGGGATGGCAGAGTTGAATAAAAATCAGGATCCGGGCGTTGATTCGTTATCCGCTGCCCGTCCATATCGCCCTCTTTCTCTCCGCGCCCGTCTGATCCTTCTCCTCTTCGTGATTGCCATTCCATTAACAGGCATGGCGCTCGGGTTCCAGAAGATGATCGCCTCCTATTCTGCTTCCTATGACGCGATTCTGGCGAATCTAAAGACGGCGAATGAGTACAACATAAAGTTCAAATCGGATATGGAGTATTCGATGTACCGTGTTATGATCGGGCTGATCGACGCGGAACAGTTCGAAAATGGAGATATTGTCGAGGGCGAGACGAAGTATGCGACGGTGGTCAAGAATCCCCACAGCCTGATTGCGTCGGCGAGACAGGCGTTCGGAACGACGATCGAGCGGGAACCGGGGTCGGACTGTGATATCAAGATAAGAGGTATCCTCTCCTGTCTGGATTCCCTGGAGCGGGCAGTGGATAAAATGATTGGAAATGCCGCCGCCGGTGGATATTACGATGAAAATGTCAATATTTGGGAGAATGACATCCAGGGTCTTTGCTCGATGATTCAGGATTACATTACGCAGTATACCTATTATGAAATGATCAACATGGAGCAGCTTCAGAAAGAACTGAAGGTGCAGATGGCGGATCAGGTGCAGAGCTATCTGGCGCTTCTTCTGGTGGTGTTGGTGGTGGGTATGTTTCTGGCAGTTACGATCACGAAGTCCATCACGGAACCGCTGCAGCAGTTACAGAGGACGGCAGAACAGCTCGGCCGCGGGAACCTGAATGCGAGGGCGAGACCGGGCGGGCTGGAAGAGATTAACGTGCTGGCACGGGCGTTTAACCAGATGAGCGACCGCATCCGGCGGCTGCTTGATAAGACGAGGCAGGAGCAGAAGAACCTGCGGGAGCTGGAGCTGCGCCTCCACCAGGAGCAGATCAGTCCCCATTTCCTCTATAATACACTTGATTCGATCGTATGGATGGCAGAGGGCGGCAACAACCGCCAGGTCGTGGAGATGACGACGGATTTAAGCGACTTTTTCCGCACGGTTTTATCGGGCGGGCGCGATTTCATCACGATCGAGGAGGAAGAATCACACATCAGGAGCTATTTAAAGATTCAGAAGATCCGGTACGAGGACATTCTCGACTATTCGATCGAGATCGAGCCGTCTATCCGGCGCCGGATTGTGCTGAAAATGCTGCTGCAGCCGCTGGTGGAAAATGCCCTCTACCACGGCATCAAAAATAAGCGCGGCGGCGGATGCATTGTGCTCCGCGGCTATGAGGATCGGAATGGGCTTGTCTTTGAGGTGGAGGACGATGGGATTGGCATGGATGAGGCGGAGCTTGCCGCCGTGCGCGCCAAGCTGACACTGGAGCCGGAAGAGGAACTTGCCCCCATCGGCAGCGGCGGATTTGGGTTACATAATGTGGCACAGCGGATTCAGATGTATTATGGCGATCAGGCTGAGATCCTGGTTGAATCTGAAAAGAATATCGGCACCTGCTTTAAGGTTTATTTGGGAAATCAAAAAAAATCATAACTTTTTCGAAAAAAATTGTAATTTTTTAAAGACATACCCGGAAAAACACAGAAAACGACAAACATCGCAAAAAAATAATATACCTTTTTCCAAAGATGCCCCGTATCCATGATGCGGGGTACTTTGTTATAATAAATACGCAAAAACAAATATATTGGGTCTTATAAGGAGGAAACAGTATGAGAAAAAGATTAGTGTCCGCAGCTTTAGCAGCAGCAATGGCGTTATCCATGACCGCTTGTACAAGCAATCCGGCTGAGAAAGAGACGGAGGCAGCAGCTCCGGCTGATACAGAGGCAGCAGAAGAGGGCGAAGAGAAAGAAGCGGCAGCAGACGGCGATCTGATTACCGTAGGTTATGCACAGGTTGGTGCTGAGTCTGACTGGAGAACAGCCAACACCGAATCTTTCAAATCTACATTTACTGAGGAAAATGGTTACAAACTGATTTTCGACGATGCACAGCAGAAACAGGAAAATCAGATTAAGGCAATCCGTTCTTTCATCCAGCAGGGTGTTGACTACATCGTAGTTGCTCCGGTTGTTGAGACTGGCTGGGAGACCGTTCTGGAAGAAGCAAAAGAGGCTGGTATCCCGGTTATCCTTTCTGACCGTCAGATGCAGCTTTCCGATGACAGCCTGTATGAGGCATGGGTAGGCGGAAACTTCGTAAAAGAAGGCGAGACCTGCGGTAACTGGCTGGCTGATTACTTAGAGAAACAGGGACGCGGCGACGAAGAGATCAACATGGTTACCATTCAGGGTACCATCGGTGCATCCGCACAGGTTGGACGTACAGAAGGTATGGACAACAAGTTAGCAGAGCACTCCAACTGGAAGATGCTTGACAGACAGTCTGGTGAGTTCACACAGGCAAAAGGACAGGAAGTTATGGAGTCCTTCTTAAAGAGCTATGATGACATCGACGTTGTTATCTGTGAGAATGATAACGAGGCATTTGGCGCCATCGATGCTATCAAGGCAGCAGGCAAGACCTGTGGTCCGGACGGCGACATCATCGTTGTAAGTTTTGATTCTGTAAAAGCAGCTTTCGAGTCCATGATCGCTGGCGACTTAAACGCAACCTTCGAGTGCAACCCGCTTCATGGTCCGCGTGTAGCTGAAATCATCCAGAAGCTGGAAAAAGGCGAAGAGGTTGAGAAGATTCAGTACGTAGACGAAGCATACTTCGATACAAGCATGGATCTGGAAGAAATCTTAAAGACAAGAGCTTACTAATTCGATTTTGAATGGTATTTTTAAATGTAAATAATCGGACAGGCAATCGCTTTTGACCGTAAGTGAATGAGTGTCAGACCGGAGGTTTCGGCGGACGGCAGGCACTTGGCAATCAGGAGGCGCGGGGCTGGAGGCTTAGGTTTCCGTCCCTGCGCTTTCTTTTTCAAAAAATAAGGAGGCAAAGCTTTTATGGAAAAGGATTCCGTTCTTGAGATGAGGCATATTTATAAGACATTCCCGGGTGTAAAAGCTCTGCAGAATGTGGATTTTACCTTAAAAAAAGGCGAAATTCATGCCCTGATGGGGGAAAATGGCGCAGGAAAATCCACGCTGATCAAAGTCCTGACGGGTGTAGAGGAGTTTGAAACAGGGGAAATCATGATAGACGGCTGCGATCATGCGATCATCAACCGCAGCCCGCAGGAAGCACAGAACCGGGGCATCAGCACCGTGTATCAGGAAGTCAATCTCTGTCCGAACCTGACGGTTGCAGAGAATCTGTTTATCGGACGCGAACCGCGAAAAGGCGGATTGATTGACTGGAAAACAATGAATAAAAAGGCCAGCAAACTGCTGCAGGACCTTGACATACATGCAGATGTAACACAGACGATCGACAATTATTCGATTGCAATTCAGCAGATGGTAGCGATCGCCCGTGCAGTCGATATGTCGGCAAAGGTATTGATTCTTGATGAACCGACCTCCTCCCTTGATGATGGGGAGGTAGAAAAGCTCTTTAATCTGATGCGCCGCCTGAAATCCGAAGGCGTCGGCATCATATTCGTTACCCATTTCCTGGAGCAGGTGTATGCAGTCTGCGATAAGATCACTGTTCTTCGGAATGGGCAGCTAGTAGGACAATTTACGACGGCGGAGCTTCCGAGAGTCCAGCTGGTTGCCAAGATGATGGGAAAGGATTTCGATGATCTGGCAGCGATCAAGGATTCCAAGAGTGAGGAGAAACACGGCGAAGCGGACATCGTCATCAAGGCGGTGGGACTCGGAAAGAAAGGATACATAAAGCCGTTTGATCTGGTGATTCACAAGGGTGAAGTCGTCGGATTTACCGGGCTTCTGGGTTCGGGACGTTCTGAGACGGTTCGTGTCCTCTATGGAGCGGAAAAACCGGATGAGGGCGAGCTGAGCGTCAAGGGAAGACCGATCGCGGCGCGCCACCCGCTGACTTCGATGAATGCCGGCATGGCATATCTGCCGGAGGATCGGAAAAACGAGGGTATCATCGCGGATCTATCCGTGCGTGAGAACCTGATCATGGCACTTCAGGCAAAACGCGGTATGTTCCACCTGCTCAGCCGCAAGCAGCAGGAAGAATTTACCGATAAATACATTGATATGCTGCAGATTAAGACCGCCAGCCGTGAGACGCCGATCAAATCACTCTCCGGTGGCAACCAGCAGAAGGTAATCATCGGACGCTGGCTTCTGACCAACCCGGATTTCCTGATTCTGGACGAGCCGACTCGTGGTATCGACGTCGGAACCAAGACAGAGATTCAGAAACTGGTCGTAAAACTGGCAGAACAGGGCATGGCAGTCGTGTTTATTTCTTCCGAGATCGAGGAGATGCTCCGTACCTGCGATCGCATGGTCGTTATGCGTGATGGTGCAAAGGTAGGAGAACTTTCCGAGGATGAGATGAACCAGTCCAACATCATGTCAACCATTGCAGGAGGACAGTAGCTATGAAAAATATGACGTTCAAAAAAATTACCTCGCAGAGGCTGTTTCTCCCGATTTTCTGCCTTGCGCTGGTATTGTTGGTAAATATCATCACGACACCGAACTTTTTTGCGATTGAAATCCGAAATGGCGTTCTTTACGGATATCTGATCGATATCATCAACCGTGCGTCAGAGCTGGTGATTCTGGCAGTCGGCATGACGCTTGTCGTATCGTCCTCCGCTGGAACGGATATTTCCGTCGGCGCGATCATGGCGGTCAGTGCGGCAGTCTGCTGCAACCTCTTAACCGGCGGCGAGCGCGCAGCAACTGCATATGCCAATCCGCTGATTCTTGGCTTCCTGGCAGCGCTCATCGTCGGCGCGGCGATTGGCTGCTTCAACGGTTTTCTGGTTGCAAAGTTAAACATCCAGCCGATGGTAGCGACTCTTATCATGTTTACCGCCGGGCGCGGTATCGCCCAGCTGATCACGGATGGACAGATCACATACGTGCGCGTGGACAGCTACCGTACCCTGGGCGCTTCCCTTCCGGGATTCCCGGTTCCGACCCCGTTTATCGTGGCGGTCGTCGTTGTGGCGCTGACTTCATTACTCTTGAAGAAAACGGCACTGGGTATGTACATCCAGTCGGTCGGTATCAATAAACGGGCGTCCCAGCTTGTCGGCATCAAGTCGGTTATGATTATTTTCCTCACCTACGCGTACTGTGGACTCTGTTCCGGTCTTTCCGGTCTGATTGCTTCCAGCCGTATCTACTCGGCGGATGCGAATAACATCGGTCTTAATATGGAACTGGATGCGATCCTGGCAGTTGCCATCGGCGGAAACTCCCTCGGCGGCGGTAAATTCTCGCTGGCAGGTTCCGTCATCGGCGCGTATACAATTCAGGCGCTGACGACCACCCTGTATGCGATGCACGTATCCTCGGATCAGGTTCCGGTTTACAAGGCGATCGTGGTTGTCATCATCGTAGCACTCCAGTCTCCGGGATTTGCTAGATGGAGAAAATCCCTGGCACAGAAAAAAGAACTGAGCGCGGCAGGAAAGGAGGCGGCATAAATCATGAAAGAAAAGAAGAAATTAAATCAGAACACGTTCCTGCTTCTTGTCACGATCCTGCTGTTCTTCGTGATGTACGCGATCGGCTGCGTGCTCTTTAATGCACAGGGCTTTGCCAAGACACAGAACTTCTTAAACCTCTTTATTTCCAATGCGGGTCTGATTGTCATCGGTATCGGCATGACGATCGTCATGATCACCGGCGGTATCGATATCAGCGTCGGTTCCTTCGTGGCGATGGGCTGTATGATGTTGGCATGGATGATGGAAAAAGGCGGTATCGGTGCGGTTCCGGCGGTTCTCATCGTGCTGGTGACCGGGATTGTCTTTGGTCTGGTACAGGGATTCCTGGTTGCCTACATGGATATCCAGCCATTCATTGTTACCCTGGCGGGTATGTTCTTTGCCCGCGGCATGACTGCGATCATTTCCAAGGACATGATCAGTATTACGAATGAAACTTTCATGGCATGGGCGAAGATGAAACTTTATATTCCGTTCGGCGGCTATCTCAACAAAAAAGGCATGATGATTTATCCATATATCTATCCGACGGTTGTGATTGCGCTGGTTCTTCTGGTTCTGGCATTTATCATGCTGAAATATACGAAATTTGGACGCAGCATTTATGCGATCGGCGGCAACGAGCAGTCAGCGCTGATGATGGGCTTGAATGTGCGCCGGGTAAAACTGAAAGCCTATATCCTGGACGGTTTCCTTTGCGGCGTCGGCAGTGTCCTTTTCTGTCTGAATACGCTGGGCGGCTTCGTTGAGCAGGCAAAGGGCTTCGAGATGGATGCGATAGCTTCCTCTGTTATCGGCGGCACGCTCTTGACCGGCGGCGTCGGTAATGTATTCGGAACCCTGTTTGGCGTCCTTATCAAGGCGACGATCGAGGCATTTATCACTTTCCAGGGAACACTTTCTTCCTGGTGGACCCGTATCACGATCGCGGCGCTTTTATGCTTCTTCATCGTGCTTCAGTCGATCCTTGCGATGGTAAAGAAGAAAAAGTAGAAATTCTCTTCCGGAGACAGACAAACCGGCATGAATGTCTGGTATGACAGCATCAAGATAGAACAGTCAAAATGACGGGAAATATCCATGCAAAGAGAGAGAAGACATCTGAAAAAAGTACAGTACATATTAGAAACAATATAAAGCTGTATTCTCTTGATTCGACATAATTCGAGAAGAAATCAGCAAACCTATACATGATGCATAAATATTTAGCGAAAACAGCCGCTTTAATTTATGCATCATTTGTATTCCTGCTAAAATGATGTCAAAATAAGGCGTTAAATTTATAACAATATACAAAATAAAATACAACTTTATGAAAAAATGCTCTTGTATTTACTTGCACAATTTGTCCTAGATTGTTATAATAAAGTTACTAAAAGTTGTGAAAAGCAACAAAGCAGTGCGGCTGGGGTGCCGCTTGCAAAGAAAATTTTATGGGAGGTAGTTAGAATGAAAAAAATGTTCAAACGTGCCGCTGCATCCATGACAGCAGCAGCGATGGCAGTGAGCATGACCGCATGCGGCGGCTCTGGAGCAGCAAATGCGACACAGGCAGCAGATGCTTCTGCAGCAGAAGGAAGCGAGGCAGCAGCTTCGACGATCGACAACAAAGACATCAAGATCGGTGTTTCCATCTGGTCCTCCACCGATGTACTTGGTTCCCAGTGTAAGCTGATCATCGACGAGGCAGCAAAGGCTCTGGGCGTTCAGGTTCAGTATGTTGACCAGGGTCATGTGTCGGAGAAGGTTACCGCATCCGTAGAGCAGTTAGCAGCAGCAGGATGCCAGGGTATCATCATCTGCAACTCTTCTGATACAGAGATGACATCCGCTATTAAGACATGTAATGACAATAAAGTATATCTGGCACAGTTCTTCCGTGTTATCAGCCAGGAGAACAGCAAGGATATCTATGATTTAGCAACCGCATCACCGTACTACATCGGCGCTGTTCATGAGAACGAGCCGGAGAACGGTGAAAAATTAGTTCAGATTCTTCTGGACAAGGGCGACAGAAACATCGGTCTGATCGGCTGGGAGCAGGGCGACGCTACCTGGCTTGGCAGATGGGAAGGCTACAAAGCTGGCGTTGAGAAATGGAACGCAGAGCATCCGGATGATCAGGCAAAACTGTCTGAGCCGCAGTACGCAGGTACTTCTTCTGAGGGTGGTTCCAAGGCAGCAGAGGCTCTGATGTCCGCAGATCCGACTCTGGATGCACTGATTCCGGCAGGCGGCGGCGGTGACCCGCTTCAGGGCGCTATCGCAGCAGTTGAGCGTGCAGGCAAGACTCAGGATATCGACATCGTTTCCACAGACTTCCTTCCGGATCTGGGCGAGAGACTTGAAAATGGTTCTATGGCCGGTGAGTCCGGTGGACATTACTGCGATCCGCTTATCGCTTTCATGATGGTTTACAACGCAATCAAGGGCAACTACACAGGTATCGAGGGCAACTTCGAGGATGTTCCGTTCCCGTATCTGTATGTATCTTCTCCGGACGACTACAAAGCATATGAGCAGTACTTCGTAGATCAGCTTCCATACACCGATGAGGAACTGGTAGCTATGTCCGAGCTTAGCCTGGATGACCTGAAAGCAACTGCAGCTGGTATCTCCATCGAGGATGCTGCACAGAGAGCAGGCAATTAATTAGTTCAGAAACTGATTCAAATTATAGAATTTTAAGAGGCTGAATGTAATAGAAAAGGCCGGTATCGCACGGCGCGATGCCGGTCTTTTCTTTAAAAGAAAAAAGAAACTGAGCAGTTATGAATGAGGTATAAAATATGGGTTCTTCTGTTGTTGAAACAACCGGAAAGAAAAAACTTTCGGGAACTGCCAAGGGTTATATCATCCTGGTGGGTTTGGTAGTGCTTTCCTGGGCGATTTTTAAAGCTTTGACGCCGGGCAATTTTGGTTCTCCGGCCAATATGCTGAGTTATTTTCAGGCCAGCCTGATCGCGACGGTTGGCGCTGTTGGTTTTTACTTTGTTATGGTTATGGGTATGTTCGATTTCTCCATCGGCGCGAACATCATGCTTTCAGCGATTGTAGGCTGTGTATTTGCCTCTCGTTTCGGCATGGGATATGCCGGTCTTATCATCGGCAGCGTGCTGACTGGTACGATTGTCGGACTTTTAAACGGTGTTTTTTATGTAAAACTCCGTATCCCGTCCATGATTGTAACGACGGGTCTGGCTCTTATCTATGAGTCGGTTGCCAACTACATCGCAGGCGGCGTGGAGCAGACGCTTCCGTCCAACCTCCGTGCATTCGGACAGATGCCGTGGAACATTATTCTGGCACTTCTGGCATGTGTGGCAGCTTACATTTTCTTAAATTATACAAAGATTGGTACGTATACATATGCGATCGGCAGCAACGAGTTCGTAGCGAAAAACATGGGTATCAATGTCAATAAGTACAAAGTGCTTGCATTTATTTTGAGCGGCGCATTTTTAGGTGTTATGGCTATTTTGACGATCAGCTATGGTTCCTCTATGGTAGCGGTAACCGGTATGGCGTCGATGAGCCGTAACTTCGTTCCGACGATGGGATGCTTCTTCGGTCTGGCGTTTAAGAAATATGGCATGCCGCTGCAGGCGATTGTCATCGGCGAGTTTGTTATCAACATTATTTTCTTTGGTTTCATCGCGATGGGCGCACCGACAGCAATTCAGGACGTTATCACAGGTCTGGCACTGTTAATCATAATCACGCTGACCACAAAAGCGGAAAAAGGCGAGATTGTCAAGTAAATCGAGGGAGGAAATGCAATGAGCGAGGTAAGATTACAGGTAAAAAATCTTTGCAAGTCCTTCGGTATCACGAAGGCAGTTCAGAATGTGTCTTTTAATGTCAATAAAGGCGAGGTTCACGCGCTGATCGGAGAGAATGGTTCCGGTAAATCGACGCTGACCAACATGCTGACCGGCATCTACAGTATCGGAAGCGGTACCTTCATTCTGGATGGGAAAGAGATTCATCCGAAGAATCAGGTAGAAGCCAACAACGAGGGTGTTTCTATTATCGTACAGGAGTTAGGAACCCTGTCGGGACTTACAGTAGCGGAAAATATATTCCTGGGACACGAAGATCAGTTCGTACATATGGGAATTAAAAATACAAATGCCATGAATAAAAAGGCGACGGAGCTTCTGAAACAGTACGGCTTCGAGCGCATCAAGGCGGCAGACATCATTGACAACTACAATTTCGAGGACCGGAAGCTGGTCGAGATCGTAAAGGCAACCTACTTCAATCCGAAGATCGTTGTCATCGATGAGACGACCACGGCACTTTCCCAGGAAGGTCGTGAAGAACTTTACAAACACATGAACCGCATCCGTGAGAGCGGCAACACAGTCATCTTTATCTCCCATGACCTTCCGGAGATTCTGGATAAATCCGATACCATCACAATCCTGCGGGATGGTGTTTATATCGACACTGTAAAGAGCAAGGATGTGACCGAGGACGATCTGAAACGTCTGATGGTAGGTCGTGAGGTAACCGGTGATTATTACCGTGCAGACTACGGCGAGAAGGTATCGGATGAAGTGGTTCTTTCAGTGAAAAATGTGACGGTTCCGGGACTGATTGAGGATGTGTCTTTTGACCTTCACAAGGGCGAGATCCTGGGCTTCGGCGGTCTGTCTGAGTCCGGTATGCATGAGATCGGCAAAGCAATCTTCGGCGCATCCTATGACAGAACCGGTACGGTAGAGCTGGCAGACGGAACGCAGATTAACGATATCCCGAGCGCGATCAAGCACAGCATCGCGTATACATCGAAGGATCGTGATAATGAGTCGGTCGTTTTAAACCAGAGCATTGGCGACAACATCTGCCTGCCGTCCCTGGATTCGCTGGCAAACAAGATTCACCTGTTGAGCGATAAGAAATTAAGAGAATTTTCCAACCAGTTTGCAAAACAGATGTCCGTCAAGATGGTAAACGTAAACCAGTTTGTTTCGGAGCTTTCTGGTGGTAATAAGCAGAAGGTCGTTCTGGCAAGATGGATTGGAAAAGATTCCGATATTGTCGTTCTCGACAGTCCGACCCGTGGTATTGATATTAAGGTTAAACAGGACATTTACCAGTTAATGAACCAGATGAGAAAGAATGGAAAATCGATTATCATGATTTCCGAGGAGCTGATGGAGCTGATTGGTATGTGCGACCGCATCATTATCATGAAGGACGGCAAGATCAGCGGTGAGCTGGAACGTGATGAGGCGATGGATGAGAACAGCCTGATCACGATGATGGTATAAGGAGGATGCAATGGAGAATCAAGTTAAGACAAGTACGGAAAATAAAGAGCAGCAGCTCAAAAAGTTATCAAAAATGACGATGATCCGTTCGCTTCTGCCGATTGCGGGACTGATTATCATCTTTCTTATGTTTAATGCCCTGACGAATTTCCGGATGATGAACAACCTTCCTCTGGTACTTTCCCAGGTGTATGTTACCATGATTTCAGCAACCGGCGTATTCTTTATCATGACGATGGGCGGCCTGGATTTTTCCCAGGGTTCCATCCTTGGTATTGCATCGATCGTTGTCTGCATGGTTTCCAAGACCAGCATTCCGCTGGCGATTGTGGCAGGGATCGCGGCTGGTGCAGCGATCGGCGCCATCAACGGTTACTTCTATGTATACCGCAAGATTAAATCCTTCATCGTTACGATTTGTACGATGTTCTTATTCCGTGGATTTATCAAATATCTGACGACAAACGCACCGGTAGCCGGCTCTGCGATGTTAATCAACTTCGACAGCACTGAGTTAAAGCTGGCTTGTACGTTGGTGGTCCTGATTATTGGATTTATTTTATTCCGCTTTACCAAGTTTGGTACCTATTTAAAGGCGATCGGAGCAGGTGAGAAAGCAGCGATGTTCTCCGGCATACGTACCGACCGCATGAAGTTCCTTATCTACACACTGGCAGGTGCGATCACAGGATTTGCCGCATTTATCAATGTTATCAAGGTTGGTTCAGTTACTTCTTCCGGTGGTAACCAGCTTGAGACCCAGATCCTGATTGCACTGGTACTGGGCGGTATGCCGATTTCCGGTGGTGCGAAGGTACGTTTTGAGAATATCATCGTTGGTTCTCTTCTGTACATCGTCCTGAACAGTGGTCTGACGATGATGGGCTTTACCACACAGATGATGCAGCTCATCCAGGGTGTTGTATTCCTGATATTCGTAGCTGTATTCGCAGACCGTCAGTCTCTGCAGGTTATCAAATAGGACAGACAAAAGCGACATCTGGAGGTTACAGTATGAGGGAGAACAGCAGCCGGAATCAGGATGGACTTAAATATCAGAAGCTCTACAACTGGGGTCGGACGCTGATTATGAGCGGGGTGCTCCGGAATATGGACAAGTTTCCATCCGAGCATATGCTCCAGAATAAATTTGGATACTCCCGCCAGACGGTCCGCAATGCGCTCAACCGCCTGGAGCAGGACGGGCTGATTGCCCGGGTCAAGGGAAGCGGCACCTACGTTTCCTACGCGCCGGAGAAGGATAAGGAAGAACGTCCCCGCATCGGACTGATTCTCAGTTATTTTTCAGATTACCTGTTTCCGCAGGTGTATGAGGGAATCGAGTCCGTCCTGCGGGAGGAAGGTTATGAGATCAGCGTTTCGGTCACGCGCAACCGCTTAAATGATGAGGCTCTGTATCTCAAGGGGATGCTGGGGCGCAATGTGTCCGGCCTCATCATCGAGGGGACGCGTTCCAGTTTCCCGAATCCGAATCTGCGGCTTTACAAGGAGATACGGCGGAGGAATATTCCGACGCTGTTCATTCACAATCATTACCAGAATGAGACGTTTGACAGCGTGGAGATGTCGGATGCGCGTGCAGGCTATGAGCTGACGCGGATTTTGATACAGAACGGACATACCCGAATCGGCGGTATTTTCAAATACGATGACTGGCAGGGGATCGAGCGTTACCGCGGCTTTATCGAGTGCCTGTCGGATTTCGGGGTCGATTTCCAGGAGGACTGGATCCGCTGGTATTCGACTCGGGATATGGAAGAAAAATTAAGCAAAAAAGGACTCCAGCGGATGTACCGCCGGACGAAGGACTGTACCGCGATGATCCTCTACAACGACGAGGTGGCAGGCAGCTATATGGATTTTTTAAAGGATCGCGGGCTGCGTGTGCCGGAAGATATTTCCCTGGTATCGTTTGATGATGCCGGACCGGCGCAGGAGGGGGATCTCACGATCCTGTCCGTGATTCATCCCAAGTACAATCTTGGGCGGCTGACAGCGCGCAATCTTCTGCGGATGATAGAGGATCCGGACTGGCAGGAAAAGAAGTATTCGTACCGGTTTCCAGTGATGTTTAACAACGGAAATTCGGTTCGGGATATACATTGAAAATGACAAGGAGGCAGATTAAAATGAAAAAGTTATACTTTATTGTGGGTTCCCAGGACTTATACGGAGAGGAATGCCTGAAACAGGTTGCAGAAGACAGCCGTCAGATGGTTGCATTCTTAAACGAAAAAGTGGGCGATCTGGCAGAGATCGAACTTCTTCCAACCGTAGAGACTTCTGAAATCTGTATTCAGGATATGCGGAAAGCTTCGAATGATGATGACTGTGTCGGCGTTATCACATGGATGCACACCTTCTCCCCTGCAAAAATGTGGATCAAGGGTCTGCAGGAATTAAGAAAACCGCTGCTTCATTTACATACACAGGCAAATGAGAAACTTCCGTATGATGAGATCGACATGGATTTCATGAACCTGAACCAGTCCGCACATGGCGACCGTGAGTACGGCTTCATCGTTGCCAGAATGGGTATTCCGCATGAGGTTGTAGCTGGATATTACAAACATGACGATGTGGTAGCAAAGATCCGCCAGTTTGCATCTGTTGCAAAGGCTATCTCCTACTCCAAGTCCTTAAAGGTGGCTTCCTTCGGCAACAATATGCGCGAGGTGGCGGTTACCGACGGCGACCGCGTAGAGAGCCAGATCAAATACGGCTGGGAGTGCAACTATTACGCACTGGGCGATCTGGTTGGCATCATCAACCAGGTAACCGAGGAAGAGATCGACGCGAAGATGAAAGAGTATACCGATAAGTATACAATGAAGACCGACCGCATTGATTCTGTCCGCGAGCAGGCTAAATACGAAGTGGGTCTGGAGAAATTCCTCTCCACGAACGGAATCGGTGCATTTGCAGACACCTTCCAGGATCTGCACGGCTTAAAGCAGCTTCCGGGTATCGCAGCACAGAACCTGATGGGCAAAGGCATCGGCTTTGGTCCGGAGGGTGATTACAAGATTTCCGCTCTGTCTGCAGTCCTGATGAAGATGTCCGAGGGCAAAGAGGGCGCAACCGGCTTTATCGAGGATTACACCTACGATCTGACTCCGGGACAGGAGTTAGAGTTAGCTTCCCATATGCTGGAGGTTCCGCCGGCATTTGCAGCAACCAAACCGGAGATCGATGTAATTCCGCTGGGGATCGGCGGCAAGGAAGACCCGGCAAGACTGATTTTCGACGGCGTGACCGGCGATGGTATCCAGGTAACGATGGTAGATATGGGCGATCATTTCCGCATCATCTGTGCAGATATCGAGCTTGTAAAACAGCCGAAACCGATGCCAAAACTTCCGGTAGCGAGAATTATGTACCGTCATAAACCGAACTTCCAGATCGGTACGGCTGCATGGTGCTACGCAGGCGGCGCTCATCACTCCGTTGTATCTACCGCTCTGACGAGAGATGACATCGCTATGTTCGCGCGTCTGACCGGTACCGAGTTAATTACAATCGGCGAAGATACGACAGAGGCTGATTTACAGAAATTCTTTATGAAATAATAGGGCGTTTGAAAGATAAAAATTTTTGAAAAAGACGTAACTGCATAAGTTTTTGCCACAACTGTGAAAATAGAATAGTTATGAATGACGGGGCGTGCCGCAGCCAAGGGGATGAAAATTCCGGCGGCGGTGCGCTTTTTGCTACAATGAGGAGGATGGATATGGGCCGCAGTGCGGAAGAGATCAAGAAAGACATAGAGAGCGGAAATACAGCGCTCGGAATTGAATTTGGTTCGACCCGAATCAAGGCAGTCTTGACGGACGGCACGACCGCGCCGATCGCGCAGGGGAGCTATGAGTGGGAAAACCGTCTGGAAAATGGTATCTGGACCTATTCCCTGGAAGATATCTGGAAGGGCTTAAAGGACTGCTATGCGGATCTGGCTGCCGATGTGAAGAACCAATACGGTTTAACGCTTAAAAGGGTTGGTGCGATGGGCGTCAGCGCCATGATGCACGGCTATATGGCATTTGATGCGGACGGAAAGCTGCTCGTTCCGTTCCGTACCTGGAGAAATACGATGACCGCCGAGGCAGCAAGACGCCTGACGGACCTGTTTAACTACAATATCCCGCAGAGATGGAGTATTGCACACCTGTATCAGGCAGTGATCAACGGCGAGGAGCACGTATCCCACGTGCATTTTCTGACCACCTTAGCCGGATATGTACATTGGAAACTGACTGGCAAGCAGGTACTTGGCGTCGGCGATGCTTCGGGTATGTTCCCGATCGATCCGGCAACCGGACAGTATGATGCTGAAATGCTGGATAAATTCGAAGAAATGATGGTTCCGAAGGGATATCCGTGGAAGCTGCGCGACCTTCTGCCGGAGGTTCTGAGCGCTGGCGATGAGGCGGGAACGCTGACTGAGGAAGGCGCGAAGCTGCTGGATGAGAGCGGCAATCTGGAAGCTGGCATTCCGCTGTGCCCGCCGGAGGGCGATGCAGGAACCGGTATGACGGCAACCAATAGTGTGGCAGTCCGCACCGGTAACGTATCTGCCGGAACTTCCGTATTTGCAATGGTTGTTCTGGAAAAGACTCTGGAGACGGTTCACCAGGAGATTGACATGGTAACTACGCCGGACGGTCATCTGGTCGGCATGGTTCACTGCAACAACTGTACCTCCGATCTGAATGCCTGGGTAGGTCTGTTTGAAGAGTTCTATGAGCTGATGGGTCAGAAAACAGACCGCAACACCCTGTTTGGAACCCTGTACCGCAAGGCGCTTGAGGGCGATGAAGATTGCGGAGGACTGATGTCCTACTGCTACCTCTCCGGCGAGCCGATCACCGACTTCGAGGAGGGACGCCCGCTGTTTATGCGCCATCCCGACAGCAAGCTGGGACTGGCAAACTTCATGCGTACCCACTTATACAGTTCCCTGGCAACCCTGAAATATGGTCTGGACATTCTGTTCAAGGAAGAGCACGTGACACTGGATAAACTGATGGGTCATGGCGGATTCTTCAAGACCAAGGGTGTTGGACAGCGTATCATGGCGGCAGCGGCTGACGTGCCGGTATCCGTTATGGAGACAGCCGGTGAGGGCGGTGCCTGGGGTATCGCGGTTCTGGCGGCGTACCGCAAGGATAAGAAGCCGGGACAGAGCTTGTCCGATTACTTAAATGAGCAGGTATTTGCAGATGCAAAGGCGGAGACGATGGAGCCGGATGCAAAGGATGTCGAGGGCTTCAATGCGTTTATGACAAGCTATATCAATGGTCTGGCTGCCGAGAGAGGCGCCGTAGAAGGAAGGTTTTAATCGATGCTGGAAGAATTAAAAAAAGAAGTATACGAAGCCAATATGCTGCTTCCGAAATACGGTCTGGTTACCTTTACCTGGGGCAATGTTTCCGGGATTGACCGTGAGAAGGGGTTGTTTGTCATCAAACCGTCTGGCGTGGACTATGACAAACTGACGCCAGATGATATGGTTGTCATGGATCTGGAAGGAAACCGCGTTGAGGGAACGCTGAATCCGTCCTCTGATACAAAAACCCACCTGATTCTTTATAACCGTTTTCCGAAGATCGGCGGCGTGGTTCACACGCACAGCCCGTGGGCGACTTCCTGGGCGCAGGCGGGACGCGACATTCCGTGCTACGGAACGACCCATGCAGATTATATTTATGGTTCCGTTCCATGCGCGAGAAACTTAAATGAGGAAGAATTAAAGAATTATGAGTGGAACACAGGCGTGCTGATTGCAGATTTGTTTGAGGAGAGGAAGCTCGACCCGATGGCGGTGCCATGTGTGCTCTGCAAGAACCATGGACCGTTTACCTGGGGCAAGGATGCCCATGAGGCGGTTCACAACGCGGTTGTACTCGAGGAGGTTGCCAAGATGGCGGCGCGCTGCGAGATGATCAATCCGGATGTGAAGGAAGCGCCGCAGTGCCTGCAGGATAAACATTATCTGCGCAAGCATGGCCCGGGGGCGTATTACGGACAAGGGAATTTGTAGTTACTGGGCACGTATGCGTGAACAGTAACAATTTGTAAAATATAGATTCAAGTATGGAAATAGATGGGACAAGTATGGTATACTTATGTATAGCAGATATAGGAGATACTGGCTATCTATCTTATAAAAATTAGGAGGATATGGGAAATGAAATTTTTTATTGATACCGCGAATGTTGATGAGATCCGTGAAGCGAATGATATGGGTATTATCTGTGGCGTTACCACAAACCCGTCTCTGATTGCAAAAGAAGGTCGTGATTTTAATGAGGTTATCAAAGAGATCACCAGCATTGTAGACGGACCGATTTCCGGTGAGGTTAAGGCTACGACTGTGAAGGCAGAGGATATGATCGCTGAGGGCCGTGAGATCGCTAAGATTCATCCGAACATGGTTGTTAAAATCCCGATGACTACCGAGGGCTTAAAGGCTGTGAAAGCTCTGTCCGCTGAGGGCATCAAGACCAACGTAACCCTGATCTTTTCTGCCAACCAGGCACTTCTGGCTGCAAGAGCAGGCGCTACATACGTTTCTCCGTTCTTAGGCCGTCTGGATGACATCTCCACCAACGGTACAGACCTGATTTACGATATCGTAGAGATCTTTGACAATTATCCGGAGATTTCCACCGAGATTATCTGTGCTTCCACCAGACATCCGATGCACATCATCGAGTGCGCGAAGGCTGGTGCTGACATCGCAACTGTTCCGTTCAAGGTTCTGATGCAGATGGTAAAACACCCGCTGACCGATGCTGGTATCGAGAAATTCAAAGCAGATTATGAGGCTGTATTCGGTAAATAAAGAGAAACAATAGGAAATACCTCTTGAACTTCCGAAAAAAGCATGTTATACTAGGCACGATAACATAATAGACTGACTGGAAAGAGTGGACAAAAAAGTCCACTCTTTCTAATTTCATAGAAAGGTGGTGGGGGTGTGGCAAAGGGAGAGCAGTACGAAGCACGGGTAGAGGCGTGGATCACGCCGGTTCTGGAGCAGCATCAGTTTGAGCTGGTTGATGTGGAGTATGTCCGCGAGGTCGGCGTCTGGTATCTGCGGTGCTACATTGACAAAGAGGGCGGTATTACCGTTGATGACTGCGAGGTAATCAGCCGTCTGCTTGGTGAATGGCTGGATAAGGAAGATTTCATCGAGGACAGCTATATACTGGAGGTGAGTTCTCCGGGACTGGGACGTCCTCTGAAGAAAGAGAAAGATTTTGCAAGAAGCATCGGCAAAGATGTGGAGATACGCCTGTATAAAGCGATCGACAAACAGAAGGAATTTACAGGAACGCTTACGTCCTATGACGCGGATTCCGTGACACTCACGATGGAGGACGGCAGCGAGCGTACATTTGAAAAATCAGAGATTGCTTTGATTCGTTTAGCCTTTGATTTTTAGACGGTAGGAGGAGATAAAATAAAATGAATAAAGAGTTGATTGAGGCAATAAATCTGCTGGAAAAAGAAAACAATATCAGCAAAGATGTTCTTTTAGAAGCGATTGAAAATTCTCTGCTGACAGCATACAAAAACAATTATGGCCGGGCAGATAATGTCAAGGTAAACATCAACCGTGAAACAGGAGATTTTTCCATCGTGGCAGAGCGTGAGGTTGTGGAGACCGTAGAGGATCCGATGACCCAGGTAAGCCTGGCAGAGGCAAAGCTCTTAAACAGCAAGTATGAGCTGGGCGACATCGTTCAGTTCTCTGTCAATTCCAAGGAGTTTGGACGTATCGCCGTTCAGAACGCGAAGAATGTTATCTTACAGAAGCTTCGTGAGGCAGAGCGCAACGCCCTGTATGAGGAGTGGCACTGCAGAGAGAAAGATATCGTAACGGGTATCGTACAGCGCTATGTAGGACGCAACATCAGCATCAACTTAGGCAAGATCGACACGATCCTGAACGAGAGTGAGCAGGTAAAGGGCGAGGTATTCAAACCGACCGAGCGTATCAAACTGTATGTCATCGAAGTAAAAGAGACACAGCGCGACCCGCGTATCACCGTATCCAGAAGCCATCCAGATCTGGTAAAACGCCTTTTTGAGTCTGAGGTTGCCGAGGTCCGAGACGGTACCGTAGAGATCAAGGCGATCGCACGTGAGGCAGGTTCCCGTACGAAGATGGCAGTCAGCTCCAACGACCCGAACGTCGATCCGGTCGGTGCATGTGTCGGCTTAAACGGCGCGCGTGTTAGCGCGGTTGTCAATGAGCTGCGCGGTGAGAAGATCGATATCATCAACTGGGATGACAACCCTGCATTCCTGATTGAGAACGCGTTAAGCCCGGCAAAGGTTATCCTGGTTGCAGCAGATGAGGAAGCACGCGAGGCACAGGTGATCGTTCCGGATTACCAGCTTTCCCTGGCAATCGGTAAAGAGGGGCAGAATGCACGTCTGGCAGCCCGCCTGACCGGCTTCAAGATCGATATCAAGAGCGAGACACAGGCAAGAGAGTCCGGTCTTTTAGATGAGCTTGAGAGCGGTTATGAGGAAGGCTTCGAGGGCTACACCGATGACCCGCTGATCAGCGTGGCAGAGGAAGACGCAGCCGAGGCAGCAGAAAATGAGGCAGCTGAGGGCACAGAAGAGCCGGCAGCGGAGCAGGAATAATCCTGACAGATAATGTGCGGGGATGCTGATTTCGGGCGGAACGAGCAGATTTGGCAGAAAGAAAGCAGCAGAACCGGGATTTGACAGAAATGGAAGTGATAGACAGTGGGAGCAAAGAAAGTGCCGCTCAGACAGTGCATCGGATGCGGAGAAATGAAGAGCAAAAAAGAAATGATCCGCGTTTTAAAGACAGCCGACGATACGATCGAGATTGACGCGACAGGCCGTAGGAATGGACGCGGCGCCTACCTCTGTCCTTCGATGGACTGCTGGAAAAAGGCGGTAAAGAGCAAAGGACTGGAGCGGTCGCTCAAGATGGCGATTCCGAAGGAAGTCTATGAGGCGCTGGAAAAGGAGATGGAGCAGTTTGGAGAATCGTAAAAAGGTGCTGAATCTTCTGGGACTGGCGACGCGCGCCGGTAAGACGGCAAGCGGCGAGTTCATGACCGAGAAAGCGATCAAAAGTGGAAAAGCGTATCTGGTGATCGTGTCAGAAGAAGCGTCGGATAATACAAAAAAGATGTTTGAAAATTCATGTGCATACTACAAGGTTCCCGTGTACCAGTTCGGCATGAAGGAAGAGCTGGGACACGCGATGGGAAAAGAGATGAGAGCGTCTCTGGCCGTTTTGGATTCCGGTTTTGCAAAGGCGTTAAGAGAGAAGTTAGATGATTAACGCTTTTCTGGGCGGGCTCTTTTAGGAGCTTATGCAGAACGGGAAGGCAGTGCCGGAACGGAGGTAGCAAAACATGAGAGTTAATGAGTTGTCAAAACAGATTGGCAAATCAAATAAAGAAGTTTTAGAGATACTGCAGAAAAATCATTTTGACGTAAAAAGCCATTCTTCCAAGGTGACGGAGGAACAGGCAGAAGCAGTCAGATGCTTCCTTGCAGGAGCAAAGAGACAGATGACAGCGTCAAAGACAGATACAGGAAAGGCGGAAACAAATCGAGTGGAAGATATAAAGAAAGAGCCGTTAGAGGCAGAGAAGAAAGAGGCGGAGAAGACAACTGAGCCGCCGAAAAAGCGGATTGCAGCGGTTTATCGTCCGCAGAACAGCGTACAGAGAGGAAGCCGTCCGGCAGGCAAGGCCAATACAGGAAATGCAGCCAAGACCGGCGCACCGGCAAGCCGTCCGTCAGCAGCAAGTGCAGAGCAGACCGCAGAGCCGGCTAAGAGCGCAGCTCCAGCGGAGAACCGTGATGGACAGAGAAGTGGCTATCAGGGAAACCGCGACGGACAGAGAAGCGGCGGCTATCAGGGAAACCGTGACGGACAGAGAAGCGGCGGCTATCAGGGCGGCCGTGATGGTCAGAGAGGCGGACGCGATGGACGCGGCGGTTTAAATATTCCGAAGCCATCCTTCGACAGCCCGGTTGTACAAAAACCGCAGAACAACAAGCAGAATAAGAATAATTACAAGAACGATAAATACAGCAAGATCGATCATGAGGAAGAGATGCACTCCAAGGGAAGAGGCGGAAAGAACGTAAAGAGCGCTGTTCAGCCGCCGCAGAAGAAGGAGGCAAAGGTTGAGGAGATCAAGACAATCACGATCCCGGAGGTAATTACCATCAAGGATCTGGCAGACAAGATGAAACTTCAGCCGTCTGTCATTGTAAAGAAACTCTTCTTACAGGGCAAGGTTGTCACTATCAATCAGGAAGTAGATTACGAGCAGGCAGAAGAGATCGCGATGGAGTTTGACGTACTCTGTGAGAAAGAGGTCAAGGTTGACGTCATCGAGGAACTTCTGAAAGAGGAAGAAGAGGATGAGAAGGACATGGTAACCCGTCCGCCGGTTGTATGCGTTATGGGTCATGTCGATCATGGTAAAACCTCCCTTCTGGATGCAATCCGCCAGACCAATGTAACTGCAAAAGAGGCAGGCGGTATCACCCAGCACATCGGTGCGTACATGGTAGAGATCAACGGACAGAAGATCACATTCCTCGATACGCCGGGACATGAGGCATTTACCGCAATGCGTATGCGTGGTGCAAAATCCACTGATATTGCAATCCTCGTTGTTGCAGCAGATGACGGTGTTATGCCGCAGACCATCGAGGCGATCAACCATGCGAAGGCAGCAGGTGTTGAGATCATCGTAGCGATCAACAAGATCGATAAGCCGAGTGCCAATATCGAGAAGGTAAAACAGGAGCTTATCGAGTACGAACTGGTTCCGGAGGACTGGGGCGGCAGCACCATCTTCGTTCCGGTATCTGCACATACCAAGGAAGGTATCAAGGAACTGCTTGAGATGATCCTTCTGACCGCAGAGGTCAAAGAGTTAAAGGCAAACCCGAACCGTAATGCGAGAGGTCTTGTCATCGAGGCGGAGCTGGATAAGGGTAAAGGTCCGGTTGCGACCGTCCTGGTACAGAAAGGTACCCTGCATGTCGGTGATCCGATCGCGGCAGGTGCCTGCTACGGCCGTGTCCGTGCGATGATGGACGATAAAGGACGCCGCGTCAAAGAGGCTGGTCCGTCCACTCCGGTTGAGATTCTGGGTCTTAATGACGTGCCGAACGCCGGCGAGGTATTTGTACAGCCGGAGAACGAGAAAGAGGCAAGAAGCTTTGCAGAAACCTTTATCTCTGAGAGCAAGAATAAGTTAATTGAAGATACAAAGATGAAGCTTTCCCTGGACGATCTGTTCTCCCAGATCAAGGCAGGAAATGTAAAGGAACTTCCACTGATCGTCAAGGCAGACGTACAGGGTTCTGTCGAGGCAGTAAAACAGAGCCTGATGAAGCTGTCCAACGAGGAAGTCGTAGTCAAGGTCATCCACGGCGGTGTTGGTGCGATCAACGAGTCCGACGTCAGTCTGGCAGCCGCATCCAACGCGATCATTATTGGTTTCAATGTGCGCCCGGACGCAACCGCGAAGTCCATCGCAGAGCGTGAGAAAGTAGACGTTCGTCTCTACCGCGTCATCTATCAGGCAATCGAGGATGTCGAGGCAGCGATGAAGGGTATGCTTGACCCGATCTACGAGGAGCAGGTAATCGGTCACGCCGTTGTACGTCAGACCTTCAAGGCTTCCGGCGTTGGTACTATCGCTGGTTCCTACGTCCTGGATGGTAAATTCCAGAGAGGCTGCAAGGCACGTATTACCCGTGACGGCGAGCAGATCTTCGATGGTCCGCTGGCATCCTTAAAGCGTTTCAAGGACGACGTGAAGGAAGTTGCTTCCGGATACGAGTGTGGTCTTGTATTTGAGAAGTTCAACGATCTGCAGGAAGACGATATGATCGAAGCATATGCGATGGTAGAGGTTCCGCGCTAGAAAGGCAGAGGGATTCATGCGTAAAAATAGCATTAAAAATACAAGAATTAACAGTGAAGTACAGAGAGAGCTGAGTTCCATCATCAGCCGTGAGCTGAAAGATCCGCGGATTCATCCGATGACAACGGTTGTCTCCGTGGAGGTAACTCCGGATCTCAAGTACTGCAAGGCGTATATCAGCGTGTTAGGCAACGAGGAAGCGGCGAAGGATACGATCCAGGGACTGAAAAGTGCTGTCGGATTTGTCCGCACCCAGCTTGCAAAACGCATTAATTTACGGAATACGCCGGAAATTACATTTATTCTCGATCAGTCGATTGAGTACGGTGTACACATGACCCGCCTGATCGATGAAGTAACTGAAAACCTCAGAGACTCAGAATCGGGAGATGAGGAAGAAAATGAGTAAAAATATCTTAGAGGCGTCACTGGAAGGGGCGGAGCACATCGTACTGCTTGGTCACATCCATCCGGACGGGGACTGTATCGGAACGACTCTGGGACTGCTTAACTATCTGCGGGAGAATTATCCGCAGATAGAGGCAGAACTGTTTCTCGACCATCCGGCTGCTAAATTTTCTTATATGAATGATTTTGAGAAAATTCATACCGAGATTGTGCCGGAAAAACAGTTTGATCTGTGCATTACGCTGGATGCCAGCGACAAAGAGCGTCTGGGCGGCTACGCGGTCTATTTTGACAGCGCCGCCAAGACACTCTGTATCGATCATCACAGAACCAATACAGGATTTGCAGAACAAAATTACATCATTCCGGACGCAAGCTCCTGCAGCGAAGTGTTATACACGCTTCTTGATGAGGCAAAGATCAGCAGGGAGGCGGCAGAGTGTCTCTATACCGGAATTGTGCATGACACAGGTGTATTTAAGTACAATTCAACGACCCGGAAAACGATGGAAATCGCGGGCGCGCTGATGGAAAAAGGCGTGAACGCGGCGAAGATCATCGACGACAGCTTTTACCGCAAGACCTACGCACAGAACCAGATTCTCGGAAAAGCGCTGCTTAGCAGTACACGGATTCTGGATGGAAGATGTATTTTCAGTGTGGTTTCCCAGAAAGAAATGGAGTTTTACGGTGTCGATACGAACGATCTGGATGGCATTATCGATCAGCTCCGGATTACCGAAGGAGTGGAATGTGCCATTTTCATCTATGAAAAGGCGTTCAACGAGTACAAGGTCAGCCTTCGTTCCAACGACTATGTCGATGTGAGCAAGGTGGCGGCGTATTTCGGCGGTGGCGGACACATCCACGCGGCGGGCTGCACGATGCAGGGACATCCGAGGGATGTGATCAACAACCTGACGGGACATATTGAGAAACAGATGGATGCCCGTAGGGAGGAATAGGAGGTTCTGTTGCTGATTGCGCTGCCTGCTTTCAGGTGCACAGCGCATGGACGGTAATAGTTCTGATTTTTTAGGAGATTTTATGTTTCACGGTGTGATAAACATTTATAAAGAACCGGGGTTTACGTCCCACGATGTGGTGGCGAAGCTCCGGGGCATTTTGAGACAGAAAAAGATCGGTCATACGGGTACGCTCGATCCGGCAGCGGAGGGCGTACTCCCTGTATGTCTGGGGAAGGGCACGAAGCTGTGCGACCTTTTGACGGATAAGAGAAAGACGTATCAGGCAGTTCTTTTGCTGGGAACCGAAACCGATACGCAGGATACGACAGGAACGATTCTTTCGGAGAAACCGACGGAACAGCTGACAGAACCGGCAGTCCGCGGGGCGGCGGAGAGCTTTGTTGGTCCGTATATGCAGGTACCGCCGATGTATTCGGCGCTTAAGGTCAACGGAAAGAGGCTCTACGAGCTGGCGAGAGCCGGAAAAGAGGTAGAGCGGGCAGCACGTCCGGTGGAAATCTATGATCTTCAGATAGATGCGATGGAACTGCCGCGTGTGACGATGACCGTGACCTGTTCCAAGGGAACCTACATCCGTACCCTGTGCCATGATATCGGTGAAAAGCTGGGATGCGGCGGCTGTATGGAAAAACTGATCCGCACCCGCGTCGATCGATTTGCGATCGGGGACAGCCTGCGCCTGTCCGAGGTGGAAGCGCTGGCGAAAGCCGGTCAGATCGAGGATAGGATCGTGCCGGTGGATGGAATGTTTGAGGACTGCCCGGCGTATGTGTCGGAGAGCGAAGTTCTGGATAAGCTTCTGCAGAATGGAAATCCATTCCCGAAGGGGCTGGGACCGAGAGACGGCTGCTTGGTGCAGATCGGAAGCAGTTTGGCTGAACACCAGGTTTCTGCGGATGGAAACTCAGAGATGGTACTTCCGGATTCTGGAATCATCCGCGTCTATGACAGTGCGAACCAGTTTATCGGTCTCTATGCCTATCAGCCGGAGAAGAAACAATGGAAACCACGTAAGATCTTTCTGGGAGGAGAGTAAGATGCAGTATTTTGCCGGAACCAGAGAATTTCAGATAAAAGAGCCGACTGCGGTCACGATCGGTAAGTTTGACGGTCTTCACAGAGGGCATCAGAAGCTGCTGCGGGAAGTGATGCGGTATCGGGAAAAAGGATATAAACCAGCGGTGTTTACCTTTGAGACGGCACCGGGAACCTTGATCCGGGGAAAGCTGCAGACGATGATCACGACCAACGAGGAGCGCGAGGAGAACCTGCGCGAGGCGGGGGTGGAGTATCTGGTGGAATATCCGTTCAACCAGGAAGTCGCACATATGGACCCGGAACAGTTTGTTGCCGAGATTCTGGTCGGCAAGATGGGCGCAAAGGCGATCGTGTCCGGTCCGGACTGCCATTTTGGCTACCAGCGGAAGGGCGATGCTGAACTGCTTCGGAAACTGGCACCGAAATATGGATATGAGGTGTCGATCGTTGAAAAGGCGATGGACGGCGATCGCGAGATCAGCAGCACCTATATCCGGGAAGAGCTGGCGAAGGGAAATATCCGCAAGGCGAATGAACTGTTGGGATACGAGTACCGGATCAGCGGACAGGTAGTACACGGGGAGCATTTAGGTTCCACCCTAGGTTTTCCGACGGCGAATATCCTGCCGGGAATCCAGAAACATCTTCCGGCGTTCGGGGTATATCTCTCCCGGACGGTGATTGAGGGTGCTTCTTATGGAAGTATCACGAATATTGGAAAAAAACCGACGATTGCCGGAGAACGACCAGCGGGGGCGGAGACATATATCTATGATCTGGATGAAAACCTGTATGGGAAAAAGATAGAGGTTCATTTTTTAGATTTTATGCGGCCGGAGATGAAATTTTCCGGGGTGGATGAGTTGAAGATGCAGGTTTTGAAGGATAAAGAGACCGGGAGAAAAATGCACGGAGCGGAACGATGAGAGTTCAGCTTCGTGCATTTTTTAAATATGATTCAGGTAGGCAGCTGTTTCCTCTGCCGCCAAATGGATATATTCATTCATTGGTAAATTCTGTGTTCCTACTAAAATATGGCGGCAATAGGAGCTTCCACTGACAGGAATCAGGATTTTCTGGGCGCGGCTTTGTCCGATGGCGGCTGCCATGGCGGGGGTGATTTCTCCTAAGAGGGAGTCTGCAATGACGATGCCGATTGGTCCGATGATTAGGTCGGCATCGCGGCAGGCGACGAGAACGGGGTTTTCTCCGGTGGCGCCCATGGCAGCTCCGGCTTTCATCATCGCGGCAGTGGCAGTGGTGTTGGCACCGAGCGCGAGAAGCGGCTGTCCGGGACAGAGTTTATGGATTTCTTCTACGAGGGCGCGCCCCATGCGTCCGCCCTGAACGTCGATGATGACAACTTTTTTCATAATGGATAACCCCTTTCCTTTTCGTAGGATTTTCGTAGGACAAGATAATAAAAAAGAATGTGCCTTGGCACATTCTCGCGCAGGAACGAAAATAAGAGGGTCTAAATCTGCCTTTTGGACAAAATAAACACCCCAGTATATCTTTACTATAATATCATAGAAGATCAAATTTGAAAAGCGAAAAAGATCGATTTTTGTAAAATTTTTTGTTTACAAATAAAGCGCTTTCTATTATAATGCTGATAATGGCTAACTGGGGTCTGGCAGAGCTGCGATTGGCGGAGGCTGTCAGGGTGACGGAAGATCAGACAGACGCGCGTGAAGGCACCGCGGGGGTGCTTGATTTTTAGTTGATCCGGGAGGCCGCTTTTTTAAAGCCAAAAAACAGCAGACAATGAGAGGGAGAAAACATGAGGAGAAATGACATTCACAAAGTATTGATTATCGGTTCCGGTCCAATCATTATCGGACAGGCGTGTGAGTTCGATTATTCGGGAACACAGGCGTGCAAGGCACTGAGAAAACTCGGCTATGAGATTGTGCTGGTCAATTCCAATCCGGCTACGATTATGACGGATCCGGAGACAGCAGATGTGACTTATATTGAGCCGCTGAACGTAGACCGTCTGACTCAGATCATTGAAAAAGAGCGCCCGGATGCGCTGCTCCCGAACCTGGGTGGACAGTCCGGACTGAACCTCTGCTCCGAATTGGCAGCAGCAGGTGTTCTGGATAAATATGATGTTAAAGTAATCGGCGTTCAGGTTGATGCTATCGAGCGTGGTGAGGACCGTATCGAGTTTAAGCATACAATGGAAAGCCTGGGTATCGAGATGGCTAGAAGTGAGGTTGCCTACAGCGTTGAGGATGCACTGGCAATCGCAGATAAACTGGGTTATCCGGTTGTTCTTCGTCCGGCTTACACCATGGGCGGCGAAGGCGGCGGTCTTGTATATAACGTAGAAGAATTGAAGACCGTGTGTGCAAGAGGCCTGCAGGCCAGCATGGTTGGTCAGGTTCTGGTAGAGGAGTCTATCCTTGGATGGGAAGAGCTTGAGCTGGAAGTTGTCCGCGATGCGAAGAACAACATGATCACTGTCTGCTTTATTGAAAATATTGATCCTCTGGGCGTACACACCGGCGATTCCTTCTGTTCTGCTCCGATGTTAACCATTTCGGAAGAAGTACAGAAACGTCTGCAGGAGAAATCCTACAAGATCGTAGAAGCAATCCAGGTAATCGGCGGTACCAACGTACAGTGGGCGCATGACCCGAAGACAGACCGTGATATCGTTATCGAGATCAACCCGAGAACCTCCCGTTCGTCCGCACTGGCATCCAAGGCAACTGGTTTCCCGATTGCACTGGTATCAGCGATGCTGGCAACCGGTATGACTCTGGATGAGATTCCATGCGGCAAGAGCGGCACTCTGGATCAGTATGTTCCGTCCGGCGACTATATTGTTATCAAGTTTGCACGCTGGGCATTTGAGAAGTTCAAAGGCGCAGAGGACAAGCTGGGAACCCAGATGAAGGCAGTCGGCGAGGTTATGAGTATCGGAAAGACCTACAAAGAGGCATTCCAGAAGGCGATCCGAAGCCTGGAGAGAGGCCGCTACGGTCTTGGTCATGCGAAAGACTTCGATAAGAAGACAAAAAAAGAACTGCTTGCGATGCTGCATGTTCCGACCAGCGAACGTCAGTTCATTATGTACGAGGCACTTCGTAAGGGCGCTACCGTAGACGAGCTGTTCGAATTAACCAAGATTAAACATTACTTCATCCAGCAGATGAAAGAACTGGTAGAAGAGGAAGAAAGCCTGATGCAGTATAAGGGCGAGGTTCCGCCGGTTGAGGTTCTCCGCCAGGCGAAGCTGGACGGTTTTGCAGATAAATATTTAAGCGAGCTGTTAGGCGTTACAGAGGAAGAGATCCGCGATGCAAGAACCAAAGAGGGTATCGTAGAAGGCTGGGAGGGCGTACACGTAAGTGGCACACCGGATTCCGCATACTACTTCTCCAGCTACCATATCAAGGATCAGAGTCCGTGCAGCGACAACAAGAAGATCATGATTCTGGGCGGCGGTCCGAACCGTATCGGTCAGGGTATTGAGTTCGACTACTGCTGCGTACATGCAGCTATCGCTCTGAAAGAGCTTGGATTTGAGACAATTATCGTTAACTGCAACCCAGAGACCGTATCTACAGACTATGATACCTCCGATAAACTGTATTTCGAGCCGCTGACTCTGGAAGATGTATTAAGCATCTATCATAAGGAGAAACCGCTGGGAGTTATCGCACAGTTTGGTGGCCAGACACCGCTGAACCTGGCAGCAGACCTGAAGAAATATGGTGTCAATATTCTGGGTACAACTCCGGAAACCATCGACATGGCAGAGGATCGTGACCTGTTCCGTGCGATGATGGATAAACTGCAGATTCCGATGCCGGAGTCAGGCATGGCAGTTACCGTTGATGACGCATTAGAGATTGCGAATAAGATCGGTTACCCGGTTATGGTTCGTCCGTCCTATGTACTTGGCGGCCGCGGCATGGAGGTTGTTCATGACGATGAAGCGATGACCTTCTATATGAGAGCAGCTGTCGGTGTAACTCCGGATCGTCCGATCCTGATTGACCGTTTCCTGCATCATGCAACCGAGTGTGAGGCAGATGCTATCAGCGATGGCGAGAACGTATTTGTTCCGGCTGTTATGGAGCATATCGAGCTGGCAGGTATCCACTCCGGTGACTCCGCTTGTATCCTTCCGTCCAGAAATCTGACCAAGGATCAGGTAGAGACAATCCGTGATTACACAAGCCGTATTGCAAAAGAGATGCACGTTGTAGGTCTGATGAACATGCAGTATGCAATCGAGGACGGCGAAGTATACGTGCTGGAGGCAAACCCGAGAGCATCCCGTACCGTGCCGCTGGTATCTAAAGTATGCAACATCAAGATGGTAAAACTGGCAACGGATATCATGACTTCCTACTTAACAGGCCGTCCGTCACCGGTTCCGGCACTGAAAGAGAAGAAGATTCCGCACTACGGTGTTAAGATGCCGGTATTCCCGTTCAAGATGTTCCCGGAGGTTGACCCGGTACTTGGACCGGAGATGCGTTCCACCGGTGAGGTTCTTGGTATGTCCACCAGCGTTGGTGAGGCTATCTACAAGGCACAGGAAGCAACCCAGACACGTCTTCCTTCCTCAGGAACTGTCCTCCTGAGTGTCAATGACAAGGATAAGATAGAGCTTATCGAGGTTGCAAGAGGCTTCTACGAGTGTGGCTTTACCCTGATGGGTACAGGCAGAACCTGTGATGTGATGGTAGCAGCAGGACTTCCGGCTGAGAAGGTATGCAAGATCAACGAAGGCCGTCCGAACATTTTAGATAAGATTACCAACGGAGAAGTGGCAATCATTATCAATACCCCGAACGATAAGAAGGGCAGAGGCGATGACAGCTACATCCGTAAGGCAGCTGTAAAGGCGAAGATTCCGTACTTCACCAACATGGCAGCAGCAAAGGCTACCGTACAGGCTCTGAGAAGTATCAAGAAGAACGGACATCTGGAGGTTAAGTCCCTGCAGGAGTTCCATAGCGAGATTCAGTAAATAAAAATAAAAGGGTAAAATCCATTGTTACAGAGTCGTTTCGGTGGATTTTACCGTGACAGTGAATTAATTGAGCTATTATAGAAAAGAGCGTCTGCCCGGCTGTGAATGCGGGGCTGGCGCTCTTTTAAAGTTGCCATGCATCTGGAAGAGGCTGTCAGTGGCAGGTTCTGTGGGAGAAAATTTCATATACGAGATGCAGTAGCCAGGCACCCAGGATGATCGAAAGCACGTACACTGCGTTTCCGGCAAAAATTCCAAATTTAGCAGCGATCTGGGAGTACACAATCTGCGTGGTTGCGTAGTACGGCGTGATATAAAACATATCCGCGTTTCCATACGGATGCGAGGTAACATTGATGATGGTTGCGATGACACATCCGACCGCAAATACAACTGTAGACTGCCAGAATCCTTTGGCGGTTGGCAGCACCATGCGGGAAAAGGCGATGAGCAGTCCGATGAAGATCAGAAGGATATGCCAGATAAATCCATGCAGGGTCAGCGTCCAGTACGGGTGCATCAGACCGGACGGATCGATGAACACCATGACGGCACCGAGCAGGTTGTAATTATACATAAAAGTGCAAAAAATACGTTGATATTTATGCGGAACAAAGGGCAGCAGCAGGCAGAGGTACATCGGCAGGCTGCAGAGCTGGAATGGAAAATACCACCAGTCGTAGTGCCGGTTGTTTTCTATGTAATAGAGAAAAAGCTGTTTGTAGACCTCGGAAAATGCCAGAAAAACACCGCAGGCAAAGAGCAGATGCAGACGGAACGCTTCGGAGCGCGTCCGCAATTTCCATGCGGCAAAGGCGGCGAGCAGGATGCCGATCAGCATAAATGCTAAATGAAAGGGAGACCAGACTGCGGGCGGTGTCATGGACCAGGCAGTTAAGGTAAGTAGACGGGAAATCATAAAAAGCCTTCTTTCGTAATAAAACCTAAGGAATGGTTCCGTATCTTGTGAATCAGGTGCGATTTCTTTGTTTCATGGGAAACTGTGTCCTATGAAACAAAAAACGCGAAACCGATGCCCAGTACAGAGAAAACGGTACAGAATAGTTATAGTACGAAATATTAGATTTGCCAAGAATTAACAACAAGATCTGCCCATAATAAGACGATGGGAGATTTACATATTTGCAATTTTTTTCTTTCCAAAGCTGCAAGTTGACAAGCGCCGCCAATTTCCTATATTCTGTAGATATAAGAATCGAGTAAATGATACGGGAGATATACCAAGAACCAAAATGAGACCCAATGGGATAGATTTCTGAAAATCCGAACAAGCGGCAGAGATGATTCGCATGCGGATCAATACCGATACCCATACGAACCGACGGCATACGTGGTTCTGGAACGGTTGGCGAACAGCGGATTAATTCGGAAGAATAATACCTTATTGGACTATGGAATCGGCAAGGGAAGAGTCTGTTTTTACTTGTCCTATCAGACAAGGAGTAAAACAATCGGAATCGAATACGATGAACGTATTTATCAGGGGGCAGCAGAAAATAAGGAGACGGCAGTGTCCGGAAACCGTACTTCCTTTATCTTAAGCAGTGCGGAGAACTATGAGCTTCCTCCAGAAGTGGACCGGTGTTATTTTTTCAATCCATTTTCGGTAGAGATATTGCACTCTGTTCTTGCCAGGATATATGAGTCCTATTACGAAAATCCGAGAGAGATACTGCTGTTTTTTTATTATCCATTGGAGGAATATATCAGTTGTCTGATGACGGAGGAACAGCTAATGTTTTATGATGAGATTGACACATCGGATTTGTTTCCGGGCGAGGACAAAAGAGAACGGATTATGATATTTGAGGTGATTTTATGAAGCTTTTATTTAAACAGCGGTTATTTTCGTGGTTTGACAGTTATGATATTTATGATGAGTTTGGCAATACAGTATATGTGGTAAAAGGCCAGTTGTCCTGGGGCCATAAGTTGGTGATATATGATGCAGACGGCAATGAAATTGGAATGGTTGTTCAGCGTGTACTGACATTTCTGCCAAAATTTGAGATATATAAAAAAGGCACCTATATCGGATGCTTGAGTAAAGAATTCTCTTTCCTGATGCCGCATTACAATATTGATTACAATGGCTGGCATATCGACGGTTCGATTATGGAATGGGATTATAATATCCTCGATCAAAGGGGATATTCGGTTGCCAGTGTCAGCAAAGAGCTGTTCCATATGACGGACACGTATGTGATTCAGGTAAATGAGCCGGAATATGCACTGGATGCATTAATGTTTGTGCTGGCGATCGATGCGGAAAAATGTTCGAGGACGTAAGAAAGGGTGCGTCTGCTTTTGGATACAAGAGCACCGAGGCATTCTTGAATAATGACAGGACGATATGGTGAACACAAAAAAGAAACGAGCACCCCGCTTAAGCAATAGCTGTACGGTAACAAACCCATTTCTTGATTATATGATCATTGAACAGTATTAAATGTCAACGAAAAAA